>Ga0209812_10001630_pt1 | contig 14966 bp, 16 predicted proteins | sample JI71714BDNA_FD_187502 | JGI IMG/M metagenome (GOLD analysis project Ga0209812, IMG submission 187502) | Wastewater effluent complex algal communities from Wisconsin, to seasonally profile nutrient transformation and Carbon sequestration -... | ecosystem: Engineered > WWTP > Effluent > Algae...
GCCCAAAGTGGTGATGCGGTTGTCGTCGGTCAGCCCCTGAAAGCCGGGGATCACCGCAATCGTCCCGCCCGCCATAGAGGCAAGCAATTCTTCACTGTCGATCGTGCCGATGCGCGCCTTGGCATGCGCGGTGTCGGTGTGGACGGGCAATTGCCAGCCGAGCCAGCTGCGCGCCTTGCAGCCGAGCGCTTGCAAAGTGATAGCGAGCAGACCCGAGGTAACCTGTTCACCCGATGCCACCACGACATCATATTCGGCAGGGTCGTAAAGTGGGTTCGCCTCTCGGCAAAAACCGACCAACCGATCGGTTTCGCCCGACATGGCCGAGACCACGACTGCGACTTCGTCGCCGCGTTCGGCCTGACGTTTCACAATCTGCGCGACCCGCCTGATCCGCTCGGTCCCCGCCATCGACGTGCCGCCAAATTTCATTACAATGCGTGCCATGGTTTGGCTCAGCCCCTTGGTCGTTTATGGCTTTGTTGCAAACTGCGGCGCTGATAGGGACAGGATATGACAAAAGCAAGCATGGCTCAGGCAACAAAAACTACTATCGACCCAAATGAAGCCGCGCATTTCGGCGCGTTGGCGGCAGACTGGTGGGACCCAATGGGTTCGAGCGCGATGCTGCATAAACTCAACCCGGTGCGGCTGGCTTTCATCCGCCGCGCGATCAATGCGCATTTCGGCGCTGATGAGCGATCGATGAAACCTCTGGCGGGCAAAAGCGCGCTCGATGTCGGTTGCGGTGCGGGGCTGTTGTGCGAACCGCTGGCGCGGATGGGGGCAGCTGTGACCGGGGTTGATGCCGCAGCAGAGAATATCGCTGCGGCAAAGGCGCATGCAGCTGGGGCCGGGCTTTCGATTGATTACCGCGCAGGAGAATTGTCGGCGCAGGGACTTGGGCAGTTTGATCTGGTCACCTCGATGGAGGTGATTGAGCATGTTACCGATCCGGCTGCCTTTGTCGCGGAACTGACGGCGCACTTGAAACCCGAAGGGCTGATGATACTGTCCACCCCCAATCGCACAGCGGCATCAAAGCTGTTTCTGGTCGAGGCGGCTGAGCGGCTGGGGCAGGTTCCGCGCGGTACGCACAATTGGGACCAGTTTCTGACGCCCGAAGAATTGACGGCTTTACTCTCTGATGCCGGGCTGGAGGCGGTCGAGTCTGAGGGGATTGGCTTCTCGCCGCTCAAGGGATTGCATCTGAGTGCGAACAAGGCGCTGAATTATATATTGGCGGCACGGTTCGCCTAATCCTCCTCTCCCCTGAGGGAGAGGGTTTAACTAGTCATAGCCCTGATCATAATTGTCATCGGCCAGATCGCTGAACTTGGTGATCTTGGCTTCAAACTTCATGCGGACTTTGCCGGTCGAGCCGTGGCGCTGTTTGGCGACGATCAGCTCGGCGACCCCGAAGACGCGCTCCATTTCCTGCCGCCATTTTTCATAATCCTCGGTCGCCTTCACATCGCCTTCGGCGCCATGTTTGGGCTCGCGTGCGGCGACATAATAATCCTCGCGGAACACAAACCAGACCATGTCGGCGTCCTGCTCGATCGAGCCAGATTCTCGCAAGTCGGACAGCTGAGGGCGCTTATCCTCGCGCTGTTCGACTGCACGGCTCAGCTGCGAGAGCGCGATCACGGGAACCTGCAATTCCTTCGCCAGCGTTTTCAGGCCGCGCGAGATTTCGGAGATTTCGTTGACGCGGTTGTCCGATGAACGACCGGAACCTTGCAACAGCTGAAGATAATCGACCACGATCAGGCCGATGCCGTGCTTGCGTTGCAACCGTCGTGCACGTGTGCGCAGTGCGGCGATGGTCAGGGCAGGCGTGTCGTCGATATAAAGCGGCAATTCCTGCAACTCACGCGATGCGCGCGACAATTCGCGGAAATCGTCGCGGCTGATCTTGCCCATGCGTAGCGATTCAGACGAGATTCCCGACTGTTCGGCCAGGATACGCGTCGCCAGCTGGTCGGCGGACATTTCGAGGCTGAAAAAGGCTGTCTTCGCGCCAACGCTTTTGGCTTCGTCAATCCCGTCTTCGCGGTCGCGCAACCAGCGTTGCGCCGCGTTAAAGGCGATGTTGGTGGCAAGCGAGGTCTTACCCATGCCGGGACGTCCGGCAAGAATGATAAGGTCGCTGTTGTGCAGGCCGCCGCATTTGGAATTGATGCTGTCGAGCCCGGTGGTGACCCCCGACAGATGGCCACCCGAATTCAGCGCCTTTTCGACATTTTTAATAGCTTCGGTAGAGGCGGCGAGGAAGCTTTTCATGCTTCCGGTTTCGCCGTCACCCTCGGCAACTTTATACAACGCTGATTCGGCGTTTTCGATCTGCGCCTTGGGATCGACCGCTTCGCTGGTATCAAGCGCGCCTTCTACCAGTCCGCGACCGACCGAAACCAGTTCGCGCAAAAGCGCCAGGTCATAAATCTGCTGGGCGAAATCGCGCGCGCCGATAAGCCCCGATCCATCGGCGGTCATCTTGACCAGATAAGCCGGGCCGCCGAGTTCTTTCATCGTTTCGTCGGCTTCGAACAACGGCTTCAGCGTCACTGGTGTGACCAGCATGTTGCGGTCAACTAGTTTTAATATCTGTTCGTAAATACGACCGTGCAGCGGCTCGAAAAAATGGTCCGGTGTCAGCTTGATCGATACATCTTCAAGAATGCGGTTGTCGATCAGCAAAGCACCCAGAAACGCGGCCTCTGCCTCGACATTGCGCGGCAGACGCTGCGGTTCGCCATCATTCGAGGCGGCAAGTCGGATTGGTTCGGCCATGGTGTTGCTATCGATTAGCATGGAAGCCGAGACAAGGGGTGCAAAAAATAGATATGGGGACAGTGTGGGGGACAGGGCTGTGGACAATTTACTGCTGGCCCCTTGCCCGCGCCGCCGCATCGGCTAGAGGGACAAAATGTCCGATCCGCGCATCATCTCTGTCGAGCTTGACGAGGCGACCATTTTGCGTCGCAACGCTGATATCGAACAGGAACGGCGGGTCGCGATTTTCGACCTGATCGAGGACAATGTCTTCAAGCCGCTGCGCGACATGGGCGATGGTTATGCGGGGCCATATCGTTTGAAGCTCAGCGTTACCGAAGGGCGGCTGATCTGGGATATATCCCGCGAGGATGGCAGTCCGCAAGAAACGCTAATTCTGGGCCTTGGCCGGTTCCAGCGGCCGGTGCGCGAATATTTCGCGATTTGCGACAGCTATTATCAGGCGATCCGCAAGGCGACCGCGTCCGAGATTGAAACCATCGACATGGCGCGGCGCGGCGTCCATAACGCGGCGGCTGAATTGCTGATCGAGCGGCTGGAGGGCAAAATCGAGATCGATTTTCCAACCGCCCGTCGGCTGTTCACGCTGATCTGCGTGTTGCATATCAAGCAGTGATACGGGGTTAAGGGGCGATACATGCGAGGGGGCAAATTCAGGCAATGGCGGCTGGCGGCTATCGCGCTTGCGTTGCTGTTGCTCGCCTTTGTTATCTGGAATGTCATCACCGGCTGGACACCGTCACGCGACGAATTTTCGGTGCAGGGGGTGGTGGTCGATGAGGATAATGGCAAGCCCTTCTGGCCCAGCCTTGGTGCGACCGGGGTCGATTTTGCTTATCTGACTGCGACGCGCGGGGCCGAGCGACGCGACAAACAATTTGCCAGCAATCTTGAAGCTGTGCGCGAAGCGGGCATCCGTTACGGTGCGCTGCATCGCTTCGACATTTGCCGTCTGGCGACCGATCAGGCGACCTTGTTCATCACCACTGTGCCCAGGCTGAACGGCGCGCTGCCGCCAGCGGTTGAGCTCGACTTTTCGGGCAGTTGCACCAAAAGGCCGGACCGAGCGCTAATACTGTCCGAGCTTTCAACCTTCCTGTCACAGATCGAAGCGCATAGCGGCCAACCCGCTATCCTTTTGCTATCCCCCGACTTTGAAGCTGCTTATAAGATCAGCAGCGAAGTCGATCGCAATGTCTGGCTGGAAAGGACGTGGATGCTGCCCGATTATGCTGCTCGCCCCTGGGTGATGTGGACCGCGAACCGCAGCAGGCGGGTGTCGGGAATTGACGGTCGCGTCCGCTGGGTGGTGGTACGAAAATGAGCGCGCAGGTTGATCAACTGGTGGCGGAGGCGGTTGCGGCGGCGGGCAATGCCTATGCGCCTTATTCGCATTTTCACGTCGGAGCAGCGCTGTTGCTTGACGATGGTTCGATTGTCACCGGCGCAAATTTTGAAAATGCCAGCTACGGCATGACGCTGTGCGCCGAAACCGTGGCGCTTGCCAAGGCGAACAGCGATGGCCAATTGCGACGGATCGTCGCGATTGCGGTTGCGGGTGGACCTGCGGCAGCAGGTGGTGTCCCGCAGATCGGTCTGGAGGCGATCACACCTTGCGGGCGCTGCCGCCAGATCATCAAGGAAGTCGCGGACCTGACTGCGATTGACCTGCCGGTCTATTGCGCGCGCGCAGGCGGCTATGACACGCATTTGCTGTCTGAGTTGTTGCCGCATGGGTTCGGTCCGGCGAGCTTGGGCGGTTAGCATCGAGATGACATTAAACTAAACCGTCAGCCCTGAGCCTGTCGAAGGGCGTTTAGCAGCGTTAGCGCTTTGCCTTGAGGCGTGCTTCGACAAGCTCAGCACTAACGGTTTTAATCAACCTAATGTGTCTCGTCCTAAAGCAAAAAGCTCCCGTCAACCACTGTCACGCAATCGCCACCCACATGGATGGCATCGCCTTCGATTTTGATACGGACAAGGCCGTCGCGGCCAACCTGTTGGCCTTGACTGGCCACATATTCGCTACCTGACGCCACTTGACCTGCCTTCAACCGATAGGCGGCGACTGCACCATTGCCGCTTCCGCACACCGGGTCTTCAGCAATGCCGTCTGCGGGCGCGAAGCTGCGCACGATAATCCCGCCATCGGGCTGTTCGGCATAGACGGTAAGCCCCGTTGTCGCATGCGTGCGGTCATAATCAGCAAGCACTGGCAGGTCGGGTGCCAGCCCTTCGATTGTTTCGACCGAAGCCAGCTCGGCAATCACCCAGCGGGGACCGACATTGACGATCTGCGGCGTACCCTTGATCGCGCCTTCGCCAAGCGCCTCGGTCATTATCTCCGGTTGGGGCGCGTCTTCATAGCTGTAACGCGGCAAACGGAATGACAGGCTGGCGTCAGCGATGCTGATTTCGACCAGACCAACCGCGCATTGCTGCACGATCCGGCCATTGTTTGGTTTTGCCAGCCCTGCCTCGATCACGGCGTGCGCTGTCCCCAGCGTCGGGTGTCCGGCAAAGGGCAGTTCGCTTTTTGGCGTGAATATCCGGACCGCATAATCTGCGTCTGCCTCGGTTGCGGCTGTTACAAAAGTGGTCTCAGACAGGTTGGTCCAATTGGCAATGGACTGCATCTGCTCCACCGAAAGGCCTTCGGCGTCGAGGACTACCGCAACCGGATTGCCCTTCAGCGCCACAGCGGTGAAGACATCGACCTGTTTGAAGCGCCTAGTGGTGGTCATGCCCATGCCCATGCTCATGGTCCTGATGCTCGACTGTTTCTGAAGGGATATAGCCGATACTATCGGTATGGCCTTCGGGATCAGGGTGGATCAAAATCTCTACCCCCGGAAATTCCTTCATCAATTCGGCTTCGATTTCATCCATCACGCTATGCGCCTGCAACACAGTCATATTGGGATCGACCCAGACATGGAACTGGCAGAAATCATGCGCGCCAGCGGACCGCGTGCGCATGTCGTGGATGCCCTTTGCCTGCGGATGGCGCGTAGCCACCTCCAGAAAGCGCTGGCGTTTCTCCAGCGGCCACTCCCGGTCGAGCAACTGGTCCAGTGCCAACGTTGAAGCGCGCCACGCGCCCCAGAGCAGCCAGACGGCAATAGCAATGCCGAACAGCGGGTCGGCACCGCGTAAATGCAGGAACGTATCAAGCAATATCGCCACGATAACCGCCGCATTAAGCAGCAGATCGCCCTGATAATGCACATGGTCGCCGTGGATCGCGACTGATCCCGTCTCCTTGATCACCTGCCGTTGATAAAGCAGCAGCGCCAGCGTTGCCGCCATCGCAATCAGCGACACGCCAATGCCATATTCGGGATGCTCAGTGGGTTGCCCATCGCCCAGCCGCACCACCGCGCGCCAACCGATCAGAACGGCTGAAACGGTTACCAGCGCCACCTGCACCAGCGCCGACAGCGCCTCTGCCTTGCCATGGCCGAAACGGTGATCGTCATCGGCAGGAAGCGCTGCATAGCGCACGCTGAATAGGGTCAGCAGCGAGGCGAGAAAATCAAAACCGGTATCGGCGAGCGAACCCAGCAGCGCGACCGATCCGGTCTCATAAGCGGCAAAGCTTTTAAGCAGAATCAGGAACGCCGCCGTCGCAACACTTGCCATCGCGGCGCGCGCGGTCTGCGCACCGTGATTGTGGTGATGATGATTGTGGGCCAATCCCATTATTTCGTCCTCACGGAAATAGCATGCCCTTGCTCCAGCCGTCGCCGTCGCGTTCATAGGCCCAGCGTTCGTGCAGGCGGAATTCGCGGTCTTGCCAAAACTCTATCCGGTCGGGCACCAGACGGAACCCAGACCAATGCGGCGGGCGGGTTACATCCTGCCCTGCAAATCGCGCCTCAGCCTCTGCAAAGCGTGTTTCGAAAGTTTCGCGGCTGTCGAGCGGGCGCGACTGATCCGATGCCCATGCACCAAGCTGCGAAGGGCGCGAGCGGGTCGCGAAATAGGCGTCAGCAGTCGCGTCGTCGACCGGAACCACGCTGCCCTCGATGCGGATTTGCCGGCGCAGCGACTTCCAGTGGAACAGTAACGCAGCCTTGGGATTCTCCGCCAGCTCGCGCGCCTTGCGGCCTTCAAAGTTGGTGTAGAAGATGAAGCCATCCGGGCCATGCCCCTTTAGCAACACCATCCGCAGCGAAGGCTGACCATCGGCACCGCACGTAGCCAATGCCATGGCGTTTGAATCGTTGATTTCGGTTTCGCGGGCTTCATTGTACCACGCATCAAAGGGCGAAAAGGGTTCGGGGCTATCCATAGCCGCCTGATAGGCTAGACTGCGATATGAAGGAAGGGGAACAATCGTGCAAATGCCATGGGATACGATATTTTCTGCCGCCAATTTCTGGGCAATGCTGTGCTGGCTGGCGTTGATCCTGCTGCCAAAGCGCGAACGCTGGATCAGCTGGCTCTTCTATGCAGGATGCGGATTGCTTGCGGTCAGCTACACCGTTCTCATCATTGGCTTGATGAGCGGAACGCTTGATGCCGCCGGCTCAACTGGCGCAGATTTCACTACACTCGACGGGGTGATGGCATTGTTCGACAGCAGGGGCGGTGCAACCATCGGCTGGATTCACTATCTGGCATTCGATTTGTTTGTCGGCATTTGGGCCGCACGCAATGCCGACCGGCGGGGCATCCACCGGCTGGTGCAGGCGCCGATATTGTTCTTCATCTTCATGCTTGGGCCATTGGGGCTGACGCTTTATCTCGTCACACGCCAATTTCTGGGCCAGCGGGTCGAAAATGCGGTCGCTCCGAGTTGACTAAAGCCGCTGTAATACCAATCTAATACAGAAAGCATTTCAACAGGGACAATAATGGCCGATCCATATTCCATATTGGGCGTTTCCAAGGGCGCGGACGAAAAGGCGATCAAAAGCGCCTATCGCAAGCTGGCAAAGGAACTGCATCCTGACAAAAATCAGGATAACCCTGCTGCTGCCGCGCGTTTCAGCGAGGTGACGCAGGCCTATGATTTGTTGTCCGACAAGGACAAACGTGCCCAATATGATCGCGGCGAAATTGACGAAAACGGCCAGCCACGTTCCCCCTTTGGCGGTGGTTTCGGCGGTGGCAGCCCGTTCGGTGCCGGCGGGCCAAGGCCTGGGCAAGGCGGCGGCTTTGATTTTCAGGGCGGGATTGATCTGGGTGACATATTCGACGGGCTGTTTGGCGGCGGCGGTCCCGGCGCGCGTCCACAGGGCGGACCCCGCCCGCAACCCGGCCCGCCGCCCAAAGGCGCCAATGTCGCCTATGAACATCTGGTGTCTTTCACCGACGCTGCCCGGCTGGAGCCGCAGCGGATAACGTTGCGCGATGGCAAAACCGTCGAATTCAAACTGCCCGCAGGCGTCGTGGCGGGCCAGCAAATCCGCATCCCCGGCAAGGGCCAGCCCGGCCCCGGCGGCAATGGCGACGCGATAGTCACACTTAAACTGGGCAAGCACCCCTTTTACGACCGCGACGGCGACAATATCCGCCTAGACCTGCCGATAAGTCTGAAAGAGGCGATCCAGGGCGCGAAGGTGAAGGTGCCGACGATTGACGGCGCAGTGATGCTCAGCGTGCCAGCGGTGCGCAGTCGAGCACGACGATGAGGATAAAGGGGCGCGGCTTTGTGAAAAAGGGTGGAAGCAACGCACCGGAAGGTCGCGGCGACCAATATGTGACGCTGCACATCCGCCTGCCAGCAGACAGCGCGGAATTGGCAAAGCTGGCGGAGGCATTGCCCGATGATCCGGCGATCAGGGCAGAGCTGGGGGTTTAGGGAAGAGCCGGTTTTCCCCCCAATTGGCCATTAAGAATATAGCGTGACAGGCGTCACATTCATCCAGCGTGCAATTGTCGATGAAGAAGCGGTCGAAAGAACAGCTTTCGCCAAAATCGTAGCTCTCAATGCACAGGAGATTCGTGATGCTCTACAAACAGGCCGTACCAATCGCACTATTAGCCTCGCTGGCAATTCCATCCATTGCCTCGGCTCAATGGGATGAAGATCCAAAGGTTGCCGCCCAAAAGGCCGCAGACCAGGCAATGGCAAAGGCGCTGGCAGAAAAAGCCCGCAATGATGCAATTGTGGCCGAACAACGCCGCCGCGAAGCTGAGGCCAAAGCCAAGGCGCAAAAGCCAGCCAAGCCCGCCTCATCGGATGGTTCAAGGGCGACGCCGCAATAAATACCCTGATCTTTTTGCCGTCAGGGCGATGGTGCGCCTATCTGTCTCTTTCCTCAACCCGCCATCGCCCAGACAAAGTGCGGTGGAAAAACCGCCGCGTTTCACCATTTCTAGGGCTGTCGCAGTCTATCCAGCCCATCGTCGATAAAATATGTTATATTATCAATAAGATATAGAAACAGCAATTGTCCTGCCATCGTTACGATGCCGCTCATTGGTGTCAACTTTGTCAACTTAGACGCCAAGCACCCCATCACAATCCCGCTAGCCTTCGCGTTAAAATGATGGAAAACAGCGGCGATGTCCGAACATTCCCCCCTATCGCCCGAGGCGCGCGCGCATGATGCGGTGCCGCATCAGACGAGCGAGGCCGAGTGGTTTCATGACCTCGGCCATTGGAAGCAGTCGCTCGAAATCCTGAAGCGAGTCGGCTTTGGCGTCTATAGCGAGGGCTTTGTCCATGCGGGCAATTTTGCCTATCTCTCGCTGGTTGCGCTCTTTGCTTTCTGCATTGTCGCCGCCGCAATTGCCGGGGGATTTGGCCAGACCGAATCGGGCCTTGCGCTGATTGATGCCTTTTTCGCCACGGTTCCCAAGGGGGCGGCAGAGGCGTTGCGCGGCCCGATAGAGGCGTCGATGAAAGCGCGTTCAGGGCCGCTCCTCTGGTTCAGCGCTGCGGTCAGCTTGTGGACCGCCGCCAGCCTGATCGAGACGATCCGCGATGTGTTGCACAAGGCCTATGGCACGGTACCCGAACGCTGGTTTTGGCACTATCGACTGGGCTCGTTTCTGGTGATCATTGCTGCTGTTGTCCTCGCAATGGCAGCGTTCAGTGCGCAGGTATTGGTGACCGCAGCCGAGGATCTTGTGTACCGATATATCCCCGCGGCGGAACGTGCCGCGAGCTATTTCGCCTGGGGACGGATCATCCCGTTTGTGACCTTGTTTGCCACGATTTACACCATCTATCGCGGACTGACCCCGCGTAAATATCGCGGCGGAATATTCCCCAAATGGCCCGGTGCAGTTCTGGTCAGCATGTGGTGGCTCGGCTGCACGATGGTGTTGCCCGCCTTTGTCTCGGAAATGGCGCATTATGACCTGACCTATGGCAGCCTGGCCGGGATCATGGTCGCTTTGATCTTCTTCTATCTGATCGGGCTCGGCATGGTTATGGGCGCGCAATTGAACGCGGCTCTGGCCAACGCACGGGAAAACGGTCTAAAGGATGCAACCGAAAGTAACGGACAATAGGAAAGTGATGAACATGGGCGGATTGATGGCCGGTAAACGCGGGCTGATCATGGGGCTGGCCAACGACAAATCGCTGGCATGGGGCATCGCCAAAAGGCTGCATGCCGAAGGCGCGGAACTGGCAATCAGCTATCAGGGCGAAGTCATGGAAAAGCGGGTCAAGCCGCTTGCCGATCAGCTCGGGTGCGACTTTCTGATCGATTGCGATGTCGCCGACATGGCCAATCTCGACGCGGCCTTCGCGACGCTGGCTGCGCGCTGGCCGACGATCGATTTCGTGGTCCATGCCATCGGCTACACCAACAAAGAGGCATTGCGCGGCAAATATTATGATGTCGGCCTCGAGGATTTTCTGCTGACAATGAACATCAGCGTGTTCAGCTTTACCGCCGTTGCCAAGCGCGCCGCGGCGATGATGACCACGCTCGACGCAGAGACTGGTGAAGGCGGAGGGTCGCTGCTGACGCTCAGCTATTATGGCGCGGAAAAGGTGATTCCGCATTACAATGTCATGGGGGTCGCCAAATCGGCTCTGGAAACGAGCGTCAAATATCTCGCCAATGATTGCGGCCCCGATGGCATCCGCGTAAACGCGATTTCGGCCGGACCGATCAAGACCCTTGCGGCGTCAGGCATAGGCGATTTCCGCTACATTTTGAAATGGAACGAATATAACAGCCCGCTGCGCCGCAATGTCACCATCGACGATGTCGGCGCATCGGCGGTCTATTTCCTGTCAGACCTTTCGAAGGGCGTTACCGGTGAAACCCATCATGTCGATGCGGGTTACCACACAGTCGGTATGAAACAGGAAGATGCACCGGATATCGGACTGGCATGAGCTTCAACACATTCGGTCGCGTATTTCGCTTTACCAGCTGGGGTGAAAGCCACGGCCCTGCGCTCGGCGCAGTGGTTGATGGTTGCCCTCCCGGTATTGCTTTGTCCGAAGCCGATATCCAGCCCTTTCTGGACAAGCGCCGTCCGGGGACCAGCAAGTTCACGACGCAACGGCAGGAGCCCGATCAGGTGCGCATATTGTCCGGCGTGTTTGAAGGCCGCTCCACTGGCACTCCGATCAGCCTGATGATCGAAAATGTCGACCAGCGGTCAAAGGATTATTCCGAAGTTGCCAAGGCCTATCGTCCTGGCCATGCAGACTATAGCTATGACGCCAAATATGGCTTTCGCGACTATCGCGGTGGCGGGCGCAGTTCGGCACGCGAGACTGCCGCTAGGGTCGCGGCAGGGGCGGTTGCCCGCGCCGTGATTCCCGAGGTTGAGATACTTGCCTATGTCGTCGAAATCGGCGGCGATGCCATTGATCGCGACAATTTCGAAGTGGCGCAGATTGGCAAAAATCCCTTCTGGTGCCCCGATGAGGCCGCTGCCGGGCGGTGGGAAAAGTTGGTGGACGAGGCGCGGCTCGCCGGATCGTCGCTGGGTGCCGTGGTCGAATGCGTCGCAACCGGCGTTCCGGCAGGCTGGGGCGCGCCACTATATGCAAAGCTCGACAGTGAGCTGGCTGCCGCGATGATGAGTATCAACGCGGTCAAAGCGATAGAAATCGGTGCTGGTTTTGAGGCAGCAAGACTGCGCGGTGAGCAAAATGCCGACCCTATGCGGCCAGGCTCCAACGCGCCAGCCTTCCTCGCCAACAATGCCGGCGGCGTGGCGGGCGGAATTTCGACCGGTCAACCGGTGGTGTGCCGGGTTGCCTTCAAACCCACCTCATCCATTCTGACACCGGTGGAGACAATCACCCGTGATGGTGAGGCAACCGAGATCGTGACTAAGGGCCGCCATGACCCGTGCGTCGGGATCAGAGGCGTTCCGGTGGTAGAGGCAATGATGGCGCTTGTGCTTGCCGACCAGAAACTGCTTCACCGCGCACAGTGTGGCTGAAACTGTAACCGGCATGCGCCTTATTCGCATCACGATATTGTCAGTCTTGATCCTCGCCGGATTGTCCTATTCCGCCTATCGATTTTCCGGCCAACGAAAAAGCCCGACCCGCAGATTGTGCGCTATCTGATCGAAAACCGGCTTAAGCCGTCGGAATTTTGCAGGCAGACTTCTCCCAATACGCTCGAAGGCGGCGGCTATGTCTGGGAATTGCTGACCAAATCCGCAGCCTATGCTCCGCGCGATGGTGCCAATGGCGTGGTACACAATGGCAAGATGGTCATGCTTGGTGGCTGGAACCCCGACGACAAGGTCCATTTCCCGCGCATCACCAACAATGAGGTGTGGGAATCAACCGATGGCCGGCAATGGAGCCTGATCAAAACAAACAGCTTTCTCGACAATAGCTTCGATGCGAAAAAGGATTGGGAAGGGCGGCACTCCGCAGGGGTCGTGTCCTACAAGGGCGAAATCTGGTTGATCGGCGGCGATGCGACCCAGTTTCATCACCAACATGATATCTGGAAATCGAAAGATGGCAGGGACTGGCAGCTGGTCAACGACGGCGCCTCTGTCCCCTGGAAGCCGCGCGCACTGCACATGACCTTTGTGTTGAATGACCGGATCTATGTCGTCGGCGGCCAAAGCATGTCAAAAAAGGCCACGCTCGAACCGTCGGTGGGTGAACATTATTACAATGATGTCTGGAGTACGACCGACGGTCGAAGCTGGGTGAAGCATGAGCCTGTCGGACCAATCTGGACGCCGCGCGGCGGAATTGGCGGGCAACTGCTCTTCAGGGGCAGGGTCTGGATCGTGGGTGGTTTCGTGAATGAAAACCACATTGTCAAAAACCGCGTCGTTCACACCGATATCTGGAGTTCACCGGATGCAGATCACTGGACCAAAGAAGCCGACGGTGCTGAATGGTCACAAGACGGAGGGCTTGCCTATCACGACATGGGGGTCTTCGCTGACAGATTGTGGATCATTGGCGGTGCGAAGTTGGTGAAAGGCAATGACGATCCGAATGTCAGCCGGGTCTGGTCAAGCGCGGATGGCAAGCAGTGGAGCGAGCTCAAATGCGCGCCTATACCCCCGACGCATGCGACGACAGTGTTTTCCCTCCCGGACAGGCTGGTAATCGCCGCAGGCAATCACCTGACGCGCGAAGTCTGGGAATTGCGCCGCAAGCGTTAAGGTTACACCACAGCCTTTGACAGCACCTTGTCGGTCAGTCCCGCATCGTCGACAGAGCCGATGATGGCGACTTGCCCGTCGGCATCACGGCGGGCGACCAGCACAACAAATTCGTCAGAACCTTGTGCGAATTCAGACAGGTCCCGGGTGCGAGCGGCGCGCAAGCGAGGGCGCGGGTCAGTCGCAACAGGGGCAACATGTTCGCCCTTCATCACCTTGCGGGCGCGGCGTTCGGCCTGGACAATACCCTTCAGCCCGCCATCATGGCTCGATAACAGCGCAAACAGGCCGCCCATCGGCACGGCATTGCGGTGCGCAAAATCGAGCGCCGCGGCAAATTCGGTCAGCCGTGTCTTGTCATAGCCTGCACCGAAGATCAGCTTGACGACCGGAGTCATCGGCGCGCGTTCCTGCACGGTAATGCCATTGTCCGCCAGCAGTTCGGCATAGTCTTCCGGCTGCTGTTCGGCGATCAAAGAGAAGTCAAAGGCGCGATCAATAGCGCGGTACAGCGCTTCGCGGCTGCGGACGTCGGCATCGCGTGCCACGTCGGCGCTCGAACGTGCAGCCTGTAACCAATCGGCAAGGCTTGCATCTTGATCCGGTTCTGCCTCTGCGACGGCAATTGCTGCGCTCAGCACCAGTTCTTCCTCATGTGCTGCTTCAGGTTCCGCAAGCGCGTCGGCAGATGGGCCATCAGCCCATACCGGAACATGATCTTTGCGCGGCGGCGCGCTGTTCAAAGCCTGTTCGACTTCAAGTTCCAGCGTTTCGCGCAGCGCAGTGGGTGCTGCTTCCTTCCAGTTAATCACGCCATAGATAAAATCGATGGTGTCATCGTCGGAGGAATAGGGCAGCAATATGCCGCGATACATGATTGAGACATCGCGTTCGTTGACAAATTCGGCTTCAAATCCAATCGGTGCGCGATTGGCTATGATCTGCAGATAATGGTCGGTAATCCGCGACAATAACGACCGCGGTGGCACTTGATCGAGATAGGTAATTTCGTCGTCGACACCGCATTCGCGGCGCAACGCATCGCCCAGATACTGGATCGACGGATTTTCAATTCCCGACGTAAAATCGAGAAGCACGCTATATTCGCGGAAATCCTCGACCTCGGTCGGATCAAGCTCTTCGACATCGGGATAGTTGCGTTCGCCGAGTTGCGACGTCCAGAAATTATAGGCGCGCACCTGCATGCGACGCTCGTCCTGCCCGATGGAGGGTGGAGCCTCTATCGCTGCATGCTCGTCTTCATAATGCGCATAGGCAGGCGAATCATCGCCTGCATCCGCATTGCCCAACGGTCCAAGTCCGCGCCAATCGTCCATATTCCGGTCCCTGTCTCGACGTGCCGCACTAGGCGACATTACCGCACCATAATGGACACAGATGGTTAACGACTGGTAAACCGCGCACGCAGCAGGGCTATAACCGATTGATGCTTGAATTTGCCGCTGCCGCTGGCTATGCGCGCCAAGCCCGTCAATCGACGACAGGCCGCTTTAGCTCAGTTGGTAGAGCACATCATTCGTAATGATGGGGTCAGGTGTTCGAGTCACCTAAGCGGCACCATTTCCCATATTTGG
>Ga0209812_10001632_pt1 | contig 14953 bp, 14 predicted proteins | sample JI71714BDNA_FD_187502 | JGI IMG/M metagenome (GOLD analysis project Ga0209812, IMG submission 187502) | Wastewater effluent complex algal communities from Wisconsin, to seasonally profile nutrient transformation and Carbon sequestration -... | ecosystem: Engineered > WWTP > Effluent > Algae...
GCTAGCAATTTTTTCGTGAGTGTGACAGTCCGCCAGGGGTTTCAACCCCTGTCTAATAGCTCAAGTCGGTTGAAACCGACTAAAGATTTTCTACTTTTTATATCTTTTAGTCCTCTTTAGAGGACTTAAGCTTTGAGCCAGGGGTTTCAACCCCTGGCGGATTGACGGAATAGCAAACTTGTCAGAATGACGGCTATTAGTTAATGTCAAAATTGTTCGTTTCCTAAACTTAATGCTTGACTCGATCGCCTTTTGAAGGTAGGGTCGATTTCCTTGGCTGTTTGGAAATAAGCGCGAGATTCACGATTTTTCCCTAATTTAAGGGCGATCGCACCCGCCCGATCGAACATAGCGGCATCTCGAATGCCCGATCGCACTATTTCGGCCATCACATCCTCGGCTTTTTGCCACTCCCCAGCGCCCGAAAGCGCCCAGGCTAAGGTATCCAGCGTCGCAGCATCGCGCCGGATTTTTACTTCTGCTTGCATTAACGCCAATGCTTCTGTGACATCCTGCGATCGACCTTTTTCTAGTAGCAAACTCGCCAAATCTCGGCGGTGCCCGAAACCCCCAACTCCAGAAACCTGTTCCTGTCGTAGCGTAGCCTCTGCTTTGTCGAGGAGTTTTTTGGAGGCGATCGCATCTCCTTGTAACTGTTTTACTCTCGCCCTACCGCGATCGACAAGGCGATCGTAGATCGTCGCAGCCCCTCCCGAATAAGCAGAAACCTTGCTGTAATAACTTTCTGCTTCCCGGTAATTGCCTTGTCGCACTTCTAAATCCGCCATGTAAATCAACGCTAGGGGGTATCGAGGTAGCAACCGCAAAGTTTCCAAAAACAGCGCTTTCGCCTGCACAAACTGCCCACGACGGCTGTAAAATCGACCCAAGAGCGATCGGGTACGCGCTGAACCCGCAATTTCTCCTGGTTCCTCCAGGGCCAAAGCTTGTTTGTAATCCTGCAAAACCTCCGCATCTCTACCTTGAGATTCCCTCGCCAAAGCCCTCAAAGTCAGAGAGCCCAAGTTGGGAAGCCGTTTGACTAAGGCTTCTGCTGCTGCATTCGCCTCCTTGACTTTTCCCATTGCTAAGTGAGATGTGACTGAAAGGGCGATCGCATCCTCATTGTCAAAACCTACTTGTTTAGCTAAACGCAAAGCAGTGGCAAAATCGTGTCTAGCCTCAGCAATTCTAGCTAAAACTAACAGCGCACCTGTATTATCAAAAGGCAAATCCGCGATCGATCTTTGAGCAGCCTGTTGGGCCAACAAAAACCAACCACCCTCCCCAGTAGCCCTACCCATTTTCAAATAAACCCCAGCCAATGCAGCCCGGTTCAAACCACTTTTTGAATCCACAGCCAGCCGCTGCTGATAAAAATTAATTTCTTGTTGAATAGCATCTTTCTGATTCGGATTATTTCTCAATACATCCGAAAAATGATATCGGTAATTAGCATCGAGATTTGCCGGACTTTTTTCAGAGAATTTATCCGCAATCTCACGAAAATGAGGCGGTAAATTAATCACTAAAATACCAACTACAGGAACTGCTATCAGCAGCCACCACCAAACAACATCCGATTTAATTCCTCGTCCTGTTTTTACACTCATAAATCTGCGTTAATCTGAGTTCAAAAAAAAAGAATTTCCCATCATTAGCCAATAACCATAACCCATAACCCATAACCCTTCGACTACGCTCAGGGTACTGCTAATGACTAATGACTAAGGACTAATGACTAATCACTAATCACTAATCACTAATCACTAATGACTAATGACTAATCACTAATCACTAATCACTAATGACTAATGACTAATGACTAATCACTAATGACTAATCACTAATCACTAATCACTAATCACTAATCACTAATCACTAATGACTAATGACTAATGACTAATCACTAATCACTAATCACTAATCACTAATGACTAATCACTAATCACTAATCACTAATCACTAATGACTAATGACTAATGACTAATGACTAATCACTAATCACTAATGACTAATCACTAATCACTAATGACTAATCACTAATGACTAATGACTAATGACTAATGACTAATGACTAATGACTAATGACTAATGACTAATGACTAATGACTAATGACTAATGACTAATGACTAATGACTAATGACTAATGACTAATTCGGCAAAGCCAAATAAGGAAAACTCGGTTGTAAAGGCTTATGTCCCTGAGCCGGATTTCCCGGCGTTCCTTCATAAGAAACGTTATCGCCCACAGGAGAACCCACCAAAGCTCCCAGAGTGATATCAATCACATCATCCAAAAGCATCCGACCCCCGATCAAACTTCCTTGAGCATTTGTCGCGCTACCATAACCGCTTGGTTTTGTCGTATCAATCCGCATCACATCTGGTAAAAAAGCTCCTGCGATCGCATTTGGATCGACGTTATCCTTACCATCCAAAAGATCCACAGCATTCAAAGTCGCAACAGCTTCCTGGCGCACCGGAGCCGCAGCAGAACTCAAATCTAATCTGGGAGAAATATTATTAAATGCCTCCAGAAACCCAGGAGTTACGATCAAACCTTCATTGATTGCAGGTCTAGCCAAGCGCTCAAATTGTTTGAAACCACCAACTCCATCCCTGATGGAAACCGTTGACCACACATCAAAGGTATTCGCCCCAGTTCCTGCTTGCAAAAATGCTTTCGGAACCCGCACAGCAATTGTATTGACGTTGTAACCTTTCGCAAAGTCGATCGCTTGACTTGGTTGTTTAAAACTTACTTTCGGTCCAGTGCCCAAAGCCCCAGACCGCACTCGGAAAAATTGTTCAACATCAAAGAAGAACGGATCTTCCCGCAAACCTGCAAATACGGTCAAGTTAGAACCGCCCACCGGTACTGTATTTAAAACAGCATTAGAATTGAGCGGTGTTGTGGTAATTAAGCTATTATTAACTGTTGTATTAGTAGTAGTTTCTACACCGCCACGAACCACAGTAACAGCCGCCGCTTGTATACCTTGATTATTAGGTGGACTAAATGCCAGTCTCAGAATTATATCTGCTCGTCCTGTGGGGGTAGAATTCACATCACCTACCTGTGTGATGTGAAATTGGTAAAGAGCCGTAGTGCTGAAATAATATTGATAGCGAGCTATAGACCGGGGATTTGAATTCATGATGAATACTAAATCTCCGTCCGCAGCGCCAGAATTCTGGTCTTGTTCGCGAAACACGTAGAGGTCTGTTAAATTGACTGTGCGACCTTTGATGTCTACTTCGCCGTCGTCGTGATCGGAAGCTGCAATTATCCCTGGGGTTAATACGGCAATTAGAGCTAATTCTATCGCTAGTATTGTGCGCCGAATGTTTTTGGGTAGTTTCACAGTTATCACCTTTATTGCACAGATAGTATGGATATAACTTAGTAGGACGGGTGAGGGAAAAACTCGATGGGTCATGAGTTGGCGCAGTCTTAGCTGTCGCCACCATTACCCAGAGAACCCGAACTTAACTGGTATACGAAGGTTTTGCTATTTTGGATCTATCGGTTTTGTTAAGTTATGTAAAAATTCCTATTTTCAGATTTGCCCTCGGATTTTCTGGGAGTCAACCGATTTGAGATTTGAGATTGCGGAAGTGATAAACTGCAATATGAATTGGGAATCTCATAATTAAAAACAGTGTAAAACTAGCCTAAAAAGGCATACTCCAGCTTGTACCCCCAACTTCAAACTTACAATTATTTTCGGGTTATGTAGTGATATACGCTGAATTTTTAATTTTGGATCTGTGCAGTCAAAACACATTTTTTTCGGTACACTGAAATGACAGCTCAAAAGTCAGGGGATGAATCGCTACTGTTAGTGCAGATTGCCCAGAAAGACCAAACAGCCTTAGCTAAACTATACGATCGCTATGGTCGCGCTAGTTATGCTCTCGCTTACAAAATTCTGGGTTCGGTAGAAGAAGCTGAAGAAGTTGTACTAGATGTTTTTTCTCAGATTTGGCAAAAAGCATCAAGTTATGATGTTTCCCGGAGTCGAGTTGATACTTGGTTGTTTCTGCTGACGCGCAGTCGTTCCCTGGATAGACTTCGAGTTTTGCAGCGCAATTTTCGGACGGTTGTTGCTTCTGTGGAAAATGCGAAAGTCCCTATTTCTGCTATGGCAGAACCGATGGCAGATGCCATACTAGAAGAACGGAGCGAACAAGTTAAAGCAGCGCTGGAAGCATTGCCGCCAGAACAACGACAGGCGATTGAATTAGCCTATTATCAAGGATTGACTTGTGCTGCGATCGCTACTAAGACAGGCATTCCGGTGGGTACTATCAAAACCAGAATTCGGTTAGGTATTTCTAAATTGCGTCAAGCTTTGAGCGAAATAGTTTAAATTATGGAAATCATGGAGTATGAGGAATTTAATATCCTTGCAGCGCTTCGAGCTCTCGATACTATGGACGAGTCAGAAAGTCGCGCCCTTAAAGAGAAATTGCAAGAGTCTCCAGAACTTGAAACTGAATTAGATGCTGTTGAGGCTGCGGTGGCGGCGATCGCCTATACAGCCCCTCCCGTACCAGTCTCCACCAACCTCAAACACCGTTTGTTCCAGCGCATCGCCGAACTTGCGCCAACTCCCACGGAGGAAGTTAATTCACAGCCAGTTATTCCGGCTACTGAAAACAATACTCCTTCTCTAATTGTGCGATCGCAGCATCGGAAATGGAGAAAATATATAGTTTCAGGTATTTCGTTTGCTAACCTTTATCTAGATAAAGAAAAGCGCGAATATACTTGTTTGATGCGATTAGAACCGGGAATCAAGTTTCCCCTACATAGACACACCGGAGTAGAAGAAGTGTTTATGTTAGAAGGAGATTTAGAGGTCGAGGGAGAAGTTTGTTATCAAGGGGATTACATTCGCTCCTTACCGAATTCTATTCATGCACCTGTCACTCGTGGCGGATGTTTATTGTTAGTGAAATCGTCCATAGACAACGAAATGTTGAGTTGACATTTGAAAACTAACAAATAACAAATTAACAATTAACAACTAACAAAGGAGTTCTGTATCATGGTAAATAGCTTGCGTTTAAGTGCGATGATAGCTGTGATGTTGCTTCCCGTCCTAGTCAGCAACACCAAAAGTGCGATCGCCCAAGAACGGGAAGGATGTTTTATCGTCAACTCAGCGGGAGAAGTGATTAATTTAAATCTGTTGTGTTCTAATCAGGAACCAACAGTTAAAATTACTGGGAATGATGGGAAATTTATTGAAGACTACAAACGTTTAGCCAAAAGCTACTCCACAGCGACAACGGAGAGTTTATTGCAAGCAATTCAAAGCCGCCCTAGTCAAAAAATTGCAGCAGCAAAAAGAATGTGTGCGGAGGCCAAATCGGGAGTTTCTCTGCCGGAATTAAAATTAAGAGCGATCGGGGAAGCCGCGAGTATGGAAAATCCCATTGCTAAAGAAAGTTTTCTGGCGGATACTGATATTACCGTGACTCTGGCGTCTAATCACTACTGCCCAGAATTAGCGATTAGGTAATCAGTCAGGACAGGGCAGTGCCCTGTCATATCAAATCCGTTGGTATCGTCCTGCATTCATCTCTCTCTTCTCCTCCTCTGTGCCCTCTGCGCTCTCTGCGGTTAAATCATTCCGATGCAACCGTAAACGATATCACAGTTTGCAAAAATTAATGGTTTTGGCAATTAAAAAGCGATCGCCTTTTGAGTAAAAAGCGATCGCCATAGGTTTAATAATTAGTTAGCAACTATGACTAATTACTAATTAAGCTGCTGGTGTTGCTGCTGCTTCTGAGTCATCTTCAGAACCAGCTTGAGTACCAAGTACGCTGACAACCACCTGATTTGGTTCACCAATAGCTACTACTCCTGCGGGTAACACGAGTTCGTGAATGTGCAGTGCATCCCCTACATTTAAATTAGAAATATCTACTTCAATGGCATCAGGAATGCTGTCAGGTTTACACTTAACTGCTAATTGGGTCATCACGGTATCCAAGATGCCGCCTCCCAACTTGACACCGACAGATTCGCCGACAAAATGCAAGGACAATTCAACTTCGAGGCTGTCTTGACTTCCTACCGCAAAAAAGCTGAGGTGATAGGGAAAACCTTTCCAAGGATGGCGCTGCACTTCCCGCAATAAAGTTTTTCCTTTCCAAGAAATTTCTGGAATATTCAGGTCAATTAAGACGTTGTTGACAACGCGCTGTTTGAGGAGAGTTTCAACGGCTTTGGCAGGGATAGTAAGAGCAAGGGATTCAGATCCTTGGTGGCCGTAAAGTACGGCGGGAATCAATCCTGAGCGACGGAGGGCATTGGGTTTGCTGCCTTCAGCTCGCTTTTGACATTCAACTGCGATTTCCATGTTCTGACTTTTGGCTTATTGTTTTCACATTTTACCAAATTTGTGGTAGTGCGATCGCACTTAATTAAATTCACTAACCGAAAGTTTATCGGCACTGACAAATCCAATAATACCCATTTAAATAGTAATTATTATTGGAGATGTCTATTACAACTCAACGTATTAGGATTGTGCTGCGACAGGAGTACCATCAACAGACAATAATCCCCGCTTTGGTCCGTGAATTGGGTCTTCGACAATGATAGTTTGGTCGCGGCCAGCACCAAGAGAAACGATCGCGATCGGTACGGCCATCAAATCTGCCAAAAACTTCAAATAATCCAACGCTTGCTGGGGCAAATCTGCCAAAGTACGGCAATCTTCCGTTGATTTTTTCCAACCGGGAAGGGTTTCATAGATGGGTTTGCACTCAGCAAAAATGCGAGAACTCTTGGGGAAATCCACACAGCGTTCGCCGTCAATTTCGTAAGCAACGCAGACTTTGATTTCGTCTAATTCATCCAAAACATCTAGTTTGGTAATTGCTAGACAGTCAAGTCCGTTGATGCGAACGGCGTAGCGGCCAATGACTGCATCGAACCAACCACAACGGCGTTTGCGACCGGTAGTAGTGCCGAATTCTGCCCCTCTTTCGCCCAAAACAGTTCCAATTCCATCTACCATTTCGGTAGGGAATGGGCCTTCTCCCACACGGGTGGTGTAGGCTTTGGCGACTCCAATAACGCGATCGATCGCTGTGGGTCCAACTCCAGCTCCGACACAAGCACCACCTGCGATCGGACTGCTGGAAGTAACGTAAGGATAAGTGCCGTGGTCTAAGTCTAATAAAGTACCTTGGGCCCCTTCAAACAGAATATTTTTCCGCGTGTGAATCCCGTCATAAATCTTCAGCGAACTGTCTACTACGTGGGGGCGCAAACGTTCTGCATAGACTCGGTATTCATCAATCACATCTTGGGGATTGAGAGGAGGCAAATTGTAGAGTTTTTCCAGAATGACATTTTTATGATTAATTGTCCATTCCAGTTGTTCTTGGAACCCTTCCAAGTCCATTAAATCGAGCATCCGAATACCTGTACGTTCGGACTTATCCGCGTAGGTAGGGCCAATGCCGCGTCCGGTTGTCCCAATTTTATAATTGCCCCGTTGTTCTTCCGATGCCACATCAATTAATCTGTGATAGGGCATGGTGACGTGAGCAGTCTGAGAAATCATCAACTTGGCAGTAGAAATGTTGAGTTTTTCTAACTGATCCAATTCTTGAATTAAAACTTTAGGGTCAATGACCGTGCCACAGCCGATGATACATTCGGTATCGGGGTAGAGAATTCCCGACGGAATCAGATGTAGCTTGAAAGTTTGACCGTTGACTACCACGGTATGACCGGCGTTGACGCCCCCTTGGTAGCGGACAACGATATCTGCGGATTTGCTGAGCAAATCGGTAATTTTGCCTTTTCCTTCATCGCCCCACTGGGCGCCGATTACCACTACGTTAGCCAAGGGTTTTTCGCGTTCCGTTCTAGTTGACACAAACTTCGATTATCTACGGATATGTGTCAAATGTCAATCAATTTGAGATTTGAGATTTTGGATAGATTGGACCACCCCCCCCAAGGGGGCATGGGGCATGGGGCATGGGGCATTGGGGATTGGGGCATGGGAACTCACTCACAAGGACTGACTAATTAATTTTTGTTACAATCAAGAAAATTGAGGCTGTTTTGCCATGAGTTTACACGCTGAGTTGCACCGCCATCTGGGTGGTTCTGTGGTTCCTAGGGTGCTGTGGCGGTATTTCGATCGCCACAATGCTGAAATGGTCGATCGATTTCAAGAATACTCGGAGTTTGAGGAGTTTTACACACGTCGGCGCAATACTCTGGATGAGTATTTGGAACTGCACACGCTGGTAGAAAGCGTTCAAACTGTTGAGACTCTGCCTTATTTCATCTATCGGTTGATGCGGGGCGCTTACGTATTTGAAAATCTGGCTTATTTGGAGTTGCGTTATACACCTTATCTGCGAACTCCAGAACATTTGTCGCAGTCAGAACGAATTGATTTGATGGCAGAAATTGTCCGAGTTGTGGGTAAGGCCAGCCAAATTAGCGATTGTCCAATTGTCACCAGCCAAATTTTGTGTATGCACTCGCGTTTACCCTATGAAGTGAATCGGGCGATCGTCGATTTGGCTGCACAGATGGGAGAATATGTTTGTGCGATCGATTTTGCTGGAGGCGATGCTTGCATTAGCGAACGTTTAGACGAATTTGTCGGATTATATCAGTACGCAAGGTCGATCGGCCTGAAAACAACCGGCCACCTCTACGAAACAACATCTGGCTGTTATCCCGAATTACTGCCCTATCTGATGCGAATCGGCCACGGAATTCAAATTCCCTTAAAATATCCCGAACTGCTGCCCGAAATCGCACGTAGAGGTCAATGCTTGGAAGTTTGCCCGACCACCTATCTAAAAACGGGAACTTTGCAAAATATGCGAGAACTGAAAGTAGTATTCGATCGCTGTTTTGAAGCCGGTGTCGATATTGCCATTTGCACGGACAACGCGGGATTGCACAACGTGCGGCTGCCTTTTGAATACGAAAATTTATTAACCTTAGATATCATTGACTTTCGGCAATTGCAAGCCTGTCAAAATGCTGCTTTTCGCCATGCTTTCGCATGGCCCTATGGGGAGCAACCAGTCAAAATGCTGACAGGTTTGTTGCACCATGAATCTGTGCAGTAAGATTAAACGAACCGCGAAGGCGCGAAGGACACGAAGTCAGAGAAAGAGGAAGATATAGCAATCCTAGAAATAAGAAAAAGCTCTTTCTTTTCTTCCTTCGCGCTCTTTGCGTCTTCGTGGTTCGTTCAAATATGTTATTTTAGAAAATAAAAGCATAAAAAAATAATGACAAATATGGACGCTTATTGGATGCCCTTCACCGCAAACCGACAGTTTAAAGCGAATCCGCGAATGTTGGTGTCGGCAAAAGATATGCACTTTACCAGCGATGATAATCGATCGATCCTCGATGGTACTGCGGGGCTTTGGTGCGTGAATGCCGGACACGGGCGGGAGACAATTGCCGAAGCGGTTAAACAGCAGGTTTTAAACTTGGATTACGCGCCTCCTTTTCAAATGGGACATCCGGCTGCTTTTGAATTAGCAGAACGTTTGGTAAAAATGATACCGGGCAATTTCGATCGCGTTTTTTTTACTAATTCTGGTTCGGAATCGGTGGATACTGCCTTAAAAATTGCGATCGCCTATCATCGAGTTAGAGGTGAAGGTACTCGCCAAAGATTGATTGGTAGGGAACGGGGTTATCATGGTGTTGGTTTTGGGGGAATTTCTGTCGGTGGGATTGGTCCAAATCGCAAGTTTTTCGGCAGTTTGCTGACTGGAGTAGATCATTTACCTCACACTCATAACCTCGAACACAATGCTTTCAGCCGCAAACAGCCGGAATGGGGGGCGCATTTGGCGGATGAATTGGAACGGATTGTGGCTTTGCATGATGCGTCGAATATTGCGGCGGTAATTGTGGAACCTGTGGCGGGTTCTACGGGAGTTTTGATTCCGCCCAAAGGTTATTTGGAAAGGCTTCGGGCGATTTGCGACAAGTACGGAATTTTGCTGATTTTTGATGAGGTAATTACAGGTTTTGGGCGTTTAGGTTCGAGTTTTGCTACTGAATATTTTGGGGTGATTCCTGATATGGTGACGGTGGCAAAAGGGATAACTAACGGTACTGTACCCATGGGTGCGGTATTTGTTAAGGAAGGTATTTATGATGCTTTTATGAATGCTCCTGAAAATAGCATAGAGCTGTTTCATGGCTATACTTATTCTGGCCATCCACTGGCTTGTGCTGCTGCTTTGGCGACGCTGGATATTTACGAAGAAGAAAAATTGTTCGATCGGGCTGATAAAATATCCGATTATTGGGAAAATGCTGTGCATTCTTTGAAAGGAGTGCGGCACGTTATTGATGTTCGCAATTTGGGACTTGTGGCGGGGATTGAGTTGGAATCTATGGCTGGAAAGCCTGGTAAACGGGCTTTTGATTGTTTTTTAAAGTGCTACGAAAATGGGTTGTTGATTCGCACCACTGGGGATATAATTGCTTTGTCGCCGTCGTTGATTATTGAGAAAGAACATATCGATCGCCTTGTGGAAATTTTGACGGCGGTTTTGCAGGGGATGGAATGAATCCCCGTCACCAAAATCCCCACGCTAACCACAAGTGGGCCTGGACAAATAATCCCTAGGACTTGATTAAGAAGTTTAGTATCAAGTGCTACATTTTGCCCAAAGCTCCGAGAGACCTAAGAAATCTACTGGTTCCCAGGCTCTTCCTGGGAACCAAGAACCTGGTAAAATGATTAGTGGAATAGTTTCCGTCAAATTACAATCATGACTACCAGCGAACCCAACCTAGAAACAGTTTCTCCCGAAAGCATTTTAAGTGAAAGCGCGATCGCCGATGCGCAAGTCGAAAAAGCCACAGCCGTCACCTATGCAGAAGAAATTGAAACTGTCATCGCCAGCATGGCTGTAGACCAAAAAGTGATGGTAGGTCAAAATGAGCAGGGCGGACATCTTTGGAAGTTTAAGTACGGTAGTGTGGAAGTGTTGGTGCAACTCACTGGCGAAACGGAAGATGATACTTTGACTGTTTGGGCTTTTGTGCTTCAGTTGCCGGCGAAGAATGAAGCTCAATTAATGCGCAAACTTCTGGAAATGAATTGGCTGTCTACTTTGGAATCTCATTTTGCGATCGTTGATAATCAAGTTGCGGTAATTTCGACTCGGACGATAGCCAAAATCTCGACTGGGGAAATTTCTCGCGCTATTACTATTGTCGCAACTATCGCTGATGATAATGACGATATCTTGCAAGCTGAATATGGACTGTAGTTATTAGGGTGCAAGACTTTTAAGCTAGCCACACTCCGGTAAATTATTGGCAGTCGTGCACCTGACATTTGATTCGCGTGCGCGATTTTTGGGTAAATTTATTTAAAGAGAAATGGTTTTACAGAGGTCGCCATACGATCCAATTCTCGTTTGTTGTGTTTCAGAAGATGATGTCCCCATAACTCATTTTTGTTGTCAGAACAATCTTTTGCAAGAGCTTCTCCAATCTCCTCAAAAGTCTTTTTAATGTCTGTCCTTAGATTCTCAGGTTCAGATAGCACTCCCAGCACGAACACTCTTGCTTTTAGGTCCTCTGGAATATGACTTTCTACATAATTAAACCGATTTTCATCATTATCAAAATCTATGAGCAAAACCATCCTTCTTTCTGGTAATTGTCGCATTTGAGACGCATACTCCTTCGTGAATTCCTCCACAGTTTTTTTCCAACCACCAGGAAGAGGCAGGACTTTAACAGCACGGTTATTAAGGTTGGGCGCAAGCATAAATCCGTTGGCAATCTGGCGATTAGCATCATCTTCTGCCAACACATGAATGTGCGGTAGATACTTATTACTCATAGCTCTATGTCGCCACCAATCAAGGCATTTATCAGGTCGTCTCTAACAGGTACATCACTGAGCAATCTGACCAAAGTTGGCTCTAAGTGGCTTTTTCGATCTAATATAAAAGTATTTTCATTTGAAAACTTGCGAATTGCTTCTTCATTATGCGAAGTCACTAAAATTTGACCACTATTGTTAAATGAGCGTCGCAGAGACATGACAAAATGTCCTACCTCCGATAAGGATAGATAGTTATCTGGCTCGTCCCAGAAGCAAAAAAGTGGGCCATAAAATTTGTTGGCAGCTAAGATGACAGCGCCAAGAAAAAAGCATTTTTCCCCGTCTGATAAGTCATTAAATTCAATACTCAGATTTGCATTATTTTCTGCAAACCGAACCATCATGCTTTTCGAGTCTTTGCCGATTAGTTCATTCAGAAAATCCTGAATGTCAGGCATGACTTCTCGGAGATATTTATCAACCTGTGTGTAGGCGGCGGGATAGCGACTCAGTAAGCCAGAAACCCACTCCCCAAAGTTTGAACCATCTCGCTTTGGCTCCAAAGTTTCACCGTTTGAGTCTCCGGTCATCAAGCTGGGAATCGGGGCTAAAATGATCGTGCGAGCCAGCCAAGTTTTGAAAATATGAAGCGGATCACTCTCAGATTGCTCCTGAATTACTGGCAGGGCAACCAGATGCCAATCTACCATAAACTGAGCTTCACGATTTTGGGAGCCTATGTGAAGAGTGACTTGGGCTTCTTTTCGAGAGTAAATTGGCTCTCCTGCAACTAGCAGTTGCTCTTCAAAAACTCGCAGCTCTCTAAATTTTTCAGGCAACTCCAAGGCAAGGACATATTTGTATAATTGATCTTGGAGTAATACTTCTATTTCAAACCGGATCGGAACATCAGATCTTCCACGAGCGAAATCTTTCGGGCTAATAAGGTTAAGTTTTTCAAGGTCACGCATTCTATTGATCCCTCGACTAATCTTCTGAAGGACTTCTAATGCAGAGGCAATAGTTGATTTACCTGCACCGTTTTTTCCTATCAAAAGAGCAGATGGCATCCCCTTTATGAGCAGTTCAAAGTTTTCTAGGCATCTGAAGTTGTTTACATATATTCTTTGGAGCATAGCAAAACAATTCCAATGAGTGAGAAGTGAAACAACTTTTTGAACTTTTTGATCTGCTTAATTAGGGAATAGGTACTGCCATAAAAAACACCACTGCCACAAATCTAATCCGTACTCAAAACTCAATAAGCAGGGCCGGCCAGCCAAGAAATAGTTATTCCCAGCCCCAAACCGACAAACACTTGAAAAGGAGTGTGTCCTAGCAACTCCTTGAGACGAGCCTCATTCAAGTTGTGGTGTTCTTCAAAAAATTCATCAATAATTTGGTTGAGGATTCGAGCTTGTTTGCCGGCAGCTTGGCGGACTCCAGCAGCATCGTACATGACAATTATCGCAAAAATTGTGGCGATCGCAAACTCTGGACTCTCCCAGCCCAAGGTTTGTCCCACCCCAGCAGCCAAAGCACCGACAAAAGATGAATGAGAGCTAGGCATTCCTCCGGTTGTTACTAAATACTGAAGATTAAACTTCCGATTTTTAATTAATTCGATCGGCAATTTCAATACTTGAGCAGCCAGACAAGCGATTAGAGAAACCACGAGTACGTGATTGTTTAAGATGCCGCTGCAAATTTCCTGCATAGTGTTTGGCATTTCTAGTTACTGCGACTGGTAATATAATCTGCGATCGCCAACAGCGGTTGAGCTTTATTCCCAAACACTGCCAATTGAGCCTGAGCATCAACAATCAATTGTGAAGCTTGACGCCTGGACTCCTCAATTCCCCACAAACTAGGATAAGTCACCTTTCCAGCTTGAACATCTTTGCCTGCGGTTTTGCCAAGTTCTTCAGCAGTAGCAGTAATATCGAGAATGTCATCAATAATCTGGAAAGCCAGCCCAATATTTTTAGCGAAACGAGAAAGCCGCTGCAAATCCGCAGCCGATGCCCCAGCCAGAATTGCCCCACAAACTACGCAGGCTTCTAACAGCGCGCCGGTTTTGTGAGCGTGAATGTAGTTCAAAGTTTCTAGAGAAACATCTTTCAATCCTTCCGACTCCAGGTCAACCACCTGACCCCCGACAAGTCCCCCAGCCCCCGATGCCCGTGCCAAATGGGCGATCGTCTGCAATACCAGATGGGGGGGTACGTTCTCGGTTTTAGTAGCGATAAATTCAAAAGCATAGGTCAACAAGCCATCGCCAGCCAAAATGGCGATATCTTCGCCGTAGACTTTGTGGTTAGTCAGTTTGCCACGCCGATAGTCGTCATTGTCCATGGCGGGCAAATCATCGTGGATCAGCGACATGGTATGGATCATTTCCAAAGCGCAAGCTGTGGGCATTGCCATTTGGGTAGTGCCACCGGCGAGTTCGCAGCCAGCCAGACACAGGATTGGACGTAGCCGTTTACCACCTGCTAGCAGGGAGTAGCGCATGGCTTCGTAAATTTTCTCTGGGTAGATGACCGGCAGCGCACTGTCGAGAGCTACCTCGATCGCCTTTTTTTGCTCGACTAGGTAAGTAGATAAGTCGAAAGCGGATTCCGGTTGGGACGAATCCATTTCTGTTGCCAATACCATCCCTTGCTCTCTTGTACTTAATGTGACGAAAGGATACTTTGATTGATGCAGGTCGATCGAACCAACTTGTACAGTGGCGATCGCCCGAAATCTGAATTTCATTTAATCATTCTATGGGTGTGATTGCACAGAAACTTATTTTGAATTTTCAAAACTTTCTCCCACACAACTGAGGCGCGGGTAATACAACAACCAGATTTCCAAATAAATGTTAAGAGTTTGCCTCCCTCAGCTTGACTCCCAACCCAGTTTCTGTATCAGTTTTTATTCCCAATCCACAGCTTTGTGTGGCGACTTCCAAAAACCGCAGCAGCACTGGTGTGGGATTGTCGCACCAAATTAGAGCGATCGACACGATCGGGCTTGGTTCTTGTAAATGTTTGTAAACAACACCGCAGCGCTGGAAATTTTGCAT
>Ga0209812_10001634_pt1 | contig 14914 bp, 10 predicted proteins | sample JI71714BDNA_FD_187502 | JGI IMG/M metagenome (GOLD analysis project Ga0209812, IMG submission 187502) | Wastewater effluent complex algal communities from Wisconsin, to seasonally profile nutrient transformation and Carbon sequestration -... | ecosystem: Engineered > WWTP > Effluent > Algae...
GTACCGCAGCTAACAACGAGCCAATCATGCCGTACACAAGCAACTCAGGGACATCCTTAAAAGCTGCTGCGTCAACAATGCCACTACGAATGGTCGAGGTCACTTCACCGCCAGCTAACCAGGCGCCGGAAGCTTCAAAAATTGCGGCAATGATCAAAGCCTGTTTCAGGGTTAAGGCTTTAGAACCAACCGAAGTCCCCATCGCATTGGCAACATCGTTTGCGCCAACACCATAAGCCATAAAAAAGCCAAACAGTGCGGCAACGATTACCAGCACATGGCCATATTGAGCCAAAATTTCCATCAATTTTTACCTTTAGCGCTTAACGAGCCAACATGATTTCAAGACGTGCACCGACCTTTAGTGCTGTGTCAGCTAAATCGCCAACCCACTCTAAAGTGCGGTATAGGAACATCACATCAACCGGATTCAGCACATCTTCGGATTTACGCACGAACTTGCGTAAACTCACTTGCATCTCGTCAGTGTCATGTTCTATTTCATCGATCTTGGCGATCATCTTGACCACCATATCAACTTCACGACCTCTGAACCCCGTTTCCAGCAGTTCGTCTAGTTCGTTGATGGCTTCGCAGGCTAAAGCAACTGCATCAATACAACGTTGCAGATAGGCGTTAAACTCTTGTTGAATGGGGGCAGGGATTTCAAGCTCACGGCCCAGTACACGGCCGGTGATATCTTTCGCTTTGTTGGCGATTTTGTCTTGCTGTGAGACCAACTCAAGAATGTCAGTCCGGTCCACCGGCAGGAACAAGCCACGGGGTAAATGAATGCGAATATCGCGTTTTAGTGTGTCAGCTTCTTTTTCCAGACTGACAATAACTTTTCTTACTTCCGCTGCAGTGTCCCAATCCTTGTTGTATACCGCCGCAAAAAAAGGCAGTAACTGCTCGCTGGTAGCCAGAACTTTACGAATGTGCTCTTCAATCGGTTTGATTGGAGATTTTGCGAAAACAGCCAAAAATGCACTTGGCATAGCTTTGCCTCTTGGTTTTGTAGTGGACGAAAGTCGGCGCGCATTGTACTGCAATCACTTGGTAATAAAAATGTCATAAATCAATGAAAATGCAAAAAGCCAGGCTGATTATAGTCAGCACTGGCTTTTTCGCAGTTTTATTCAGGGATTATTCAGCTACGGGCATTTTGCTCGAGGCTGTCTTCGTCACTATGACGTACGTCACGACCTTTAACGAAGGAAATCACATACTCAGAAATGTTCTTACAGCGATCGCCTATCCGTTCCAGAGCTCGGGCCGACCACAACACATTCATGATTTTCGGAATCGAGCGCGGATCTTCCATCATATAGGTCATCAACTGACGGGTAATGGCTTCGTATTCGCGGTCGACTTTCTTATCTTCCTTATAAACTGCTAAAGCAGCTTCGACATCCATCCGGGCAAAAGCATCCAGTACATCGTGCAGCATCTGGGCAACATGACGACCCATGTTTTCAAGATTTACCAGTAAATCCTGCTGAGCACTGCTAAATGACTCCAGGGCAACTTTCGCAATCCGCTCTGCTTCGTCGCCGATCCGTTCCAAATCGGAAATTGCGCGGATAATAGTCAGAATCAAACGCAAATCGCTGGCAGCAGGCTGACGCTTAGCGATAATCCGGGTGCATTCCGCATCAATTTTAATTTCCCAGTCATTGACCAGTAAATCATTCGCAATCACCTGCTGTGCTAATTCGGCATTGCTTCCGGCGATAGCATTCAAAGCATCAGACAGTTGCTGTTCAATCAAACCACCCATCGCCATGATGTGGTTACGGACCTGCTCAATCTCGTCATTGAACTGACTGGAGATGTGTTTGGTTAAATTAAGTTTATCCATAAAAACCTCTGCTTAAGCCCGGTGATTAACCAAAACGGCCAGTGATATAGTCTTCGGTTTGCTGCTGCGATGGATTGGTGAACATCTTGTTCGTCGCATCGTATTCAACCAGATTGCCCATATACATAAATGCAGTATAGTCCGACACTCGGGCTGCCTGTTGCATGTTGTGGGTAACAATCACAATGGTGAAGCGTTCTTTGAGCTCATTGATCAGTTCTTCAATCTTCAATGTTGAGATTGGGTCAAGTGCAGATGCCGGTTCATCGAGTAACAGCACTTCAGGCTCAATCGCAATGGCGCGGGCAATCACCAAACGTTGTTGCTGACCGCCTGACAAACCAAAAGCATTGTCATGCAAACGGTCTTTGACTTCGTTCCACAGTGCTGCGCCCTTCAGTGAAGTTTCCACCACTTCGTCTAATACGCGGCGGTCGTTCACGCCTTGCAGACGTAAACCGTAGGCAACGTTTTCATAGATAGTTTTTGGGAATGGGTTTGGCTTCTGAAACACCATGCCAACCTGACGACGCAACTCAGCGACATCAACGGCTTTGTCATAGATATTTTGTCCATCTAATAAAATCTTTCCCTCAATCCGGCAGATATCAACCAGATCGTTCATCCGGTTAAAGCAGCGCAATAAGGTAGACTTACCGCAGCCTGAAGGACCGATAAACGCAGTGACGCGCTTTTCCGGTATCAGCATATTGATGGTTTTTAATGCTTGTGACTCACCGTAGTAAAGACGTAAATCATTCACTTCCAGCTTGATCTTTTCATCAGCCAGATTTAGTTCACTGTCATTGCTCAGAATTTGTTGTGTGGTCATACGTCAGTTCACTCTTAAAATTCGTTTTAGATTTTGCGGCGGGATAACAGGTATCCCGCTCCAGATGCTCACCGGCACCAAATGCTCGCTAGATTCTAGTCAGACTCGCTGCGATATTTTTCCCGCAGTTTATTCCGCAAATTAATCGCAGCCATATTCAGCAGCACAATCAACACCACCAATACCAGTGCAGTTGCGTATAGCAGCGGTCTAGAGGCTTCAACGTTCGGACTCTGGAAACCCACGTCAAACACATGGAAACCTAAGTGCATGATCTTTTGGTCCAGGTGGATAAACGGGAAGGTGCCATCGACAGGTAACGTTGGCGCTAATTTCACCACCCCCACCAGCATCAACGGGGCCACTTCACCTGCAGCACGCGCTATCGCCAAAATCAACCCGGTCATCATCGCCGGTGTCGCCAGCGGCACTACAACTTTCCATAAGGTTTCAGACTTCGTCGCACCAAGCGCCAGACTACCCATCCGAATGGTGCTCGGAATACGGGACAGGCCCTCTTCCGTCGACACGATAACAACCGGCAGGGTCAATAACGCGAGGGTCAATGACGCCCAGAACAGGCCTGGCGTACCAAAGGTAGGTGCAGGCAGTTTCTCAGGGTAAAACAGCGCATCGATATTGCCACCCATGATGTAAACAAAGAAACCAAGACCGAACACACCGTAAACAATCGACGGAACACCTGCCAGGTTATAAACCGAGATCCGGATGATCTTCAGCATAGTCCCCTGTTTGGCATATTCACGCAGATAAATCGCAGCCAACACCCCGAATGGCGTCACAATGATCGACATTAGAATCACCATGGTGACGGTGCCGAAAATAGCCGGGAATATACCGCCTTCAGTATTTGCTTCGCGCGGGTCTTCGCTCAGGAAGTTCCAAATCGCACCGACATAATGCACAGACTTATCCAGTACCGACATCCGGTTTGGCATATGCGCATGCACAATGTAGAACAGATTTATTGTCAGTTCCTTACCTTCCGCGGTCACAACCTTCAGACTGTCGCGTTTAGCCTGCGTAGAGAGAGCTTCCAACTGTTGTTGCAAATCAGCATACTGCGCATCTAATGCAGCCTGCTCCTGCGCAGCGTTTTGCTCATACTGGCTCAGTTCTTCTGCGCTTGCGCCTTTAATTTCAAGCGATCGCTTCCCAAGACGCAGTGCCTCTAACGCCTTGTTAATTTTACCAATCTCGCCCTTTTCGATTGCACTGATGTCGTCGTGTAAATCATTGACGCGGTCAATGGCCGCCTTCAGCGCTGGCCACAATGTCTCGCCCTCAGCGATCACTTTATCCTGTTGCATTAACTGCAGTGGAAAGCCCTGAAAATTACCCCATTCACGCCTTTCAAGCACGATGGCATTCTCTGGTTTTTCCCAGTCAGATAAATCGTAATCAAGGAACCACGCAAAATCGCGGCCATACACATCACGGTTTGCGACTTTAAACAAATGCCGTGCATAAGATTCTGCGTTATCTGGCAGAGCCACGCCGGAATCTCTCAGGGTAACCGCACTCACTTGCTCTGTCCGCACGTGCTGTATCAACAAAGGCTTCTTGCTGCCATCGGCTTGCACGACCTGTACACGTTGCAAATCTGCCGGCCAAAAGTGACTTCCACCTTGCACAGCAATCAATCCCAGAACACCAATCACCATCACCAAACATAAGGCGATGGCACCAGCGTTTAACCAAATCCACGGAGTACCCGTTTTAAACCAAGCATTCATGCCGTTCACTCCGAATTACAGATTACTGAAGCGTTGACGTAAACGCTGCCGGATCACTTCAGCAAGCGTATTAAACAGAAAGGTAAAGACGAACAGAACCAATGCTGCCAGGAACAAGACGCGGAAGTGTGTGCTCCCTACAGCCGTTTCTGGTAACTCGACCGCAATATTGGCGGACAATGTACGCATACCTTCAAACAGATTGAAATTCACAACAGGGCTATTGCCGGTCGCCATCAATACGATCATCGTTTCACCTACAGCCCGGCCGAAACCCACCATCACTGCGGCGAAGATACCAGGGCTTGCCGTCGGCAGTACCACACCAACCATGGTCTGCCATGGTGTAGCACCAAGCGCCAGTGAACCCTGGGTTAAATGACGTGGCACGTTAAAGATGGCATCTTCAGCAATAGAGAAGATATTAGGAATTACAGCAAATCCCATAGCAATACCAACGACTAGAGCATTTCGCTGGTCATAGGTGATGCCGTTATCAGTAAACCATTGACGCAGGCTGCCATTAAAGAACAGTTGGTCAACGCTAGGACTCAGACTGACGCATAACCAGATAAATCCGACGATTACCGGGATCAGCAACACGACTTCCCAACCCAGTCCAAAGCGCTCACGCCAAGCACGTGGAGCAAAGCGCCAGGCATATGCGGCTAACAGCATCATAAAGGGTAGTAACAGCAGAATCGCAAACACAGCGCTAAGATATTGTTCAACAAAAGGCGCCAACCATAAGCCTGCCAGGAAGCCGAGGATCACTGTTGGTAAAGCCGCCATGATCTCGATGGTCGGTTTCACTTTGCCGCGTAACTTCGGCGTCATGAAGTAAGCCGTGTAGAGCGCGCTCATAATTGCCAGTGGCGTTGCGAACAACATCGCAAAGACGGCAGCTTTCAGCGTACCCAGCGTCAAAGGAACCAAACTCATCTTGGCTTCGAATTCATCAGAACCAGAAGACGCTTGCCAGATATAATCTTGTTCACTACGCCCTTCATACCAGACTTCGTTCCACATCGCTTTCCAGCTCACGTCCGGGTGGGCATTATCCAGCGAGAAACGTTGAACTTTACCGTCGCTGGCAAAAGCCAGTAATGAGGTATTAATCGGACTGATAGCGATTCGCTCGAAGCTCATGCCTTCAACTAAAGGCTCCAGCGACAAGGTGCGGGCTGAAGTACCGTAGTGAATACCAAGATGACCTGAAGAATCCAGGGCCAAAAAGCCCTTACGGGAATACTCAGGTTCAATCTGGCGGATAGCGGCAGGATGTTGCTCGAAATCGCGGATATGTGTTAAGTGGAAATTATTGTGTTCATTACGAACAAGGAACCACTGGCTCAGGCTACCATCAGAACCACCGACAATCAGTGATACTGAGCCAACCAAAAATTCCAGCGCAGTAACCTGTTGCCCGACCGCAACAGCATTTACCGCTTCAATGTAACGAGCCTCGGCTGGGTCTGTCACGTTGTAGTAGTGAACTTTCTCATTACCCTCGGCAATAAACAGATTGCGCAAAGTGGTATCCAGCAAAATCCGGCTGACCGATTTCGGCGCATCCGGCAATGGATAGTCAGTGCGGACCAGCGTGGTTTCTCCGGTCATAAATTCGGTTTTTGCTTCAAACACGTGGAAGCTCAACCGGCCATCGGCGCTGAACGCAACCAGTGCTGTTCCCGAACCGCCTTCTTGGACAGCAAGACTGCGGATTGCCTGACCCGGGTTCAAATCCAGCGGCGTTTCTCCGAGTGGATAAGTCACGACCGGCGAGACCTTCCGTTTGTCGTTCGGGTAACTCAGGTTGTACTCATGCTTAATGACAAGTGCCTGGCCATTGGATAAACCCACCGCCAGCAGTCCTGAGCGCGGCTCACCGCGGGCAAAAGCGGAAATACTGGTATCCGCAGGTAATGCCAGCTGAACTTTTTCACCCGCTGCACCGGTCATCGCATCAAAAAACTGCAACTCTCCACTGGCGGACACATTTAGACCAACCTCACTATATCGCTCGAGATTGGTGTAAAGCGGTTTATCGCTGTTGATTTGATAACTCTGTTCCGCTTCAACGCTAGCCGAAGAAAAAATCGGCCCCACTTCGGAAAACAGGTAAATAAAAATAGTCGCAAAAGCTGCGACCACACTGATACCGGCAAAAGTAATGCCGTATTTGGAGACTTTATCTTTAAAACTACGCAAACGGCGCAGGCGTGCCCGTTTTTCACCTGTAGGCAACAGAGATTGCCTTGGGGTGACCGGAGCTGACGTTGAGGTCTGTTGCATGTTTACACATCCAGTACTGACTTTTCGGATGCTGCAAAGCTTAGACGAGTTTTGTGTCAGAAATATTACAGAATTAATTTTTGTCATAATTCAGCAATAAATCACCGTATTGCTAAAACCTCTGTCCGTACATTTGACAAGACAGCTCTGACCTCCCTCTAACGAAAAAGGCGCCCACAGGCGCCTCGTTCAACAGTGCAGTTTTATTTGATGCCGAGGTCAGCAAGTACTTTTGCTGCAACTTTGTGTGGCACCGGCACATAACCGTGGTGAACTACGATTTCCTGACCACGCTTTGACAACACCAGTTTGATGAACTCACGTTCCATCGGTGTCAGTTCTTTGTTTGGATGTTTGTTGACGTAAACATACAGAAAACGTGACAGCGGGTAGGTACCATCTAAAGCATGGTCACCAGTTGGAGCAACGAATGGCTGCCCTTCTTTTTGAGCCAGTGGCAGAGCACGTACACCTGAAGTCACATAACCGATACCTGAGTAACCGATACCGTTGATAGACTCGCTCACGCCCTGTACAACTGACGCAGAACCAGGTTGTTCGTTGATGCTAGATTTGAAGTCACCTTTACACAGAGCGGTGTCTTTAAAGTAACCGTAGGTGCCTGATACAGCGTTCCGGCTGTACATGGTGAAATCGCGATTCGTCCACGCACCATCCAGACCTAATTGACCCCAGCGCGTCACGTCTTCTTTGTAGCCACATTTACGGGTTGCAGAGAATACAGCGTCAACCTGGGCCATGGTCAGGCCTTTGATTGGGTTGTCTTTGTTAACGAAAACAGCTAACAAATCTACCGCTACAGGAATAGCTGTAGGTTTGTAACCGAATTTTGCTTCGAAAGCCTGGATCTCACTTGGCTTCATCGCACGGCTCATTGGGCCAAAGTTCGAAGTACCTTCAGTTAAGGCGGTTGGCGCTGTCGACGAACCCGCACCCTGGATCTGAATATTCACATTTGGGTACAGTTTGCGATAATCTTCAGCCCACAGCGTCATCAGGTTGTTCAGCGTGTCTGAACCGATGCTGGAGATATTGCCTGAGACCCCAGTAGATTTCTGGTAATCAGGTAATGCCGGGTCGACTTTGGTCGCCGCGGTGGCTTGAAAACCGAAAGTAGCAGCGATGATGGCTGCAATCGATAAAGTTTTGAAAGTTTTCACCTAAAAGTCCTCTTGTTGGCAATCACAGGCCTGTGCCTGAAGTTCACGTTTTGCATCATATGGCGTAAATATGACACTAATATGACGAAGATCAACGCGAGGCAAATTCTGTTGAATATCGGTAACTGCAGTTGTGTTTTTTGCTCTGCTGACTATAGTTTTAGCAGGCTGGGCGCCCGGACGGATTGTTTGTAGTCGCTGGGGTAAGCCCGCCCAATAACAAAAATTATATTTTTTAATGATATCTTTTTCACGCTGAGGCTTGTTTTCAGCGAAGTACTAAAACAAGGAAATGCGCTATGAAGCAGTTGGTATTAACGCTGATTGGACAGGATAAAGCCGGCCTGGTCGAACAGCTTGCGACGTTAATTGCCGAATATCACGGCAATTGGACGGCGAGTAATCTGAGCCATCTGGCAGGTTACTTTGCCGGGATTTTACAGGTTGAAGTGGCAGAACATCATGTGGCGGCTTTAACCGCAGCACTGCAACAAATGAAGGATCTGGATATCCGCGTACAGCATGGGGTGGACTCCCGCGTTAATGAGCAGAAACTGCTGCGTTTTGTGATCACAGGGAACGACAGACCCGGCATCGTGCGTGAGCTGTCATCCGTGATCAAACACAAAGGCACGAATATCGTCCATTTCGAAAGCTCCAAGCAAAGTGCCCCCAATTGGGGAGTCCCTTTGTTCAATGCCATTGCCACTGTTGAACTGCCTGAAGGGCTAAACAAAGACGAGGTTGTGCGCGCTTTGGAAGACATCGCTTCCGACGTGATGGTTGATGTAGAAAATCTGAACTGACCCATCCTGAGACCACAATAGCCCGTGCATCTTCTGACGTGACGGGCTATCTTATTCATAAATCTTTCATCAAACTGCCATAGATTAAGCTCAGGCCCTCCCCCCGCTGTGATGGAATTGGTATGGAATTACAAAGCAATGCAGAAAACCCGACACATTTTTTTCCAAAAGAACTCAGCTGGCTCGCTTTTAATGAACGGGTACTGCAGGAAGCTGCAGACGAACGCAATCCGCTGATAGAGCGACTGCGTTTTCTGGGCATTTATTCCAACAACATGGATGAGTTTTATCGCGTTCGGGTTGCAGATGTAAAACGCCGCATCATGTTGCAAAAATACCATGAGGAAGATGCCAGTCTGACTGAGCATTTGCTGAGACAAATTCAGCAGTTTGTCTTGCGGCTTGGCGCAAAATTCAATGCCATTCACATGGATTTACAGCTGGGTTTGCGCAAGCACAACATCGAATTCATCGACCAGCACAAACTGAACGAATCACAAAGCGCGTGGGTAAAGGCATACTTTAAAGAAAAAGTTCTGCGCCACATCTCCCCGGTCTTGTTATCGAACGAGCACTTGCAGTTATCAAAACGGCTGGAAGACAACGCCACTTATCTGATGGTGGAAATGACCGGTCGAGGCAAGCCTGAATATGCCATCGTACAAGTGCCAACCGACGACGTCTCGCGCTTTCTGGAGTTGCCAATTGCATTGAACCGGACCAAACGAAAAGGCCGCTACCGCCATCAGTTTATGATGCTGGATGATGTCATTATCCATTGTCTGCGCGACCTGTTTGCCGGTTTTTTTGATTTCTGCGACATCCAGGCGTACTCAATGAAGCTAACCAAGGATGCTGAGTATGATCTGAGCGAATCGCTGGACCAGAGTCTGCTCGACAAAATGTCGCACGGCATCCGTCAACGGCTGGAGTCTGAGCCGGTTAGGCTGGTCTATGACGTTTCGATGCCGGAACATATGCTGAAAATTTTGCGCAAGTTATTGGGCGCCAATACGCTGGATGCATTAATTCCCGGCGGGCGATACAGAAACTTTAAAGATTTCATTAGTTTTCCTTATACCGGCCACGCCAGTCTGGAATTTCCGCCCCTGCCTCCTTTGCCAAGCCCGGATTTCGAGCAGTACAACACCACGTTCGATGCCATCAGGAATCACGATGTGTTGCTGCATTACCCTTATCACAATTTTACCTATTTCACCGAGTGGGTCAGGCAAGCATCGTTTGACCCTAAAGTGAAGTCGATCAAAATGACGATGTACCGGGTGGCGAAGAATTCCCGGGTGATCCATTCACTACTCGACGCAGTGCGCAATGGTAAAAAGGTGACTGTTGTTGTTGAATTAAAAGCCCGTTTTGACGAAGAAAACAATATCCAGTGGGCAAGACGCATGACTCAGGCTGGCATTCAGGTGGTGTTTGGCCTGACCACCCTGAAAATTCACTCCAAACTTTGCATCATCAACCGCGAAGAAAAAGGTGGACTGGTAAAATACGCCCATATCGGTACCGGCAATTTCAACGAAAAAACTGCGCGTGTTTATACCGATATGAGTTTGTTCACTTGTCACAACGAAATTTGCGATGAAGTGGATCAGGTATTCGAATTTGTCGAATACAGCTATAAGCCATTTATTTTTAAACATTTAATCGTATCGCCGACCTGGAGCCGCCCGAAACTTAATAGCTTAATCCAGCGGGAAATTGATTTTGCTACCAGCGGGCGCAAGGCAGAAATTCTGTTAAAACTGAATAATCTGGTCGATGACCCAATCGTTGAAATGCTGTATAAAGCCAGTCAGGCTGGCGTGAAAATCCGTATTATCGTCCGCGGTATGTGTTCATTAATCCCAGGAATTCCGGGCAAGAGCCATAACATTAAAGTGATCAGTGTCCTCGATCGCTATCTGGAACACGCCCGGGTTTACCAGTTCTATAACAATGGCGATATTGACTTGTATCTGTCCTCTGCAGACTGGATGACACGCAATATAGAACAGCGGGTTGAAGTGGGCGTCCCCATTTACGATGCACGGATCAAGCAACAAATTATGACGGTCCTCGATTTGCAGTGGAATGACAATGTCAAAGCCCGCCTTATCGATATCGATCAGAGCAACCCCTATGTCAAAAGGGGCAACAAAAAAAGTATCAGGTCTCAGCAGGCGATTTATGACTATCTCGCCAGTCAACAGCTAGGACCGACCATTCAGGCAGAGTTATGACCCATCTGACGCCAAATGCATTATCTGCCGCAGAGTTAATTGCGGCAGTCGACCTCGGTTCGAATAGTTTTCACCTGGTTATTGCCAGGATAGTCGATGGCGCCTTGCAGCTGCTCCATCGGGAAAAGCAAAAAGTGCAACTGGCTGATGGCCTTGATGAGCAGCAAATGCTCAGCGACGAAGCCATGCAACGTGGTCTGGCGGTGTTGCGGCAATTTGCCGACACCCTTAAGGATATGCCGCCGCAATCGGTGCGTGTTATCGCCACATACACGGTGCGTCGTGCTAAAAACAGTTCGCGCTTTTTGCAGTTGGCGCAGGATGTATTTCCGTTTCCAATCGAAGTCATCGCTGGTCAGGAAGAGGCCCGGCTGATTTATCAGGGTGTTGCACACTTTGAAACTTATACCGGACAACGCTTGGTGATCGATATTGGCGGCGGTAGTACTGAGTATGCGATCGGCCTTGATTTTCAGCCCCTAAAACTTGCCAGCAGAAATATGGGCTGTGTCAGTTTCGCTAAGTTCTTTTTTCCGAAGGGTAAAATCAATCCAAAACGCTTTGAACGCGCACTGCTTTTAGCTGAGCAGGAACTGGAAAACATCTACACCGGTTATAAAGCCACCGGCTGGCAGCAAGTGGTTGGTACATCGGGAACCATCAAAACGATTAAAGACATCGTCAGTGGCCTCGGCTGGCACCCGCATGTGATCCGGCTGGAGCATCTGGAAAAACTGCAACACCTGTTATTACAGGTTGAACAGTGCGAAGAGTTGAACCTGCCGGGATTAACCGAAGACCGCAAACAGCTGCTGGCACCTGGCCTTGCGATCCTGTTGGCTTCGTTTCGAATGCTCGGCATCGATGAGATGGTCTACGTTGATGCTGCGCTGCGCGAAGGCGTGTTGTATGAAATGAGTGACAGGCTGCAGCATCATGACATTCGTCAGCACACCATCCAGAGCCTCATCAAACGATATGCCATCGATACCGAACAGGCCGGTCGTGTGAATCAGACGGTTCAGGTTTTATGGCAACAGTGCCAGCAGCAGTGGCAACTCAGTGAAGAGTGGAGTCAGTTACTGCAGTTCGCCTGTTATGTTTATGAAATTGGCTTGCAGATTAACTCTTCCAGTGTCCAGCGCCACAGCGCTTATATTCTGAACAATGCCAACTTACCAGGCTTCAACCAAGAACAACAACGGGTACTGGCGTCTTTGGTACGCTATCACAGACGCAAAATCAAACCAGACGACGTTCCGGCTTTTTATCTGTATCGTCAGACTGATTTTTACCACGCCCTCACGCTGTTCAGGTTGGCGGTACTGCTGAACCAAAAACGCCGGGAAGACATTGTGCCGGAGTTGCAATGTATCGCACAGACCGCACAGCTTACCCTGGTGTTGCCAGAAAGCTGGTATCAGCAACACACAGTGCTCGCAGCAGATTTGCGCACTGAGCAACTGTTTTTAAAACGCGCCGGCTTGACGTTGAATTGTCCGGGGCTGCCTGAACTGACTGACGACAATTAATCATCCTGGCACGCTGACCCGGCGTGCCAGGCCTGCCGATTATTGCTGATTTTCAGATGTTTTCCCGGGGTCGGCTCTATCGCTCGGCAACTCAGTCACAGTCACAATGCCACCCCGGTTGTCGTGATTAAACTTCATCTCGCGGAGTTTTTGCAGCTGGTCGGCCGAGAAGCGGCCATAGGTCACGGACTTGGCTTGTATAGCACAGCCGTTGTCTCAATATTGCAGATTGGCAAGCAGCCAAATACCCGTTAAGTTAACTGTAGTTCTATCCCTTCTTCCCGGAGTGTCTATGCGTTTTATACTCTCAACGTTCACGCTGGCTTTGGCGGCATTGTCCAGCGCCAATGCTGCAGCAGATATCAAAACGGAGCTGACACCCGCGATCAGCGCCGTGATGCCGCAAGTAGTCAGTTGGCGACGCGACTTACATCAGCACCCAGAATTGTCCAACCGGGAAGTACGCACCAGCGCTATGGTTGCCGCTGCACTGAAAAAGCTCGGCCTTGAAGTTCAGACCGGTATCGCCCATACCGGCGTTGTGGCGATTTTAAAAGGCGCTAAACCGGGAAAACTGGTGGCATTGCGGGCAGATATGGACGCGCTACCGGTCACGGAACAGGTCGACCTGCCTTTTGCATCAAAAGTAGTGGCTGAATTTAATGGTCAGCAAGTCGGCGTGATGCATGCCTGCGGCCATGACGCTCATGTCGCGATGTTACTGGGCGCAGCGACAGTGCTCAGTCAGATGAAGGATCAACTATCAGGCGATATCATGTTTATTTTCCAGCCAGCGGAAGAAGGTCCACCGCCTGGCGAGGAAGGTGGCGCTAAACTAATGATAAAAGAGGGGATTTTTGCTAAGCGCAAGCCCGATGCAATTTTTGGTGTCCACGTCTGGCCGGGGCCTGCCGGCCAACTACTGGTCAAGCCGGAAGGGATCATGGCGGCGGCGGACAGCTTTGAAATTACAGTAAAAGGCGTGCAGGTGCATGGTTCCAGCCCTTGGCGTGGGATTGACCCGGTCGCAGTTACCGGGCAGCTGATCACAGCTCTGCATCAAATACCGGCACGCCAGCTGGATGTCACACAAGCGCCAGCAGTGATGTCGATTGGACAGGTTCATGGCGGCGTGCGTTGGAACATTATTCCGGATGAAGTCAAACTAGGCGGCACCATCCGCACCTTTGACCCGGCGATGCGTGAGCAGCTGATCAGTAAAATGCAGCACACCACTGAACATATTGCTGCAGCAAGCGGTGCTACAGCACATTTCCACTCTCATAGTTTTGCGGCAGTGACTTGGAATCATGCAGAGCTCACCGAATGGGCGATGCCGTCACTGAATTGGGCCGGAGCGAAAGCAGGGGTCAGCCCGATTAAACCAATCACCGCGTCAGAAGACTTTTCCTTTTTCCAACAGGAAGTCCCGGGCGTGTTTTTATTCCTCGGCATCGCTGAACCTGGTCAGCCTATTGAGAAGACTGCGCCCAATCACTCACCATTTTTCCGGATCTATGAACCAGCGATGGAAAATGGTGTGCGGGCATTGGCAGGTTTAGCGGTCGATTTTCTGGCGCAGGCACCTGAATTTAAGTAACAGGTGTGGAACCGACGTCACGCATTGCGTAGCGCGTGACGTCTCTACTCAGATTTATTTCAGCTTTTTCGGTAACTTTGGCTGTGTGGCTGTTAATTCTCCGACAACCAGCTCCGGCGGCAGCGTAAAAGAGAATGAACTACCGCGTCTCGGTTCGCTGAAAATCATCAGTCTGCTCTGATGGCGTGACAATACATGTTTGACAATAGCAAGACCCAGGCCTGTGCCGCCTGTGTTGCGGGCACGCGCCTGATCGACTCGGTAAAAGCGTTCGGTTAACCGTTTGACATGCTGCGGCGCGATCCCTTCACCGTTATCGGTGACGGTAAAGACTGCTTTGTGATGTTCACGACGCCAGCTAACTTTAATATCGCCACCATCGGGCGTGTATTTGATTGCATTAGTTACCAGATTCGAAAAAGCACTGCGCAGCTCTTCGGTGATCGCATTGACACGCAGATCCAAGTCAATATCAAAATGAATTTGATGCTGCTTTTCGCGGTTCAGACTGTGCGCTTCCTGCTCCAGCAACGTTAACATCGCTGGTGCATCGACGTTCTCGTCGTAGTGAACTTTAGCGGCCGCTTCAATCCGTGACAAAGTCAGCAGCTGCTGTACCAGATTGTCCATGCGTTTAGTCTGGTCCAACATCACTGAGTGCGCTTTTTGCCAAATAGCCTGCTGCGGCAAATGCTCGGGTTCCATCATTTCCAGATAGCCCTGCAAAACGGTCAGCGGCGTTCGCAGTTCATGCGACACGTTAGCGACAAAATCTTTGCGGATTTGCTCCAGCTGCTTCAGTTGGGT
>Ga0209812_10001637_pt1 | contig 14879 bp, 15 predicted proteins | sample JI71714BDNA_FD_187502 | JGI IMG/M metagenome (GOLD analysis project Ga0209812, IMG submission 187502) | Wastewater effluent complex algal communities from Wisconsin, to seasonally profile nutrient transformation and Carbon sequestration -... | ecosystem: Engineered > WWTP > Effluent > Algae...
GTTGTTGTCGGTTGTATTGATAGTGTCAATAAGTCTGTTTTTGCTAGAGTGATGATTAAAAACAACGAGGGCAAGAAATTAACAGGTAAGCAACTATTGGATGTATTGAACCAAGTTATAACCCAAGATAGTGTGATTATTAGCGATGAATTTAAGGGCTATAATATACTCGGTAAGAAAACAAGCCATATACATTTAAGAGTAGACCATACGAAAGAGTATGTAGCTAACGGCAACATTCATACGAACAATATGGAGAACTTTTGGGGAACTCTAAAGCGTGGAATACTCGGCATTTATCACCACGTATCGGCTAAACATCTTCAAAAATACGTTGATGAATTTGCTTTTAGATATAACAATAAGGACATGGATTGCATGTTTAATCTATTGGTGAAGCAGGCTGTATTACTTTAATTAATCTTAGCTCAAATTGATCATTGGTACTATTCAAGTCAAATTCCCCCTGAAATTTACATGTAAGTAAGTAATTTGAGGACTGTAAATGCTCATTATATTTTAAATACATTTTACAACTTATACTTATAGTTTTTTGTGTTATATTCAGAGAATTTATATCCATAATATGAACCCAAATATTATGAATGCTCCAAGGATATAAAGTAATTTTATTAACTTGTAATTTTTCTTTAGGGATAGCTAAGTTATTAACAATAAAACTAGACAAATCTATGTCAACATAACATTCTACTACTTGATTTGCTAAATTATCCAAACATAAAGCAAAATCTAGATGATTGTTATGTACGAGCCTTAATCTTGTATCAACTACTTTTAATTTATTTTTTACAGAGTTATATTTTTTTAATTCTTTTTTTACAAAAATACAAAAAATAAAAGTAAGAAAAGCAAAAAATAATGAATAAATTTCTCTATTATAGGAACTATATAAAGATAAGAAAAAATCTAACATATAATATACTACTCCGATTATAAAGGAACATATCGATACCCAGATATAGTCCCACACTTTATTAAGTAATTTTTTAACAACAGATTCAATAATCCATTTACAAATTTTAGAAAACATAATATTTTACCAAAGTAGTCATAAATAACTTTAGTAATAAACATTTTATTAAAGTGTGTCAAGGGATGATTGCGTAAAAAAATAGCCGCTGTGAGCATGCAACGGCTATTCCTGAAAATGACTTAAATTTAAACAAGTAAACCTATCTTAAAAAGTTTTTCATAAGATGCAAGTAGAAAGTCAATTATTAGCACAAGGAATTGTAAAATTAGCTAAAAAAATCAAAGATACCAAGTATGTATCGGCTATTTCTTGTGATGAGAAAGCTTTAAAAATAGATTACAGCGATGGTTGTAAACAGAAAATAGAATTGCCTTTAATAAAAAAAGAGATAATTACCACTGTTGATAACAGCAAGGAAATTTTAGAGATTAAAAAACAGATTAACTGCGATTTGGAAGAAAATCGTACGTTTTTGAGTAAAACGCTTAAAAAACAATCAAAAGAACTTAAGAAAAGCAAGGAAGAACTAGGGTTAGAGTTAACCGCTCATGTTGACGGCGAAATAAAGAATATCGCGGCGAAATACTTTAATATCGCCAAGAATGACAAAAATGAGATTCAGGTTTTATTAGAGGAATTAGAGACGAAAGTTATTGCTCTTATAGATCAGGCAATTAGCACTATTGAAGTAAAAGATGGCAAAGATGCCGATGAAGAGAAAATCATTGCAGAGATTAGTAAGCAATTAAGTGGTCAACTAGCAGAAGAATTACAAAAAGGTCTAGAAGAAATAAAGCAGTCGTTGCCAGAAGTTAAGGACGGAGCAGATGGTAAGCCCGCTGACGAAGAGGCTATTTTCTCAAAGCTAGAAGGAAAATTGGAAGCCTTAGTTCTAAATTTCAAGGTCAAGGATGGAATAGATGGGCAAGACGGCAGAGATGGTCGGGATGCTGACGAAGAAGCTATAACAGAAAGAATTAAGCTTTTGTTATTGGATAAGCTTAATACGTATGTTTTAGAGGCAACATCAAAGGTAGATGAGGCTTTAATAAAAAAAGAAGAAGAGCTAAAAATAGCCATACTGGATATTATAAAAGCACAAATAGCTCTTATCCCCGAGCCACGGGATGGAATAGACGGACGGGATGGTCAAGATGCCAATGAGGAAGCTATAAAAGCACAGGTGTTAGCTGATGTTGAAAAAATGCAAGATAAAATCTTACAACAATTGACATTTAAAGTTGAATCTCTTTTTGAGAATCAATTAGAACTATTAGAAAAAGACTTGGACAAAGCTATAAAAATCTTGTCTTAAAAAGGCAAAACTGGTAAGGTACTTTTTATTTTTAATAAAGAGTTTTTTATGAAAGATTTTGCTTTAATACCTAAAAAATATAATAATTGGTCTTTAGTTAGGAGGAATAATAAAATTTACGAAGAGCCAAAAGTTACTATTAGAAAAGCTGGGATTAGTTTTAATGCTTCCTTAGTTAAATTGCTGGATAAAAATTTAAAATATTGTGAGTTTTATATAAATGATAAAACAATAGGAATTAAATTTTTGACTCATAAAACACACGATAGTTATACTATAACGCATGATGGCGGGGGAAAAAGTAGAAAAACTAATAACTTAATCGCCAATTGTAAACAAATAATTAAATCAAATTTAGCATTAATGGAAGCAAGCAAAATAAAACAATCTTTTACTTGCTTATCTACAGAAAATTGTTTCTGGGAATTTAATATTACTCCTCTTTATGTAAGTACAGATGTTTCACTTTTAAAACAAGAAGATATAGGAGTGTATAAATATTTTTCCGAGGGTGACTTAGTATATATAGGTCAAGGATTTATAAAACAAAGATTAAATGATAATGCTAGAGATAATTGGTTTTTTGATAAAATAGAATATTTTTTATGTTCAAAAGAAGAAGCTATGCAATATGAAGAAAATTTAATAAATGAACATATAAAAAGATATGGAAAGCTACCATTATATAACAGACAAAAAGCGGTAAATAATGTTTAGCAAACTTGCTTTAGCCGTTTCTTCTTATGTAAAAAAGAAATTACCTCTTTTAGTAAAAGAGGAAGTAAATAAAGAAGTGGATATATTAAATAATCAAATTTTAAGTCTAAAAAAAGATATTCTCTTATATAAAAAAGAATTAACTTTTTTCAAAAAAGAAAAATGTAATGGCATAAAAGACGCTAAAATAGACCCGACTGGCGAGCTTGTTATTTATACAGATGAAAAGAAAATCTACGCTGGTAAGGTTTCAATTAACTATGCCATGGGTGGCGGCGGACTTAGCGGGGATAGTGTTTTATATACTAACTCAAAACCCGTCCCTTTCGACGTTGGTGGTGTCAAAGCAGGTACTAGATTCAAAAAAGCTGATTTAAGAGTGCTTTTTACAAAGCTATTTTATGGTTTTGATTTTCCTGAGTTTGATCTCTTTTTTATCGAGGATTCAAATAACGTCAATATAGGCGGTAGGTTTGAAATTGGTTATACAATACCAGCTGGCGACTATTTATTTAATTTTAATATCATTAATCCCGAATTACTGGAAGAGAAAAGCATATTTATTGAACATGACGGGGTATTACTAGCCGAACAATTAGATAACATCTCACCAGTAACTATTGCTTTGACTGAATTTCAAAAGGTTACTGCTGGCGATACTGTTTTTAAAATATCGGGTTATGATACAACAGGCGTAACTTTTCAAAAGGATTATATAGTTCAATACCAATATAGAATATATTACGGCGAATATACGGATGATATAGAGGATACAGGACTGCCTAATCCACTTAGCATACTTAGGGCAACTGAACTGGTAAGCGATATAAAAAGCGAATACTTTTTTTTAGGTGTTGGCTATAAATGGTTCTGTTATCCTGAGAATCTTGGAGAGAGTTATATATTTTATGAATTAACGAGTGATATTGCTGTTATTTTTGAGGAGCCAAGAAAAATAACAATTACTAATGAATATGGGGTAGATGTAACTTATAACTGTTATAGAACTACAAACGAGATTAACCAAGAATTTACTATGGGGATAAAATAATGGATATAGATACCCTGCGAGTGTTTAGTTTCTCAGGTGGAGGAAGTAAAGGATACGGCGAGAATTATTTTATTAGAAAGTTCCTGCAACAATGGGGAGTTCCACAAGATGATTTTAGGTTTTACGCTGATGTTATGGCAGGTGTTTCTACTGGTGCAATATTAGCTGCAAGTTATGCCTATGGTTATGCTCCTCTTGATGTAGAGCCGTTTTACTTAGAAAAAGCCAAGCGTGTCTTTACAATTAGAAGTGCTGGCGATGTAGCAAGCGGTAGCCATAATGCAAGCCAAGACTCAAACAGACCTAATATATTACAGAAAATTGGCATAATTGGGCTTAATGATGCTTTCTACCAGTCCGCTTATCCAGATTCCAACTATGGAACTAATATACTTAATCAAACCATGGTAGATAGCTTTGGTGCTGATACCTTGGCAAATTTAGCTATTCCGATTGTTATTCCCTCTGTAGAGCAAGATCGAAGCCGCCCTGTTTACTTTTCTAATTTTAATGATGCTGGTTTCTTTATAGGTCGTGATGCGTCAATAGTAGATGTACTGCGTGCAACCTCTGCGGCTTATCCGTATTTGCCAGCTTATAATTTTAATGGGCATGAGTATATTGATGGGGCTTTTTTAATTGGTAATGCTGTTGATAGAGCAATAAAACTGGGGCTTACAGTTAAGCCTAATGCTAGAAGAATTGTTGTTGTCGATGTTGGTGCTGGTATAGGTAAAGTAGGGTTTGACGGAGAGATTCCATCTACTCCATCCGATTTAGCAGTAGCCAAGATTTTTGCCTATCTTGACTTGCTCATGGCTAACGCAGAGGAAAACAGCAGAAAGAATCTAGAATACGAAGCAAGCAGATTAACTAGTACTTACGGCTTACCTTTGTTTTATTACAAGTGGCAACCTATCTTTCCTGATACTTTTAGCAATGAGATAGATAATAGTACACCTGAATGGTTTGCTGCTTTAAAAGATATTTTAGATATTCATTATGCTAATGAGAGTGCTAATATAGCAAGCATTATCAATCGTCTTGGAGCTTGAAATAAATGGGTCTTTTTGTTACTGACTATATACGCCCAGTCTCGCTACAGGACAAATACCCTACCCACCTTGATATATTTGGGAAAGGCGGGATTCATGGCGTAGATACCTTAATTGCAAGAAACAATATAACTTCGGCAAGAAGACGTGAGGGAATGCTATGCTTTGTAAAAGAAGATAGTAGTTACTACGCTTTACTGGGCGGCGTTGATAACGAGAACTGGATTAAAATAAGCACATTTTCCGATGGACATCTTAATTTTATTTTACCTTTAAAACAGGGATATATTTATGTCGGTGATAAAGACGGGTTAGCTAGACCATCGCCGTTATTAATAGACGTAAGGCAAGACATTATAGATTTAAGGCGTAACTTAAGTAAAGTTAGTAATCTAGAGATTCTTGGTTATAAAAAATTATGGACGGGTAACTTTAAAAACGAGGTTATCGAAGTACAGCAAATAGACATTACAAATTTACCGCCGCTTAATGCTACTGAGCTTTCAATTGGTCCAGTAAATTATGGAATATGGGAAACGTGGAAAGGTACTAATAGCGGAGCAGTTGAAACTACTTATGCCGTTTCTACGGAGCTTATGGTTCAGAAATATTTGCGTTCGTTTGGTAAATTTGTGCTTAATAATTCCAATGGCTTGATTCCTTTTGTAAATGGTTATAACGCAGCTCAATATCTAGATTTGTTGCCTCAGAACAGAATACTAACCCATACAACAGAAGGTACGATAGGAGTTGCAAGCCTTACACAGGATCACCTGTGGAAAGGGGACGGCAACAACGTTCCTGTTGAGGTATTAACGATAGCAGTAGCAAATTTCCCTGATCTTACTTACAAGGCAATATGGCGCGGAAATGCTACTAACAGACCAGAAGAGACGCAAGATTTAACAATATTGGAAGCTAAAGTAACCTATATTCAGGACGTTACTATTCCAGCGTTAGAAGCGCAAATAGAAGCTTTGCAAACTCAAGTTACGGCAATAGAGGGACAAATCGCAGTAATACAAGGTCAGATTTCATTACTAGAAGCAGCAGTAGCAGTAATTCAGGGGCAGATAATTACAATACTTGCAACGCTTGGAGATCACGGCAACCGAATAACTACCTTAGAAAATAAGGTTAACCAGATACAGCAGGATATTATTGCAATTAATGCAAGGATTGATGCTTTAAGTATTACACTAGTTGGTGATGTAACTGGCAGTGGTGATTTAAGTTCGCCTATTACTACAACATTGCAATTAACGCTGGATCAAATTAAACTAGCACAAGACACAGTTAATTTAAATGATCACAGAATAAGTAATTTAAAAAATACTGTAAACGATACAACTAATGCTATCAGCTTTGAAGTGATGGTAGCTTTATTAACATGGACGGCAGAGGAAGAATGGCTGGCATAGTAGTAGAAAGAATCAGTGAAAACCTTAAAATTTTGGGTCAAAGTGAAAGGTTTATTTTTGGCTTAAGTGAAATGCCAGAACCGCTTGGAGCATTTAAGCTGGATAATATTTTTACGCCTACAGCAGGTGTTCCGTCAGTTACTAATTTTGAAACAAGAAACAAGGATTTATCAGGATTCCGCTGGGTACATACTACAAATGCAGGGGATACCTTTGGATCGTACAAATTACAAAGTTTTATCAATGCTCAGAATACAGGGACAGATATATTATTATTTAATCAAGATGGAACTGTAACCTTTAATCAACCTGTAAGCTTTCCAGGGTTTGCTATAACAGGCGACTTGGATATGAATAGCCATAAAATTATCAATTTAGCTGATCCAGTTAATGCCCAAGATGCTGCGACTAAAAGCTTTGTTGAAACGTTGGTAGGAAGTGGAACTATTACTTTATCTGGAGCAGTAAGCGGTACTGGTCAAGTAGGGAATGATATAACAACAACCCTTAATACTGTAGCAATTGATAAGCTTGCGGGCTATCCAACTGACAGCAGTTTATTTTTAAGGGGTGACGGCGAGTGGTCTAATAATTTTGCTAAAATAGGGGTTAATTTTGATCCGACTGAGGACGGCGTTATTCAGTTTGCTAATGGCACTAAAGATGCCAAGATTATTTTAAATAAAGATGCCCCTTCCAATCCTTGGGACATATCTGCTATAGGCTATTTAAGCACATGGGGAACTTTATATCATACCCCGATAGGCAAGAGCCATTTATTCTTTACAGGAGCAAATGGCAACCTTGGCTTAGAAATTAGCCCGCTAACATTAAAAGTCGGTTACGGAATAACTAGCGTTGATTTCAGAAAATTAGTTTTTTATGAAGGTATTGTTGACTCAAACCCTAATCAAACTTATGCGATTGGTGTTGAATTGGATGGAACACCTAACAATCATAGGAACGTAAGAACTCAAGTACAGACAATCAACGATGCCTTTAGATGGTGTTATGGAATAGATGCCAATACTTCTGGCGAATGGATGAGGCTTAATAATAGTGGTTTAAATCTTTATAATAAAAGAATTTTTAATGTTGCTGACCCTGTTGACGATCAGGATTTAGTTACAAAGCTTTTCTTACAAACTTATGTTCAGGATGCGATTGATGCTAATTTTGGTCCAGCTGTATCTTTGCCGTTTGAAGAGTTAAGTTTCAATTGGTCATATGCAAGCACTACTAATCCAACACCTTATCAATTTACCAATACACTTACCGATAGCCAAATAAGCAAAAATTTCAAATATAGAGTTTCAACGACTGATGTTTTAGCAAGAGAATGGAATCACAACTATACATTGATAGGAAATTCAGATGTAAACGGCATTTATCAATTGAATTATGTTGCTAGCGGTTCAACTATTACCCCGATTAACATTGCAGTTTATCCTTTTGCAGCATCTCAAAACCGCATGACTATGGGTGTGCCTATAAATATGGGTGGTTTTGAGATCACTAATGCATTGAATCCGACTACAGCACAAAGTTTAGCCACAAGATCGTATGTTGATTCTGCTGTTGCAGGTAGCGGTGGATCAGTAACTCTTACAGGAGCTGTTACAGGTAGCGGTACAGGCACAGTTGCAACAACTCTTACTCCAACAGTTAATATTAATTCTGCTTCTTATGCGTTTAATTTAAACAATGCAAATAGCGCTGGTATCACTGAATTTCAAATATCTTATGGAATTCCATATTTAAAATTTGGTGTAAATACGGCGGGAGCTGGAAATTATATTGATAGTATTTTTGATAACTTCATTATAAAGATGGGTGGAACGGATAGATTCATCTTCTCAAGTGTTGGCAATCTAGGAATAGGTGGATCAGGTCCAACGCAGGCGAAATTAGTTGTAAACGGCGGTGTGCAGAATGTAACAGGAGAAGAAACAGCTATAAGAGCTATAAGCTCATTAAATAATGTAAAAATTGAACTTCAAAGTACCGCTGCTGGTGGAAAGCTTTATGAACTGCGGTCTTCAAGTACAGGTGGTTTTGATATAACAGATCGAACAGGAAGTGCTGCAAGATTTACTATAACAACACTAGGTAATATTGGGATTGGTACTAACACACCGAATGCTCCGTTGCAGCTAGCAAATGTTATTACTAACAGACAGATTGTTTTATATGAAGCTGCTAATAATAATTTTCAATTTCATGGATTTGGTAGCATAGCAGGGGGACTTGGTTATAATATTAATACTACAACAGATAGCCATGTATTTTTTGCAGGTGCAAGTGCCACAACTCGTAATGAAGTCGCAAGGATTAGTGGAACAGGTACGGCACAATTTAGAAAAATAGCTGGTTATGCCAATACTAAACCTAATATAGGAAGAGCTGGCTCTTTAGGTGTAGGTGCTACTTTTACAATTAATGGTTCTAGTTCTGAACTTTCAGGAACTATAACCATTTTCTCAGGAACAAGTGGTAATGCTTCTGGCCCTCTTGTTGGTATTTCATTATTAAATGTAATGCCAAATTCAAATTGGGGGGTTATATTATTTCCCGGTAATAGTAGTGCTACTCAAGTTACTGATAGAATTTTTGCAGTAGTAGCTAATAACTTTCAATTTACGATTAATACTAGAACTGCACTAGCAAACAACACTACTTATATTTGGAATTACCATATTATAGGTGCTTAATTTTTAGGAGAAATTTTATGTCAAACCAAGATTATATTGATTATTTAAATAGCGTTGCTGCTGATAATAGTACAACAATAAGTAATCTAAATTTACAAATTAGTAGTCTTCAGTCTTTAGTTGATTCTTACAATAACGATATTGCCCAAGTTCAAGGACAGATTACAAGTTCTCAAGAAAAAATCACACAATTAGAAGCTGATAATATTATGATTGCTGATATTATAGCTCTTATTTCAACTAACTAATAATAAATAAATTGAGGAAATTATGAGTACTAAACAAGAACTAATTGATCATATGACACAAGAAAACACTGAGATGACCGCATCAATTGCACAGAAAACTCAGCAAAAATTAGATATTGACGCAGCTATTGCTCAACAACAAGCTAATATTGATTATTTCAATACTCAAAAAGAACAATGCGATGTTGATATTACAGAGTATGATGCTAATATTAACAAAAATAACGAAATTATAGCAATTTTAGAAGCAAGTTAAGAAGAGGATTAAAAATGACAAATAGAGAAATGATAAAAGTATTAAGAAACATGGAAGTAGATACACAATATGCTTTCCAATTAGGGCTTAAGGTTTTTGGCGGTAAGGATTATACGCACGAAGAATTAGCAGACTTGAGAAAAGTAGGTGAAGACATACTAGATGAAGTAAAAACTTGGCTTGCTGCAATCCCTAATACTCCTTTACAATAAATTTATAAATGCCTATTTTTTATGCCAACAAGGTAATGTATCCTTTTGTTTTAGAAGTCCGTTATTTTAATCAAATAAATGGGCTTCTAAAATCCTTGTTTGTAAAGGATATAAAAGATGGGCTAATTGAAGAAATAAAAAACAGTTACAATCAAGCGATTAGAAAGGATGATTTTACAGAAGATTTTAATAACTTCTTTAGGTTAGCCGAATTAAAAATTACCTTAAAATTAAGGTCGTTCATTAATCGTATTGTAAAAACAAGTATTGAAGTTAATAACTTTAATGATAAGGCAGTACGCCAATCATTAAGAAGCACGCCTTTTAAAAATCTAGCTATTAGCACTACTCCCGATATAAGAAATGCGATGGAAATGTTTGTTTCTGATAATGTTAGGCTTATAAAAAGCATAAGTGAGGACTTGCTTGGTAGAGTGCAGGAAGTAGTATTTGCGAATGTGCGAAGAGGGAGTAGTTACACAACCTTGGCACAGGAATTACAAAAAACCTTTACAATTAGCGAAAAACGTGCGAGGCTTATCGCTAAAGATCAGATTAACAAATTAAATGCTGATCTAACAAGGCAAAGGCATAAGGAGCTAGGCATTACTGACTACAAGTGGTCAACTTCTCAAGACGAGAGAGTAAGAAAGAGCCATGAAGTGTTACAAGGTAAAATCTGCACCTACGATAATGTCAATGTATATAAAGACGAAGAAAGCCTGAAGAAATGGACGCAAAGGTCAGAAATAGGTGCGGCTTTATATCATCCAGGGCAGGAAATATTATGCAGATGCACGGCTATCGCTATAATTAAACTTTAAATTATGCAGACTTCTCAAGACGAAACAATCCGAATTTATAGAATAGATACTTTTCCAGTACCAAAGGTACAGAAAACCGATCAAGGTTTTTTAGAGGGGGAAGTAGTAGCAAGTAGAACAGGAATCTTTAATTATTATGATGCGGATGGAAAATGCCGCAAAGAACTTAGACATCCAGAAGACGTTTTTAAAGAAGATAGTTTAAAAACCTTAAAAATGATACCTGTAACCGATGACCATCCACAGGAATTTGTAGATGCAAACAATGCTTCTACATTGCAAAAAGGTTTTACAGGTGAGAGCTACAGAACTGATGAAGACGGCAATATTGTTGTTAGAATCAAGGTTACTGATAGCGGTTTGATTAATAAAATTTTATCAGGAAGAAAAGCAGAGCTTTCACTAGGTTATAGTGTTGCTCTAAAAAAGGATGAGGGAACTTACAAAGGTGAGAGATATGATTATCGGCAAACTGATATTGTATATAATCACCTAGCCGTTGTGGAAATGGGAAGAGCAGGAAGAAACGCAAGATTTAGGCTTGATTCAAAAAAAACTTGTGAACTTGCGGAAACAAGATACAATAATGACAATTTTAAAAGTATAGAGGGAATAAACATGTCCGATACCGAAAAAAAACTTGATCATGAAGTTGAAGTACAAAAAGCTCGTTTTGACGCTTTAACAAATGAAAGAGATTTACTAAAACACAAACTTGATACAGCAGAAGCTAAAAGCAAAGCTCTAGAGTCTACTTTAGCAAGTGTTACTAAAGAAAGAGATGATCTAAAACAAGTTAATCTTGATAGTATTATCAATGAGAGAGCTATTGAAAGAACTAATATTGCAGTCAGGGCGGCAGCTGTACTCGGCGAGGACTTTTCCGCTTATACTCATCATTCAAATAGGGAAATCATGGAAGCTGCACTAAAACGTGTTGATTCTAAAAATGGCATTGAAGTAAGCTACAATGGTGCTAGCGATGAATATGTAAAAGGTGTTTTTGATAAAGTAACAGGTGCAATTGCTACAAAGAGAAATGATACAAGCAAAGCTTATAATCTCGTTGCAGCGGCTCATGGAGCAGCAGAAAGAACAAATACTGCCCATGATGTAATTATGGCAAAACTTAACGAGAAAAAATAAGAGGGATATATATGCAAACAAATTTTGACACTGCGATTGTATCAAAGTTAGGTCTAGTCGGCGGTTTATATGATACTTCACTAAATCAAATAGACTCTTATTCTGCGGGCGAAGACATACCATTCGGGACTCCTGTTGAATATGATGCAACTAATAAGGTTGTAAAAAAACTAACTGCTACAGGCAAAATGCTTGGAATAGCAATGAGAACTAATTATGCAGTACCAGGCAGCGTTCTAGAGGATGAAGCCGATAAACCTGCAACAATAATTACAAGCTCTGCTATATCTTATCCAGCAGGCTCTCAAGTTAGTGTAATGAAAACTGGTAGAATGTTTGTAACAATTACAACAGTTACTCAAGCTGGATATGGCAATAATATTTTCTTTACTGTCAACACTGGTTTTGTAATACAAACAGCAGCTACTCTTTCAGGTTCATACTTAGTTGGTATTTCATTAAGTGATACGGCCGTTGCAGATAACTTGATTCCAATTCAAGTAAATGCTGTTGTTCCAGTAGTTAAACAAGCTTAAGAGGTAAAAATAAAATGCAAATATTTTCAACAGACAGTTTCAAAAGAGGCGAAGGAGCAAGTTTACGTCTTGATTCCGATAGCGTTATATTCTTTGAAAATGAATTAACCGCTTATGATGGCAAGGACTTTGAAACAATCAAAGCTAGCCTTTCCTCTTTTGGTCTTTTTAATCAGAAAGACATAGGCGATAAAGTAGCTACGATTTATAAGTACAACATGATTGAGGGTACTGGTAGGTCTAAATATGCAGCAGTAAAAGGCGGTTTAGTAAAAGATGCACCTTTCATGAGCGTAGCAGGAAATCAATATGCTATGGATTTTGCTGATATATATTGCGGTATACAATTCAGTAAAGCTGATATCATGGCAGGAGCTAAAACAGGACGGGATATAATCGCTTTTCAAAGAAGACAAGCACTACGTTCAAATATGGAACTTATGAATACAACTTGTTTCAATGGTGATAAAGCTGTAGGCGTTCCAGGCGTATTTAGTAATCCAAGTATTCGCAGTGAGACTATAGTAGTAGATGAACAAGCTGGTATAGTTGACTTAGCTTTAGCAAATGACGGAGCTAAATTACTTTCTACTTTAAAAGGATTGGTTACTGATGCTTTAGATGCAACAAAAGGACTTATAGCTCCGAATGTTTTAGCAGTAAGCCCTAAGATTTATGCTAACCTTGTCTATTCACCATGGGCAGCAGCTAACGGAACAGCTAGCGTTGCACAAGTGTTTTCTCAAATGATGGGAGTAAGGGTCGTTTCCGTTCCAGAATTTGCGAAGGGCAGCATAGTTTCTACAACGAAAGAAATGGCATTACTATATAATGATAACCCTGACTTTATTGAACATATTGTTTCTAATATGTTTGAAATTGATGAGTTACAAAGACATGGTATAGGATATATGTCTTATTGTATGTCTAGACATGCAGGGGTTTGTATCAGACAACCTAAGTCAGTAACAAAAATTACTAATGCTTCTTAAAGATTGAGTCATGGAAAGAATATATCGGATAATGCAGAAACATAGATTAACTCATGAAGAGTTAATGTTATGTTTTGATGCAACATATAAAGCAGAGAAAGCAGCAGAATATAAGGCCTTGTATGAAAAATACAGGGCTTTTGATCCTGACTTTGCTATGCCAAGAATTTTAGGAACAACTGATTATTTTTACGATTGCAGTTTTATTCAGAATTGTTTGCATTATTTATTTACAGACAAAGATATTACTATTAAAAAAATAGTTTCACGTACAGCAGCAAAATATAAAAATAGCATACCTAACACACCAGAAAACATATTTTTTTATTTCCTTAGTAAACAATTAAGTATTCAACCTGTTTTATTTAGATTCTTACCAGCGAAATTTAGGTTTAATACTGGATCAAATGTTATCTCTGAAGCTGAAACTCCTAAATTCTTATTTGACGCAACAAGGGCTAACGAAACGCCTTGTAACAATTCTTTACCTGTATTTGAACGTAGAGTATATGGCGATGATTTGAGAAAAAGCATTGCTGTCTATCTTGATTTCTATAAAGACAAAAAAATAGTTGCTACTGATGAAGCTTTAAATAAGCATAAAACTCACTGTGAGATTTTAAGCAAACTTATAGAATATCCATGGGAAAGCCTGGACAAGATTGAGGATGATTTCCAATATCTACTTTCTTTTATTTATGCTTTAAAATTGCATATTTTTGTAATTAGCGAAGGTGAGCGTTTAAGAATAAGGAAAGATAATAATAAACTGTTCTCAAGTATTTATGCTGGGGGCTTTATGTCAGAAAGTTCTTTACAAGAGTTCAAGAGAAGAATTGAACAAATGAATGGTCTGGAAAAGCTTATTTCTCATCCTAAAGGCGAGTATTTTGGTCTTTATAATGACAACGAGACTATAGAAGAATACGTTTTACGTTCTGCTGATTTCTTTTTTAAGAATCCAGTGCCAATTATTGAAACAGAAAAAGAGCCTAGAAGTGAGGAAGACTCGGCAGAGTACTTTTCTGTAGATGATGATATTGATTCAGAAAACGAAAAAGTAGAAAAAAAAGAAGAAACTAATACTTAAATGGAGTTATTAGATAGGTTTAAGCTTATTGCACAAGAATTCGCCGATGAAGATGAGGCTTTTTTAAATGCACATCTTGAAATGGCCAGCGATTTTGTTAGTAGTGAAATAAGCCAAAACCATAGAGACAATATGATATGTTATTTAGCAGCACATCGTATTGATCAGTCTTTAAAAAGACTTGGGGCTAGTGGTAGCGTTACTGCATTGAAAGAGGGGAATTTATCTATTACCTATGCAGCACCGACTAATAATACGGAGTATGATTTATCAAGTTATGGTAGAACATACGCCCAGCTTGTAAAAGAAAC
>Ga0209812_10001640_pt1 | contig 14865 bp, 17 predicted proteins | sample JI71714BDNA_FD_187502 | JGI IMG/M metagenome (GOLD analysis project Ga0209812, IMG submission 187502) | Wastewater effluent complex algal communities from Wisconsin, to seasonally profile nutrient transformation and Carbon sequestration -... | ecosystem: Engineered > WWTP > Effluent > Algae...
CATCCGCACCGTCGGGCTGGTCGCAGGCATAGAACTCGAACCCCGCCCCGGTGCCCCCACCAAACGCGCCACCGAACTGTTCCACGCCTGTTTCGACAATGGGTTACTGGTACGCGCAACCGGCGACATCATCGCGCTCAGCCCGCCGCTGATTTTGGACAAGAGCCATATTGATGAGATGTTTGGGAAGATAGGGGATTTGTTGGAGGGGATTGGGTGAAGTCAATCGTTCAGTTTTTGACATCGAATTTGCTTTGGACTGTTAAATCCAAAGATGTTGGAGAAGGACCTGCAGACGAATTATACCAAGCCTACACGACTGAATTTGACTTAGAAGTTGATGCGATCAACATACCCAGAGTCATCCCCACGGCAAGCCCGGACAAATCCAAGGGGTGGCTCGAGTTGGGCGATTTCCAGTGGAAGGCCGCCATCAGTAAGGCAGAGGAAATTTACAGCCACATGTTGGGCCAAGCGTCCGACGTTTCCTCATCGTGGCGAGACTCGGTTGGTGGCGCAAATTTGAGTGGCCACAGCATCTCAATTCTCATTGATCAATCAGGATCAATGAAAGGAGAACCAATCGCGCAAGCGGCAGCGGCATCGAAACTCCTGCTGAAAATTTTAGGCGAATGTGGCGCTCGAACAGAGTTGCTCGGGTTTTCAACCGCTGGATGGCATGGCGGATTCGCTAGAAAACTCTGGGCATCGCAAGGCAGGCCTTCCCGACCGGGAAGACTATGCTCACTGCTGCACATCATATACAAATCACCTGACGAAAAAATGCTCGATGAAAAACGGTGGCAAGCAATGCTTAACCCCGACATTCTGCGCGAAAATGTAGATGGAGAAGCCATCTTGTGGGCAGCAAATCGACTTAAACTCCATCCGGAAAAGCAAAAAATTCTAATAGTGATTTCTGACGGAGCACCTGTCGATGACTCCACACTATCTGAGAACGGTCCATCCTATTTGGAAAAGCATCTTCGGCATGTGATTCAAACAATTGAAGATAGTTCGTACATCACATTAGCAGCCGTCGGAATTGGATATGCAGTCGACCGATATTATGGTCGCAGCGTCTTTACCAAAGACATCACTAATTTGCCCGCGGCGATGGCGGAGATTCTGCGGAAAGTTGTAGATTAATTGTTTGCCTGTGATTTTCGTATTTAGTTTCTGGGGACACAATACTGATCTCGCTGCACCACTGCGACGGTTAGGAAAAATGTAAAAGAGACGGGAGGGAGAGAGGGGTTCAGCCATGCCGGACCCCTCCCGTTCTCTTGCCTCTTTTACACGTTTTTTAATGTCGCAGTCACGCCACCCGCGTTTGTGCTGTTCCGACACTAACCTCTCCTTTGGGAGAGGATAAGCAGACTTCGGAGCGCGGCGAGTCAGGCGGGTTGGTGAGGGGATGTGCCTTGTCGATAGCACGCAGCCCCTTACCCAGCTGCGAAGGGGAGGAAGGTTCATTGCATTGTAGGTTTTGTTTTGCGATCGTCGCGCCACCACATCGGCAACCGCCCAATGGCTGTAGGGGCATTGCAATCAGCCAGCGCCCCATACGCGAACCCGATAAGGTGACAAAAGGTAACATATCGGGGGTGGGGTTCATGTGGAACTTTGTCACCTTAATCCACTGGCCCCCTCACCCCAACAACCGTGGCGGCACAGTCCGGTTCACCACCTCCCGCAGCGCAAAAGCCGTCTCGATCCGCGCCACCCTTGGCAACCGTGCGATTTCTTGCCGGTGTACGCGTTCATAATCCTCGATGGATGCGGCGCGGACGGTCAGGTGATAATCGTTGCGACCGCTCATCAGGTGACAACGCAGAATAGACGGGCTTTCCGCGACCGCGCCTTCAAACGCCGCCATCGCCTCCTCGCTCTGGCTGTCGAGCGTGATCGTTACCATCACCGTTGCCCCCATGCCTAGTTTGCGCAGGTTTACGTCGGCCCGATAGCCGCGCAAAATGCCCGCATCCTCCAGCGCCTTTTGCCGCCTTGCTGCTGCACTGGGGGAAAGTCCCGCCGCTTCGCCGAGTTCCTGCTGTGTTGCCCGGCCATTTGTCACCAGCGCGCTCAGGATTTTGCGGTCTATCCGGTCGATCTGCATGATATTCCTGCCATTGTATGTTTTGACGCGTGATTTGTGCACCAAATTGCTATTCCAGTCCAGTATTTGCACATTTATGCAACATCGTCTGTGATAAACCCCTGTCTATCAAGGATTTGAGCAGGAGAATTTCGATGCGCGTTGGTGTTCCTACCGAAATCAAGGTCCATGAATATCGCGTTGGCCTGACCCCATCCGCGGTGCGCGAATATGTGGCACGCGGTCACAAGGTATTGGTGCAGTCCGGTGCAGGTGCCGGCATCATGGCAACCGATGAAGCTTATAAAAAGGCCGGGGCCAAGATCGCCAAGACCGCCGAAGAAGTCTTCGCCAAATCAGACATGATCGTGAAGGTCAAGGAACCGCAGCCATCCGAATGGGTGCAGCTGCGCGAAGACCAGATCCTCTTCACCTACCTCCACCTCGCGCCCGATCCAAAGCAGGCCAAGGGTTTGGTCAAGTCGGGTTGCACCGCCATCGCCTATGAAACTGTAACCGACGACAAAGGCACCCTGCCCCTGCTCGCGCCGATGAGCGAAGTCGCCGGCCGCTTGGCAATCGAAGCGGCGGGCGAAGCCATGCGCCGTTCAGAAGGTGGCGCGGGCATCTTGCTTGGCGGCGTACCGGGCGTGCCTGCGGGTCGTGTTACCGTGCTTGGCGGTGGTGTCGTCGGCACCCATGCGGCGCGCATGGCAGTCGGCCTTGGCGCCGAAGTCACCATCGTTGACCGCTCAATCCCGCGCCTGCGCCAGTTGGACGAATTGTTCCACGGCCGCGTGCGCACACGCTATTCGACGCTCGATACCATCGATGCCGAAATCAGCGTGGCCGATGCAGTGATCGGCGCGGTGCTGATCCCCGGCGCGAGCGCGCCAAAACTGGTGACGCGTGCCATGCTCAAGCATATGAAGCCGGGTTCGGTATTGGTCGATGTTGCGATCGACCAGGGTGGCTGCTTTGAAACATCGAAGCCCACAACGCACGCCGAGCCGACCTATGTCGTCGATGGCATCATCCATTATTGCGTTGCCAATATGCCCGGCGCGGTCCCGCAAACCAGCGCCGCCGCGCTGAACAACGCCACCCTGCCCTACGGCCTTGCGCTGGCGGACAAGGGGCTGGAGGCATTGCACGCGCAAAGCGAAATTGGTCGTGGCCTGCTTGCAGGTTTGAACGTCCATAAGGGCAAGGTGACCAGCAAGGCTGTCGCCGACAGCCTCAACCTCAAATATGTCGAACCTGAAGTGGCGCTTACCGCTTAACGGATTACCCCGATCGCGTCGGGTGCGGGCGTGTTGTCCTCACCCGGCATCGGCCCGCCACCAAGCCATACCGCCAGGTTTGATGACGATTTGTCAACGCCGGCGGGAAGCTTGATCAGCAACCAAGCGGCGTCGGCGAATATCCGCGTGCCGCCAAAGCTTGCCTTGAAGTCGGCCTTGGCGATCCGGCCTGCCTTGAAGCTCCAGCCTGCGCCGGTTCCGGGCACCGGATTTCCGGTTTTGCTGTCATAGACTGCAGAAGCCAGCTTTTGCATATCCTGCACCATCCACATCGAACTGTCGAAGGCCTTGCCCGATCCTACCGATTCGCTTTCAAAGGCGACAATGTCCCACTTGCGCAATTCGCCAGCAGGCAGCTTCATCGCCTTTTCCATTTGTGCGGCGCTCACTTTGCCAGTCTGAAAATCGCGGACATAGGCATAGTCGTAAAATGCCACCGACGTGGCCACTCCGTCTGGTTGACCAAGCACTGCGTTGCTGTTGGTAACCGAAGGTGCAGCGGGCTTAGACGCCCATTGGACATTTTGAGCAGATAAAGGCGAAACGCCCAAATTGGCCGCGAATAGCAAAATCAGGGAGGTTTTGATTTTCATGAAAATACCCCGTTTGATAATTATATTGGCGAGTTGAGCGGAATTGGCAGTGCCAGCACGCAACTCTAACGAATAGTCAGACCGAATAGGCATCGACCAGTTGCCGCAAGCGGCGTCGGACGATGGGCGAATCAAATGCTTCAAAGCCGGGGGCAATGTCAATCTCCGGGCTGCCATCATGGGCGTGAGCCTTGACCCCTTCCAGCCCGACACCGGTACCTCCGTCTATTCTTTGCGCAAGGCGGATGGCCATTCCCCATAATTTTGCGCGCTCAAGCAAGGCGATTGGAGCAAGCTCGGTCAGCCAATTGGGCGGCGTGCGCTTCCCTTCATAAACTGCGTAAAGCGCGGCAGCGATCACCGCCCGGTCAGTACGATCAACGCCCGGCCAATTCCCTTCGAGTGCAAATTCAGCGGCAATTTCTCCGCGATATTCGGGATTGCCGTTCCACGCACAATCGGCGAGCAAACAAGCGGCATGGCGCAGGCGCAATTGATTGTCCGGAGTGTCGCTGAACAACGGTGCGATCCAGTTCGCGATGCCATCGCCATGATAGGCAAAACGCGACAGGCGCGAACCTTCGTACCGCGCCGCGGCGATTAGCGGATCTTGTGTGCGCACCTCATCGGGCAAGGCTTCGAAGAGCAGCCCTTCGCGCAAGCCATGAACACTGACCACCAACCGGTTCGACTTAAGCAGCTTTGCCAACGCCTCGGCCGCCATCAGCGCCGCAGGTAGCGAAGCAATGCGCGAGGCGGCAACAACACCCGTATCGGTCAGCATCTTCGCATCGTCTGCGGGCACGCGAAGGTGCGTCAATTCCTCGGCCGCTATGCTATGGTTTGACAAAATGTGCAGCGGTTGTGCCGAATGGAGGATGTGCAACTGCCCCAAAGCCCGCCAAGAACCGCCCACGAGATAGAGCGGCAGGCCGGGTTCAAGTTGAGCGGCACGAGCCTGGGTGAGACCATCTTCGATTTCGCGAGCCAGTGATTTGATCGACAGATCCTTGCGACGCGACAGCGGAATCGTCCCCAAAGGCAGCGAACATAGCGGAGTGGCGTCGCAACCTTTGACCCTTGCGAGTTCAAGGCTACCACCGCCAAGATCGGCTACATAGCCATCGACCCATGGCGAATCGCACAACACCCCCATCGCCGCTGCGCGCGCCTCTAATTCCCCACTGAGCAATTCCAGATTGAGCCCGATTGCGGCAGCACGCCCGATCAAATCGGCACCATTGCTCGCTGTTCGCGTGGCAGCCGTCGCCACTGCCCGCAACTGCCCAACGCCCATTGCTTCGGTGATTGTATGAAACCGGTTGAGGGCATTGACCGCCTCGACCATCGATTCCTGACTGATCCGTCCATTGCGGGCTACGCCTTCGCCCAAGGCGATCCGGGCTTTTTCGTTATAGATAGCCAGCGGCGCGCGCGGGGGACCGCCATAGACCACCAGCCGGATCGCATTAGATCCAACGTCGATCACTGCGCGCGGGCTCTCGATCAAGGCGATTCACCATCCATGCTTCAATCGTCCTGAACCGGGCAGCGTTGATAAGCAAGGATTCTAAAGGAGAAATAACGGTAGGTTTTGTATCGGGCTGCTTTTTAAAATACTGATATCTTTTCTATTTCTGAATTTACGAAAGGCATCCAATTTTTCGCCCGCATATTTTGGCCTACAAGCTATCGGCCATGCCTCCCGCTCCCGCTTCTTTGCATGCAGCCGTAACGCATCATCTTTGGAGATTGGCACGGGCTTGACTTCGCTCAGGTGTGGGCGCCTAATTGTTAAATCGCTTGACAATGTGGGAGGAAGGCAATGTTCAGAACGCCTTTCATTGCAGCTGCGCTCCTGAGTTTGCCAGCGTCTCCGCTGCATGCACAGGACATCGGCTCCGATACTGGTATCGATGCTGAAGACCCAAATGCTCGCATTGCTGCCGGTGATGAAATGTTCGTTTTAGGTGATGGCGACAATCCGTGGCCGGAAATGACTTTTAGAAAAGTTGTTCGCAAAAGGGTGAGCGCAAACGGCGTCGAATGCGCATCGCCGGATGAAGCGAGTGAGCCGCCTCCCGAAGACGAAACCCTCCCGTCAGGCGAATGCGACGAACTGATCGACCCGATCGAAAATTACGAAGTGGACCTTGACCACCAAGCCTATCTGGAATCGCTGATCTATATAGATAATAGCGGTATAAAGCCGCCGCCCGGACTGCTGGTGGTTTCTCAAGCACCGAAAGTCATGCCCGTCGTCCGGTCCACCGGCGGGGCGCGTGTCGGTGGGTCAAGTGCTCCTTGGCAGGCCCAGATTTATTTCCCCAATGTGGCCAAGGAATTCAAACCAATGCTGGAGAAACGCGTTCCGTTATGGGCGCTGCAGCATTATTGTGGCGGCGCACTGGTCGCAAAAAACTGGGTGATTACTGCTGCGCATTGTATCGACGACAGTATGAAACGGGCAGGATACAAAGTCCGGCTCGGGCAAAAAAATCTGAATGGCGGGGTGGGCTGGACCTACCACATTAATCAGGTCTTTCGCTATTCGCCTTATGCACCGCGCAAAGGCGGCGATCTGGCGTTGATCCGGATTTCGAGCGAAACCGGCGTCGAACCTCCGCCAAGCCAAGTCCGGCCTATTACACTCTTTCCCGGGGGAGATATTCCTGCAGGCCGATCGATCAACGTCTATGGATGGGGTCGACAGAGCGACCGTGGGTTGGGTGCCAGCCAGATACTGTTGAGCGTTGGCCTTGAAGTCATGGATCGCAATGACTGTTCACCCAAGGGCAAAAAACTTGGCTGGACGATCGGCGAAGGTTTTCTATGCGCCAAAGCACCGGGCGATGCCGATGCCAAGACATGCAGCGGCGACAGCGGAGGACCAGTCATCGACAATGTGACCAAAAAGCTGGTTGGTGTGGTCAGCGGCGGCGGCCCCAAATGTGCCAAGGACGATGACCCAAGTTTTTATACCCGGATCGGAGCCTACCGTCCGTGGATCAGGAAAGTGACCAACGGGGCAGTGCAATAACACAGCCCCGTATGGTTGATAGCTAGGCGTTAATTGCCTGGGGCGACTTTCGTGCCACCAGTATGCTCGGTTCCCTGCGCGGCAGCATCGGGGGCTGCTGCGGCAGGAGCTGCTGCAGCATCTTCGGATTTGGCTGCGGCATCGCCAGTTGCAGGAGCTGCCATTTCTTCGGCGGGCATAGCGGCGTCTTCGGTTGCTTCGGCTGCGGCAGGCTCTTCTTCTTTCGCAGCCGGCTGGCATGCCGCCACAATAAATGAAGCAGCAATTGCAGCTGATAGGATAGTAATTTTACGCATTGCATCTCTCCCCATTTTACAGGAGTTGACAGACTAAGCTAAACCCATGGATTTTAGCAACGAAATAAAGGCAGGGCCTTTGCGCAGCGGATCGAGCATAGGATCGTAGCGCGCCGAAGTGAGCCCGGCATCGCGCTGTTTATAGGCCAATTGCAATGTTCGGACGGCAGCATCCGTATCGCCCCATTGCGCCAGGACTTGCCCCTGCTGATACAGCGATACGGTATCGGTGTCGCTAACCAGCGCCGCCATTGCCGCTTTCGCCGCCGCAGCATTGCCAAGCCTGTTCTGCGCAATTGCCACGCCAGACAGTTTTGACCATTTATGGCTGTCGGCTTCGAAGGATTTCAAAGCTTCGCTTGCCTTGTTTTGCGCCAACAAAACCATTCCGATCCGGCTGTGGCAATCCGGGATTTCGGGATTGATCGAAAGCGTCTGGCGAAATGCCGCGATGGCTTCGGGATAGCGGCGTGCAGCAAAATGGACAGTTCCTGCAATGCGATGGATGAGCGCATTCAACGGATCGATCAGCAATGCCCGCTCCACAGCCGACACCGCATCGCCATCGCGTCCTGTGGAGGCAGCGTAAAGGGCAAAACGCGCCATAACCGGCGCCTCACCCTCGCCCAATGTGCGCGACAGATCAAACGGCTTGCGCGCCGCCTTTGCGTCCAGATTGCCTTGAAACAGCAACAGTCCCAGTGTCGATTGGGCATCTGCAAATCGCGGCGCAAGATCAACCGCCTTTTGCCCAGATGCAATCGCTGCATCATGCAGCAACTTGATTTCCTTCAGACCGCCATATTGCCCGGAAATAGCAGCCAACGAGCGCGCACGTCCGGAATGGGCTGCAGCAAATTCTGGATCGGCAGCGATTGCGGCATCGAATTGGGTGACTGCCTGCCTTTCCTCCACTTCGTCTCTGGCATGCGCATATAAATCCTTCCCCCGAAGATAATGGTCATAAGCGAGAATATTGTTGGTGCCACCCGGACTCGCTTTCAAAGACGATGCCATTCCGATCTTGCTGCTGAGTTCTGCCGCAATCGCGCTGCCGATTTCGCTCTGCACCGCCAAGATATTACCCATCGGCTTTACAAATGGCCGGTTTGATCGGGTAACGCCAGTTTTGCCGTCGATCAGTTCGATCGATACCCGCAATATGCCGGAGACAATTTGAACAGACCCGTCAACAAGGAAGCCGGCGCGCAGCTTTCTGGCAAAGGCAATTGCATCGTCTTTGCCACGCGCGAATGCCTCGGAAGAGGCCTGGCCCACCACTTCCAGCGCTGCATTTTGAGAGAGCATCGTGCGGATTTCGTTCGCCAATCCCTCGGCAATATAGTTCTGCTCAGGGTTGCCGCCGACATTGTTGAATGGCAGAATGACGACGCGAAATGCGCTGCTGACATTGCCTCCGAACAAGCCAGAAAACCAGGCGGCGGCGCCCGCCGCTGCGGCGAATGCGGCAGCGCTTCCACCGATCAAAATGCGGCGATTGATTAGCGGCTTTGTTACGGCACGAAGCTGGCTCATCGGCGGTCGCTCCGCCCCTTGTAATAGCGCAATCGCTCGGATCATCTGCTGGATGGCTGGATCGTCTGCTCGCAAACGGGATCGCGACAGGTCTATTGCCTGAAACTGCCCAAATCCCAACGGGGGCAGCGAACCGTCGAGTGACAGCGGCACCAATATCCGCCTGTCCCGCCCGCGTGTTGCCTCATCGTGAACCCAGTGCGATTGGCAAGAAAATTTCGACCACAAAACCACAACTGCAGCGGCACGATCAAGCGCTTCCGCTGTTTTCTGGGAAAATCGCTCGCCACCCTCGAGCAGACCATCCCACCAAACCGCGAACCCGCTGTCTTCTATCTGCCGGATTATCACCTCTGCACGCGCCCGATCGTCGCGCGAATAGCTGAAAAAAACATGTGTTTCCTCCAGAGTTTCGACGTGCGAAGTTGGATCGCGGCCAATCAAATCATGTATGCCCCTATGCGAAAATCGCGTTTCGACATCTGACAAAGCGCGGAGAAGCTATCTCATGTTTTTCACTTTGTTACAATTGAGCTTTTCAGTTGTTGCGGCCAATCAGAACACCGGCTCACACCGCTACTCGCGCCAGATCGCTCTCTTTTGGGGTGGCGCTTGCCTGCGAATGCTATCAGGCGAAAAGCCATGAGCGACTGTATCAGTTGTGTGGTGCGCAACCGTGCGATTTTTTCGACATTAAATCCGGGCGAATTGGGTGCGCTTAGCAAGCTTGGTGGGATAGTTCCGGGGACACTATACCAATTAGCAAGGTAATGCCGCACCATGACAGGGACACTATACTTGATAGCCGAGACTTTCTCGCATGAGACAACCCCCTTTGCGACGGGCGGCAAATTGATGGAGAAAGGCCTAAATAGTTTAGTGTCCCCGGAATTGGTGTGGTCAAAGCCCATCAAGAGACTGGAATGTTGTGGGATTCCTGACAGGCAACTTCTGACCGCGAAAAGACAGTAAGCAGCCCTCCGTTCATTTCAAAATCCCCGTTTATGCGCGGCCGACCAACTTTCGCGCAATTTGACTGGGCCACCGGTACCAAAAACATAATGATCGGGCCGAACGTACACCGCTTCCGCGTTTGATTTTTCGAACCAGCCTGCGAGCTGGACTCTAAAGGGCTGCATCCTGCAGTCTTCCAGATCGGCGCGCGAAATCAAGCAGGGGCCCGTGCCAATCAGGTCGTCGAGGAGCGATCCATCCTCTGCAACAAATTGGGGGAAATAGCTCCCCGCAGCAGCTGTTCCGATCAGGATTGCCCCTTGCGAGATTGGCGGATAGCTCGGCGGACTTTCAGGCAGCTTGCCCAGCATTCGTGCCAATTTGAGCTTCATATCGCGTAGAACAGCCGACCATTTGCTCGTCGTGCAAACCATCCTCCCCATCATGATCGCCATATCGATCGTCGCGCGGACATGCGGTTGGCGTTCGGGCTGATAGCTGTCGAGTAGCCTGTCGCTCGTTTCTTCTTGGATTACAGCAGCCAGTTTCCAAGCTAAGTTCGCGGCATCGCGCAGGCCCGCGCACATGCCCTGTCCAGCAAAAGGCGGCGTCTGGTGCGCGGCATCGCCCGCGAGCAGGATGCGTCCCTTGCGCCATTTCTCGGCGACCCGCGCGCGAAAGGTGTAGACAGCCTTCCGCTCTACCTGCACTGCGCCCTTGACGTTCCACGGTTCGAGCAGCTTTTCGATGAAAGCGTCGTCGCTCACCTGCTCAGCAGTCTCGCCGGGCTTGATCATGAATTCCCAGCGGTGCCTACCTTCGCCCATCAGTACGCAGGTTGTGGGGCGCTCGGGATCGCATATCTGGAGATTCTCGGTCGGCAATCGGGAATAGTCATCAACAAATACATCGACGACGAGCCAGGGCTCCTCGAAATTCAGATCATCAAATGCGATTCCTGACGCATCGCGGACTGGCGAACGCGCGCCATCGGCTCCGATGAGATAGCGGGCGCGCACCGTCCGTTCGCCCATGGGCGTGGCGATATGTGCTGTTACGTCTTCCTTGCCATTTGCAAAGGTTTTGAGTTCCCACCGGCTGTGCAACTCCGCATTTGTCAAAGTGGCAAGCGACCGGCGCAGCGCCGCTTCGACTGAAGGCTGATGGATCATATTTGCGACCGGCCAACCGCCCGGACCGATGCTGTCCGCTCCACCTATGCGAAGGAGAACATCTCCCTTGGCGTTGAGAAAATCGTAGCGCGCGACGCGGCGGCTGGTGGCCATCACTTCATCGGCTACGCCCGCCTCTTGCAGAATCCGCATACACTCATGATCGATATGCGCCGCCCGCGGCAGAGGATAGATATCCGCCTCCTTTTCTGCGACAATCACCTTTACCCCACGCCGCGCGAGCAGCACCGCCAGTGTCACCCCGGTAGGACCACCGCCAGCGATCAGCACATCGCAATCAAAATCTGTCATCCGATCCTCCCCTGGATTTGGCGAAACCGTTGCCCTCAAATCACCAAAATCATCCCGTCCTGAGCTACCGTCAGCTTGCCCTTGTAATGTTCGGCCATCCCCTCGGTGTACATTTTCCGGACCACGAAGCTGTCCGGATAGGGGATGAGGTGGGTGAGCAGCAGATGCTTCACCCCGGCCTCCTGCGCTTGTTTGGACAGCGAGATATTGTCGGCATGATAGGGGATGGTCCGCTGGGCAACTTCAGCCTCAAAATTCATGCCCAATTTCTTCATCTGCGGGATCGCGCGGCGCACCATGTGCGCGGCATAGGATTCGTGGATCGCCAGATTAGCATCGCGCATCGCATCCTTGTTGACCGGGTTCACTTCGGTATCGCCGCTAATGAAGAATTTCTTGGCTTTATATTTGAGCACATAGCCCAGCGCCGGTTTCACCGGATCGTGCGCAACAAGCGTTGCATCGATCGTCACCCCGTCCTTGTCATATACCCGCACAGCACGCTGCCCTTCGGAAAAGGCAATTTCGAGCGGAACGCCGAATGCAACCGCGCGGTTCTTGGCCAGATGCGGCATGTTGGCGCTGCGATAGCCTTCGTCGAGAGTATAGGCTTGGGCAAAACCATCGAGCACCTGTTTCAGTCCGACGGGGCCTTGCACTTCCAGCGGTGTCTTGCGTCCCCATATCCAGCCCGCGTTGATCAGCGTCGCGAGGTCGTTGAAGTGATGCGAATGGAAGTGGGTGATGAACACGCGTTCCAGCTGGTTCACCGGAATCTTGGAGTGCGCGAGAGAGCGCACCGCGCCATCGCCAACGTCGAAGAGGAACATCTTTCAGCCCGCCGATACCAGCGTGCAGGCCTGTGCCTTCGCTGAGCTCACCTCGGGCGACCCGGTGCCGCAGACTAGCACCCGCACATGCTCCTTGTCGTCTAGGAAGCTGCGGTCCGGCTCCTGCTGCAACCTGGCCTGAATGGCCCGATCGACCAACGCGTCCCGATAGAACCACGCGAGTATCAACGCGCCAAAAAGCAGCACAAGGACGGCATAAATGGCTTTGCGGATCATCTGGTTCAGCCTTCCGCGACCATCTTGCCTTCGATATGACCAACTCCGTCGATCTCACAGCGCACGACATCGCCTGCCTTCAGGAACTGGCGCGGGTCCATCGCGGCACCAACGCCGCCGGGAGTGCCGGTGAACAGGCAATCGCCTGGCTCGAGCGTCATACCGACCGAGAGATGCTCGACCTGTTGCCAGATATTGAAAACCAGATGCTTGCTGTTCGAATCCTGCCGCTTTTCGCCATTGACGAAACAGCGCAGGCCCAAATCGTGCGGATCGCCCACTTCATCGGCTGTGACGATCCAAGGGCCCATCGGCGCATGGGTATCGAAACTCTTGCCGAGTGACCATTGCGGCCCGGCATGCTGCCACATCCGCTCGGTCACATCATTGCCAACGCAATAGCCAAAGATCGCAGAAGAGGCATCGCTCACCCCCAGATTCTTGCCGCCCTTACCGATGATCGCCACCAGTTCGACCTCATAATCATTGGTCATCGTACCCGTCGCGATCTCGATATCGTCATAGGGCGCGTTGACACTGGTCTGCGCCTTGGTGAACCACACCTGCCGTTGCGGGGTTTCCATCTTCGATTCCTCGATATGGTCGGCATAGTTGAGGCCGATAGCGAAGATCTTGCCAGGGCGCTGCACGGGTGCCTCTAGCTTGACGGACGTCAGCGGCATGCCGCCGCCAGTCGCGGCCTTCGCCTCCAAATCGGCCTTCAGCGCTTCCCAATCCCGGATCAGGTCAATCATTGTGCCGGGCACGCCGCTGTCTATGATCGAATCGCTGACAACAATGCCGGTGCGTGTCTGGCCATTGGCCGTGTAGGTCGCGAGCTTCATGCGGGGTTCCCTTTGGGTTGACGGCTGAATAGCCTTTTGATGCGAATGTTGAGTGCGATGAAGAACGCGACGAGGCCGGACGGGGGAGGCAACTTGCCCGCAAACATCGGATGCGGGCTGCCCCATTGCACGGCAAGAAGCGCGCTCATCGGCTGTTTCTGTGGCGGGTCGGCGGCGGTGAACAGGTCGCCATCGGTCCAATGCTCCAGCTCGTTGCCGAACGGGTCTTTCCAGTAATCGAACACCTGGCTGCCCATGATATGGCGGCCCACGCCCCATGCGGCCTCGCGCTTCCTGGATTTGAGGTGCTGGTGCCCGAGCATCAGGTCATCGAGATTGGCGACCTCGAAGGCAGCATGAAGCAGCCCGAGTGGCCCGGGCAATTGCGCAAGAAAAAGCGTATGGTGATCCGCTGGCTTGTCCCCGCGATCGCAGCGCATGAATGCACCCAAGGGCACATCCTTGGCGGCCTCTACCTCATCGGATGTCAGGAAACCGAAATGGTCCTTGTACCATTTTTCCGACACACGGAAGTCGCGGACCTTGAGCACGGCATGGCCAATACGGCGCACATGGGCGGGTGCGGATTCAAGCCGGACGGTCGAGCGGAAGCGCGGCTTGGCGGCGGCGGTGTTGCGTGGCGGGTCGGCAAAGGGAATTGCCGCTTCACGGGTCGCCTGTCCCGCCACAACTTCAACGCCATATCCGTCAGGATCGGTCAGCCGCACCAGCTTTCCGCCGCCGGGTTCGTTCAAATCCTCAATAGGAACGCCCTCTGCCGCTGCCAATCTTTCCAGATCGGCAAGCGTTTCTGCACGCAGGCCGACCGCAAGGAATTTCGCATCGCCCGCTTCAGTGACATGCACAAAGGGCCGCCCATCGCTGCCCTTACCATAGAGCCGACTGCCTTCCGCAAAGACGGTCATCCCGAAATCTTCGAGGAAGGACCGCATCGTCGCGAGGTCGGGCGCGGCAAAGCGTACATGCGCGATATCTTCGACCTTGATGATAGGCATCGGTTCGCCTTTCGCGATTCGTTTCTGACTATTTGGTCAAATAAATTGCAAATGACCAAATAGTCAAGTAGAGAGTCGCAATGGCAACCCAACCCCACCTCTCTCCCCGCGCCGCACGTACCCGTTCCGCCCTCATTGCCGCCGGGTTTGAACTACTTGTCGAGCGACCGATTGATGCCATTCCCATCGATGAGGTCGTGGCAAAAGCAGGTGTGGCCAAGGGCAGCTTTTTTAACCATTTCGCTGACAAGCAGGCCTTTGCCGAAGCCATCGCAACCGAAGTCCGACTGGAGCTGGAGGATCAGGTTACGCGTGCCAATGCCGGCGTATCCGATCCGATTGCGCGGATTGCGGGCGGGATGCGCGTTTGCGCCTTGTTTGCCATCAATAATCCCAAACGGACAACGGTGCTGCTCCGTAGCCACGCCAGTTCAACCGCGCGCGGCCACCCGCTGAACAAGGGTCTGGTTGATGATTTCAAGGCGGCAATTGAGAATGGCGTAATGAGACCGGAGGCGCAGGAGAGCGGAGTGCTCTATTGGCTTGGCCTGTGCCAAGTGCTTATGGCCAATCTGGTTGAAAGGCCGATGACCCGGTTTCAAGGCGATCGCCGCATATCCGACATGATCACG
>Ga0209812_10001643_pt1 | contig 14857 bp, 14 predicted proteins | sample JI71714BDNA_FD_187502 | JGI IMG/M metagenome (GOLD analysis project Ga0209812, IMG submission 187502) | Wastewater effluent complex algal communities from Wisconsin, to seasonally profile nutrient transformation and Carbon sequestration -... | ecosystem: Engineered > WWTP > Effluent > Algae...
CGCTGATCGCCGTCAACTGGGGCCTCTACATCTGGGCGGTGAATGCCGGCCACGTCGTCGAATCCTCGCTGGGCTATTTCATCAATCCGTTGCTCAGCGTTGTGCTGGGGGTGGTGGTGTTGAAGGAGCGGCTCAACCGCGTGCAATGGCTGTCGGTCGGCATCGCCACCATGGGCGTGCTCTGGCTGACCTTCAGCTATGGCAGGTTCCCGTGGATCGCGATTGTGCTGGCGTGTTCGTTCGGCGCGTACGGCCTGGTGCGCAAGCTGCTGGGCGTGCCGCCGGTGCGCGGGCTGGGCGTGGAGAGCCTGTGGCTGCTGCTGCCGGCGCTGGCCTTCCTGCTGTGGAGCGAGGCCAGCGGGCGGGGCCACCTGTTGCCGCATGCCGGCCAGGCGGGCTGGGGCTGGGGCGTGCTCGGCCTGCTGGTGTTCGGCGGAGTGCTCACGTCGTTGCCGCTGATCGGCTTCGCCGCGGCGGTGCAACGCATTCCCTATTCGCTCGTGGGCCTGCTGCAGTACATCTCGCCGACCCTGCAGCTGCTGGTCGGGGTGCTGGTGCTGCACGAACCCTTCGGTCGCGAACGCGCGGTGGGTTTCGCCTTCATCTGGGTCGCGCTGGCGATCTATGCCGCCGACGGCGTGCTGCGCACACGCCGCAACAGGCCCGCGATCGCCTGAGGCCGGGCGGTCTTCGATCAGGCGTGGCGCGCCTGCCGTGGCTGCGCCAACGCCAACGCCAGCGGCGAGGGGCAGAACTTGCGCGCCGGATCGGCATTGTCCAGCCAGTCGATCACCGTCGGCGCCAGCAGGTCCAGCCGCATCGGCAGGCTGATGTGGTCCTCGCCGGCCACCTCGATGTAGTGCGCGCGCGGCGCGGCGGCGGCCAGTGCGCGGCCATGCGCGACCGGCACGTGCTGGTCCTCGCGGCCGTGCAGCAGCAACACGCAGGACGGCACCTGCGCGAGCGCCGCACCCACGTCGACGCGGTCCAGCCGCAACTGCAGGGTGTCGCTGGCGGAGGCGATCGCGCGCTCAAGCGCGCCGTCGTCCAGTTGCATGCGCAGCAGGCGATGGGAGATGCGCTGGGACATGCTTTCCGGCGGCTTGGCCAGCATGTGCGGGACCATGTCGCGGATCGCGCCACCGGCGTTGTCGAACGATTCGATGGCGATGACGTTGTTGACCTCTGCGCCCAGTTCGCGCGCGCTGAAGATCGCGGTCGCCGCGCCGTAGGACACGCCCATCAGGTGCAGCGGGCCGACCACCTCGCCGCGCTCGCGCAGCGCCGTGATCGCATCGGCCACGTCGCGCGCCTCGCGCTGGCCGTAACCGGAGGGTGCCGCGCCGGAGCGGCCATGGTTGCGCAGGTCCAGGGTAATCGTGCGGTAGCCGGCCTGCGCGAGTTGCAGCGACCACGGCAGCAAAGAGCCGCCGTCCATCATCCAGCCGTGCAGCAACACCACCGTGCCGCGCGGCGCGCCCGGATAGCGTACGGGCGCGGCTGCATCGAGGTCGAACTGCATGCGCCCTGCCTGGGTGCCATCCGGGCGGTAGGCGTAGTCGAGCCGGTAGGCACCGGGATCGAACGCGCGCCAGAACAACTTCACGCCAGCGGAAGTCGACACCCAGCCTTGCCGGTGCGGCAGCCGGGCGATGCTGGCTTCGATGCGCGTGGTCGGCAGGATCGGCGAGACACCGCCGGGCGCGACCAGGCGCTTGCCGAGCATGTCGGCGGCGTCGGGCCAGGCGAAGCCGGCCAGCAACAGGCAGGCGCACAGGATGAGCAGCGCGCGACGCATGGGCGCGATCCAGACGGTAGGGGGTCGCGCAGGGTAGGGGCCCGCGGCCCGCGCATCTACCGCATTGGCATGACAGTGCGATGACAGGCGGCGGGCATTCGGCCGGCCGCCCGTCGCGCAGCGACGATCAGGCGCTGCGCAGGGCGTCGGTGACCGGCAGGCTGGCCGCGCGCAGGGCCGGGAACAGGCCGCCGATGAAACCGATCGCGAGCGCCCACTTCAGCCCTTCCCAGAGCAACGTGGGATCGACCTTGAACTGGAAGCTGAGTTGCGACATGCCGCCGGCCAGGGTCGAGGCGGTATGGCCGTTGAACAGCAGCCACGCCACCAGCCCGCCGAGAACGCCGCCCAGCAACGCCAACAGCATGGTCTCCAGCATCACCGCGACCACGACCGGGATGCCGCGGAAGCCGATCGCGCGCAGCGTGGCGATTTCGCGCGCGCGCGAGGCGACGGTGGCGAACATGGTGTTGAGTGCACCGAAGACTGCGCCGATGGCCATGATGCTTCCGACCACGATGCCGATGATGCGTAGCACCTTGGTCAGTCCCTCGGACTGCTTGCCGAAGTAGGCCAGGGTCGTGTCGGCTTCGACCTGCAGGCGCGGATCGGCCGCCAGGGTCGCCTTGAACGCATCGAAGTCTTTCGCGCTGGTCAGTTTCGCGTACAGCGCTGCGCGGCTGCTGCCGCGGCGGTAGGTGGCAGCGACGACTTCGGCGTCGGCCCACATTTCCGAAGCGGTCGCATCCTGCGAATCGAACACGCCGACCACTGTCCACGGCTGGTTGCCCAAGCGCACCTGCTTGCCCACCTCCAACCCATCGAATTGGCGCTGCGCACCCGTGCCCACCACCAGCTCGCGGCGGCCAGGTTCGAAGCGGCGCCCAGCCACCAGCTTCAGCTTGGGCCGCACCGCATAGGCCATCTCGCTGACGCCACGCAGGCTGGCATTGCCATCGTCCTTGCTGCCTTTGAGCGGGACGGTGGCGGCCACCATCAGCTCCGCTGATGCCAGCGGGCGACCTTGCGCGTCGCGCGCGATCTGCGGTGCACGTTCAATGGCGCTGATCTGGTCGCGCGACAGCACAGACCCCAACTCGGCGGATGAACCGCCGCGCAGCACGATGGCGGTGTCCTCGCTGCCGCTGTTGCTGACCGTCTGCCGATAGCCTTCGCCCATCGCGAGCAGCGCCACCAGCACGCCGACCACGCCGGCGATGCCGATCACCACCACCGACGATGCGCCAATGCGCTGGTTCAGGGTGCTGATGCCGACCTGGGTCACCGAGGCGGCCTGACGGCCGCTGCGGGTGAACGCCATCCACAGCCCGAACAGCACGGCTGCGCCCAGCAGTGCAGGCCACGGCAGTACGATCCACGCAGCAAGGATGACCGCGAGCACCAGGAGCAGGGCAAGGCCGCGCAGGAACGATTTGATCTTCTTCATGTCCGGTTCCTCCTCAGCGGCCCGCGAGCGCGTCGACGATGTTCAGGCGCATCGCCCGCATCGCCGGCAGCGCGCCTACCAGCAGGCCGATGCCCGCCATCAGCGCCAGTCCCAGCGACCAGCTCCGCCAACCGATCGGCGGCAGGTTGATCGCGCCACCGCTGGCCGCGCCGACGATCGGCGCCAGCACGGCGGCCAGGCCCAACCCGAGCACGCCGCCGATCAGCACCAGCAGCACCGATTCGGCCAGGACCATGCCGAGCACGCTGGCGCTGGTGAAGCCGATGGTCTTGAGCACGGCCAGTTCCGAAGTGCGCTCGCGCACCGCCTGCGCCATGGTGTTGCCGGTCAGCAGCACCAGGGTGAAGAACACCGCGCCCATGATCGAACCCACGATCATGCCGATGTCGGCCACCTGCTTGAGCTGCGCGGCCATCGCCGCCTGCTCGTTCATGGTCTTGGTTTCGTGCGGCGAATTCACCGACAACGCATCGATTGCTTTCGCCGCCGCGTCGCTCCGGCGCACGTCCGCCACGCGGCTGATGTACCAGCCCACGTCGCCGTCCACGTAGGACGTGGATTCCTCGAAATACTTGTAGTGCATGAGGATCACGGCGTCGGTGAAACCGCCGCCCTTGCCGTCCTTGGCCTTGATCGTGCCAACGATGTCGAATGCCCAGTTCAGGGTGCCGTCGCTGTTCGGGAAAATGTTCGACTGCAACGGGATCTTCTGCCCGACCTTCCAACCGAAGCGCTTCATCATTGCCTCGCCGACGAGGATGCCGGTGCGCGTGCGCATCCATGCTTCGCGCTCGGCGGGTGCAACCAGCATCTCCGGGTAAAGGTCGAGGTAGTTGTCCGCCACCGCGAAGGTGAACAGTTGGTTCTTCGGGTTCTGGTACACGCCGCCGAACCAGTTGGCGTGCGTGACGGCCTCGATGTTGTCCACCCGTTCCAGCCGCGATTGCAGCGACAACGGCAAGCTGTCCATGAACGACAACCTGGAGGACGTCTGCAGGCGCTGCGCGCCGTCCGCGTTGCGGCCGAGCTGGTCGAACGTGGTGCGAATGCCATCCAGCATGCCGAACAGCAGGAACGCTGCCAGGATCGACGCCAGGGTGAGGAACGTGCGGGTCTTGCGCCGGAACAGCGCCGCCCAGATGAGATGGAAATATTTCATCGCATGCTCCCGAGGTCGGCGTCAGGCCGCATCGGCGTGGTCGCCGACCAGCGTGCCCTTGTCCAGGTGCAGGGTATGGCTCGCGTACCCGGCGGCCTTGGGATCGTGGGTGACCATGACAATGGTCTTGCCGTGCTCGCGGTTGAGCGTTTGCAGCAGGCCCAGGATGTCTTCCGCGGACTGGCGGTCCAGGTCGCCGGTGGGTTCGTCGCAGATGAGGAGGGTCGGGTCGGACACGATCGCGCGGGCGATCGCCACGCGTTGCTGCTGGCCGCCGGACAACTCGGTCGGCTTGTGGCTGACGCGGTCGGACAAGCCCACCAGTTGCAGCGCGACCTGCGCGTTGCGTTTGCGCTGCGCGCCGGACAGGCGGGTCAGCAGCAGCGGCAACTCGACGTTCTTCTGCGCGGTCAATGCCGGCATCAGGTTGTAGAACTGGAATACGTAACCGACGTGCTGGCTGCGCCACTGGGCCAGTTTGCCGCCGCCGAGCTGGTCGATGCGCTGGCCCGCCACCTCGATGGTGCCACCGCTGGGCGAGTCCAGGCCGCCGATCAGGTTGAGCAAGGTGGTCTTGCCGGAGCCGGACGGTCCCATCAGCGCGACGAAATCGCCTTCCGCGATGTCCAGGTCGATGCCGTGCAGCACCTCGACCTTCTCGGGGCCGCGCTGGTAGGTCTTCGTCAGGTTGCGGGTCGATACCAGGGATGCCATGGCTGCCTCGTCGATGGATGTCGTGTCGGTGGTTCGGGTGGGCGGCGGTGTTCCTGCCGCCCGCGGGTTCATTCGGTCTTGGTGGCGATGCGGTCGCCGTCGGCCAACGTGGCGGGTGGTGCGATCACCACGGTTTCGCCAGGTGCCAGGCCGGAGCTGACCTCGCGGTCTTCGCCGAGTGCGCCACCGACCTGTACCTTGCGCAATTCGACGATGTCCTCGGCGCCGACCACGAACGCGGCGTCGCCGCCATCGCGCTGGACGATCGCGCGGGCGGGGACGCGCACGCCGCGCTTCGGTTCGGCGGTCGCGTCGGCGGCTTTTTCCAGGAAGCTGACGGTCACGCCCATGTCCGGGACGATGCGGCCGTCGCGTGCCTTCAACGCCACCCGCACCTTGACCGTCGCCTTGCCGCGATCGGCGGTGGGGATGATCGCGATCACTTCGGCCGGGATCTTCCAGTCGGGATAGGAATTGAGCGTGGCTTCGACCGGCATCTTCGGTTTGACCCGGCCGATGTAGGCCTCGCCGACATCCACTTCGACCTCCAGCGAATCCATGTCGACGATGGTGCCGATGCCGGTGCGGGTGAAGCCACCGCCTGCCGACAGCGGCGACACGATTTCGCCCGGCTGCGCCGCCTTGGCGATCACCACGCCGGCAAACGGCGCCCGCACCACGGTGTTGTCCACGCCATTGCTGGCGATGGCCAGGCTGCTGCGCGCCACTTGCGCATTGCGCTGCGCGGTGGCGACCTGCGCGCGCAAGGCGTCGCGCTGGGCCACGGCCTGTTCGAACTGCGCGCGCGAGACCAGCTTCTGGCCGACCAGCGCGCCGAGCCGCGCGGCATTCGCCTCGGCCTCCTTCAACTGCGCCTGGGTGCCGACGATCTGGCTCTGCGCGGCGGCAAGCTGCGCCGCGGAGAGATCGCGCTGGGCATCGGCATCGATCGGATCCAGCGTGGCCATCACCTGGCCTTCCTCGACCCGCTGGCCCTCTTCGATCAACACCTCGCGCACGCGGCCGGTGATCTTCGACGACACGGTGGCCATCCGTCGCGCCACCACGTAGCCGCTGGCATCCAGTACGGAGGCGTTGCCGGCGCCGCTGGCGAGCGATACCGCACTGGTCGTCTCCACCTGCACTGCGCTGTCGCGGCCGAGCAAGAACCAGCCACCCGCGCCCAGCACGACCGCCGCGGCCACGCCCAGGCCGATCCACAGGCCCTTGCGTGACGTGGGCGGTGGTGGTGCGCTGCGGTCGATCTTGAGCGACTTCAGCAGGTCTGCGGACGAGTTCATGCGCGGTCTGGAGGGATGCGGAGGGACGATCAGTGTGACGGCACGGCTCGGCGCGTGCCATCGGCCGACGCTGCGCAGACTAGGCGTGCGCCGGCACGGCGTCACCTGACGCTTGTCATGTCGTTTGCCTGAGACCCGCGACTGCCGGTGGCGACGGCTTGCGCGGAGGATGCGCGGCATCGACCACGGGGAGAGGTGCGATGCATGGCAACCGCGATGTGCTGGCCCGCCTGCAGCAGGCCACCAAGTCTTACGGCAAGGTGCGCGCGCTCGATGGGCTGGACCTGTCGTTGCGCGCCGGGCAGGTGACGTCGCTGCTGGGCGCGAACGGTGCCGGCAAGACCACCGCGATCGGCCTGTTGCTTGGCCTGCTGCGCGCCGACAGCGGCAGCGTCGAACTGTTCGGCCAGGATCCGCGGGAACTCGCGGCGCGCCGCCGGATCGGCGTGATGCTGCAGACTGCCGGCCTGCCGGAGCGCCTTCGCGTGGGCGAGTTGCTGGCGCAGGCGCGCAGCTACTACCCCGACGCGCGCAGCATCGCCGATTGCGTGGCGCTGGCTGGCCTGGACGGCCTGCTGGATCGTCCCTACGGCAAGCTCTCCGGCGGCCAGCAGCGGCGCGTGCAGTTCGCCATCGCGGTGTGCGGGCGACCGGCCTTGCTGTTCCTCGACGAGCCCACTACCGGCCTCGACATTGATGCCCGCCAGAAACTCTGGCAAGCGATCCGCGAGCTGGTCGCGCAGGGCAGCGGCGTGCTGCTGACCACGCACTACCTGGAAGAGGCCGAGGCGCTGTCCGACCGGGTGGTCGTGCTCGATCGCGGCAAGTTGGTCGCTGAAGGCAGCGTGGGCGAGATCCGCGCGCACGTGTCGCAGCGCCGGGTGCGTTGCATCACCGCGGTCGCTGCCGATGTCGCCGCGCGCTGGCCCGGCGTGCGTGAAGCGCTGCGCGATGGCGAGTACTTGCGCCTCGTCGCCGATGCCGCCGAGCCGGTGGTGCGCCGCCTGCTGGACGCCGATCCGGACCTGCACGAACTGGAAGTGCAACGCGCCGGCCTGGCCGATGCCTTCCTCGAACTCACCCGCAACTCCGACGACACGACCCTCCAGCAGAAGGAAGCCGCGTGATGTCCATCATCGCCCAACCCGCCGTGCATTCGTCCTGGCGCAGCTATGTGCAGGAAGCGAAATGCGAAGCGCTGCAAAAGCTGCGTGAGCCCGCCTACTGCTTGCCGGTGATCGGCTTCCCGGTGTTGTTCTACCTGCTGTTCGGCGTGCTGCTGGACAAGGGCGAGGGCAAGGCCGCGCAGTATCTGCTGGCGACGTACGGCGCGTTCGGCGTGATCGGCGCGGGCCTGTTCGGCTTCGGCGTGAGCATCGCGGTGGACCGCGAGAAGGGCCTGCTCCGGCTCAAGCGCGCGCTGCCGGTGCCGCCGGGCGCGCTGCTGCTGGCAAGGATGGCGATGGCGATGCTGTTCGCCGCGATCATCTCGCTGGTGCTGGCAGTGATTGCCGCGACCGCGGCCGGTGTTGCGCTCGAACCCTCGCAATGGATCCGCCTGTTCGTCATCAACGTGCTCGGCGTGTTGCCGTTCTGCGCGATCGGCCTGTTCGTCGGCTCCGTGGTTGGCGGCAGCGCGGCGCCAGCCCTGCTCAACATGCTGTACCTGCCCATGGCGTTCCTGTCGGGCCTGTGGCTGCCGTTGACGCTGTTGCCGGGCGTCCTGTCCACCATCGCGCCCGCCTGGCCCGCGTACCACCTCGGGCAACTGGCGCTGAAGGTGGTCGGCTTCGACGCCGGGCAACCGATCGGCATGCACGTGGGCGTGCTCGCCGGCATCACCCTGCTGTTCTTCGTGCTGGCGCAGCGTCGCCTGTCCGCGGCGGAATGAGCGTGCCATGATCCGCGCAGCCCGCCACCGGAGCGCCACGTGAAGCGTCCTGCCCTGCCGCGCTGGTTGCATGCGGCCCCGGATTCGGTGGCGGCGCACGAGTTGCGGCTCGGCCGTTCCCCGTGGACCAACTTCATCCACCTGGTGTGGTCGGTCTGGGTGTTCCTGACCCCGGCGCTGTCGGGTGGCCGCTTCGGCTTCACGCCGATGTGGTTCGCGTTGACGGCGGTGTCGTACCCGCTGTTCCTGTGGGCGTACGCGACCAGCGTGTTCGCCGCGCCGCGCCGCGCCCACCTGGCGGCATTGGCGATGGTGGCCCTATGCCTGGCCCTGTTGCCCTGGTATCCCTCCGGCCTCAGCTATTTCGTGTTCGGCTGCGTGATGCTGCAGCCGCGACGGTCGCGTTCGGTGCTGCGCTACCTCGGCACCATCGCTGTGCTGAATGTGATCTTGCTCAGCTATGCCCGTTACATCGGCTATCCGTGGCAGGCGCTGGTGTGGATGCCCACCGTCACCGCGATCATCGGCGTGATCGTGATGGTCGAGCGGATCAACCGCGAACGCGATTCCGCCCTGAAGCTCTCGCACGACGAAGTGCGCCGCCTCGCCGCACTGGCCGAGCGCGAACGCATCGGTCGCGACCTCCACGACCTGCTCGGCCACACGCTGTCGATGGTGGCCTTGAAGTCGGACCTCGCCGCACGCCTGCTCGACCGCGACCCGGCGGCTGCGCGCAACGAGATCGGCGAAGTCAGCCGGGTCGCGCGCGAGGCCCTGGCGCAGGTGCGGCGGGCGGTCAGCGGCATCCGCGCCGCCGGCATCGCAGCCGAACTCGCCGCGGCCAAGCTCTTGCTCGAAACCGACGGCGTCAGCTTCGACTACCGTTTCGACGACGGCTTCTCCGGCAGTGCGTTGCCGCCCGGCGTGGAAAGCGCGTTGGCGATGACCGTGCGCGAGGCCGCCACCAACATCCAGCGCCACGCGCGCGCGCAACGCGCCGAGGCCAGCTTCGGCATGGAAGGCGGTGACGCGGTGCTCCGCATCGTCGACGACGGCCGTGGTGGATCCATCGTGCCGGGCAATGGCCTGTGCGGCATGCGCGAACGCCTGGAAGGCGTGCACGGCAGCCTGCGCATCGATGCCGGCAGCGGTCGCGGCACCCGGGTCGAGGCGCGCGTGCCATTGGCCGCGAACGACGATCCACTTGAAGACAGTGGCGAAGACGGCGAGCAATAGCCATCGATCGCCGCAGGCGATCTGCTAACGTCCCGCGCATGTCGATGTCGCACTCCCTCGCGTGATCCGCGTCCTCCTGGCCGAGGACCAGGCGATGCTGCGCGGGGCGCTCACCGCGCTGCTCGGCATGGAGTCCGACATCGACGTGGTGGCCGCCGCTGCCGATGGCGAGGCCGCGTGGCGCGAGCTGCAGCGGCTCAAACCCGACCTGCTGGTCACCGACATCGAGATGCCCGGCCTGACCGGGCTGGAACTGGCGCAGCGCATCCAGCGCCATGCACTGCCGATCAAGGTGGTCATCGTCACCACGTTCGCGCGCGCCGGCTTCCTCCGTCGCGCGCTGGATGCCGGCGTGTGCGGCTACCTGCTCAAGGACGCGCCGGCCGAGCAACTCGCCGATGCCTTGCGCAAGGTGCATCGCGGTGGTCGCGCGATCGACCCGGCGCTCGCGCTGGAAGCCTGGGGCGAGGCCGATCCGCTCAACGACCGCGAACGCCAGGCGTTGCGCCTGGCCGGCGAAGGCATGAGCGCCGGCGAGATCGCAGCCAAGCTCAACCTGTCGCAGGGCACGGTGCGCAACTACCTGTCCGAGGCGATCGGCAAGCTCGGCGTAGGCAACCGGATCGAGGCCTATCGGCTGGCACGCCAGAAGGGCTGGCTGTAGCGCTGTCGCAGCGCGGGATGCGCCGGGCACGCGAGCGGCGTAGGCTGCGACCATCCAACCGGGGGGATTGGCGATGAAGACCGTGCAACGTCCGACGTGGTTCGTGCTGGTGGCCGTGCTGGCGGTGTTGTGGAACCTCGTCGGCGTGTTTTCGTTCTACACGAATCTCACGGCAGGTCCCGATGTGCTCGCCACCTGGCCCGAAGCGCAGCAGCGGATCGCGGCGGCGACCCCGCGCTGGGTCTTCGTGCCATTCGCCATCGCGACCATCGGCGGCGTGCTGGGGTCGCTCGGACTCTTGCTGGGCAAGCGCTGGGCGGAGCCGGTGTTGCTGCTCTCGCTGCTCGGCATCCTGGTGCAGTTCGGGTCGATCTATGCGCTCACCCCGACCTGGGCGTTGACCGGGGTCGGTGGTGCGGCGCTGCCGTTGGGCATCGCGGTGGTCGGTGTGTTCCTGTGGTGGTTCGCCGGCAAGGCTGTATCGCGTGGGTGGTTGCGCTGAGGTGGCAAACGAACAGCGCATGGCCGAACGCCACGCCGTTTTCCGCATCCATCGATAGAACCCCGTTACGGGATACCGTGGAAGCCTGTCGATGATCGATGTCGTTCGCCCGTGCGTGCTCCTTGCCGTCGCCACCGGCACCTTGCTGCTCGCCGCCTGTGGGCGTGGCCAGCCCCCGCCGGACAGGCCCGAGCCTCCGGTCGCCAGCGAACCGGCGCCAACGCCGGCACCCCCGCCCACACCCGTCGCCCCGCCTGCCCCGCCTGCCGCCGTGGCGTACAAGGTCGAGGGCGGCGCCGACGCCTGGCACGGCGTCGGCATCGTGTGTGATTTCGGCAAGCCGTTCGAGCTCAAGGGCGGCGGCCTGACCGTGCATTTCACCCCGGACTCGAAGGACGGCGGCAGCTACCGGTACGACGGCACGCTCGAGGGGTTCCGCGTGTACGGCGGCGAGGCCTATTCGGTCGAATGGGTCGGCGCGACGCCGGTCAAGATGAAGGGTTGGGGCGTGGGCTCGGTGGACACGCCGATGGGGCCGCGCAGCAGCAACGGCATCGAGCAATACACCATCGAGCGATCCGCCGAGGCCTGCCCGGCGGCATGAGCGATCAGGCCGCGGCGCGCGCCTTCAGCATCGCGTAGCAGGCGCGCAGGCCCTGCGCCTCGCCGCCCGCGGGCTTGCCGGCGCGGTCGCTGTCGTTCCACGCATACACGTCGACATGCGCCCAGCGCTGGCCGTCGGCGACGAAGCGCTCCAGGAACAGCGCGGCGGTCACGCTGCCGGCCATGGTGCTGGCGCTGCCGTTGGCGAGGTCGGCGATGCCGCTGGTGAGGTAGCGCAGGTACGGCCGCCACAGCGGCATCCGCCACAACGGATCGCGCGTGGTATTGCCCGCGGTGAGCCAATCGTTGGCCAGTGCTTCGTCATTGGCGTACAGCACCGGCAGGTCCGGGCCCAGTGCGATGCGCGCGGCGCCGGTGAGGGTGGCGAAGTCCAGCAGCAGGTCGGGCTTGAGTTCGCAGGCGCGGGCCAGCGCATCGCACAGCACCATCCGCCCTTCGGCATCGGTATTGTCGATCTCCACGCTCACGCCCTTGCGGGTGGCGACCACTTCGCCGGGACGGAAGGCATCCGGGCCGACCGCGTTTTCCACCGCCGGCACCAGCACGGTCAGTCCCAGCGGCAGTTTGCGCGCCATCACCAGTTCGGCCAGCGCCAGCGCATGCGCCGCGCCGCCCATGTCCTTCTTCATGTTGCGCATGCCGACCGCGGTCTTCAGGTCCAACCCGCCGGTGTCGAAGCAGACGCCCTTGCCGCAGATCGCGACATGCGGATGCGACGCGTCGCCCCAGCTCAGCTCGAGGATGCGCGGCGCACGGTGCGAAGCGCGGCCGACGGCATGGATCGCCGGGTAGCCCTGCGCCAGCAAATCCTCGCCGGTGGTGACGGTCAGCGCCGCGCCATGCCTGGCCGCGAGTTCGCGCGCCACGACCTCCAGGTCGGCCGGGCCCATGTGCTCGGTCGGGGTGTTGACCAGGTCGCGCACGCGCACGCAGGCGGCCAGCAGATCGAGGGTTTCGGCATCGAACGCGTCGACGAGGCGCGCCGGCGCGCGCGTGCTTTTCTTGTAGCGGTCGAAGCGGTAGCAGCCCAGGCCCCAGCCGAGTTGCAGCGCGTGGCGCGTGGCGTCATCGGGATCGCCCACGCACTGCCAGTCGCCAGTGGGCAGGGCCAGCGGCGCATGTGCGTAGCTGTAGGGATCCAGCGCGTCGCCGATGCCGATCACCGCGCCACCGATCGCCCCGTGCGCATCCGCCCAGCTTTGCGCGGTGCCGGCGCTGCCGTCGAAGCGTTGCGCGGCCAGCCAGGCCTGCACGGCGGGCGACTGCGCGTCGCGCCACGCGGCGAAGCCGGCCTTGTCGACGATGTGCAGCGGCCAGGGCGTCAGCGCCGGATCGGGCATGGCGAAACCGGCGGGCAGGATCATGCGGCCTGCTCCTTGCGCAGGGTGGCGTCGGGATGCAGGTGGGCGTCGAGCGCGTCGGCGAGTTCGATGAGGGTGGTCACGCGCAGGTCGGCGGGCGCAAGCGTCTCCGGCCAGGCATGGTCGCCGCGGTCGATCCAGCAGGTCTGCAGGCCTGCGGCGGCGGCACCGGCGATGTCGGTGCGCGGATCGTCGCCGACGTGCAGGACTTCGTGGGGGGGCAGGCCGAGCCGCTTGCAGGCTTCGTGGAACAGGCCCGCATCCGGCTTGGCCGCGCCGTACTCGCGCGCGCTCAGCGAGAACACGAACAGCGGGGCGATGCCGACCGCGCCGAGGTCGGCATTGCCATTGGTCAGGCCGGCCACCGGCAGGCGCGCGGCGATGCGCTGCAGGCCGGCTTCGGCATCGGCATAGAAATCCACCCGGTTGCGTTCGCGGAAGAAGATCGCGTACGCCGCGGTGGCCAGCGCCGGGTCGTCGCCGCTTTCCTTCAGCGCGCGCTCGATGGTCAGCCGGCGCAGCAGGCCCAGGTCATGCGCGTGTTCGGGGAACTGCGCGAACACCCGCTCGCGCAGGTGGCGCATCTCGCTGATCGGGAAGCGCTCGGCGGTACTCGGGCTATGGGCGACGAACCAGTCGTGCAGGGCGCTTTCGATGCGCTCGCCGATCGGTGCGAAGGGCCACAGGGTATCGTCGAGGTCGAGGGTGACGGCGCGGATGGTAGGCTTCACCGGCGCATTGTAGGCCGCGCCGGCGGCGCGGGCGTGATCCTGGTCGCGCTTTGCCGGCGCGGGCCGTCACTCCAGCAGCTTGGCCCAGCCTTCCATGCCGTCCAGGCGGGTCAGCACGATCTTGACGCAGACCAGCATCGGCACCGCCAACAGCAGGCCGATGATCCCCCAGATCCAGCCGAACACCATCAGCGCCAGGATCAGGATCAGCGGCGACAGCGCCATCCGCTTGCCCAGCACGATCGGGGTGACGATCTGCCCTTCCAGCGTGTGCAGGCCCAGGTAGATCGCCGCCGGCAGCAGGGACTGCACCGGATCGTTGAAGCTGGAGAAACCCATCAGCAACATCACCACGATGCCGATCAGCGGGCCGACATAGGGCGCGAAGTTGAGGATCGCCGCCAGCGTGCCCCACAGCAGCGCCTGGTCCAGCGGCAGGTCCAGCCCCAGGTACAGGCAGGCGGCGAACACCAGGCCCACCACCATGTTGATCACGCTGATGGTCAGCACGTAGCGGCTGACTTCGATCTCGATGGTGTGCAGGATCTCCACCGTGACCCGTTTCTTCTGCCGGTCCGGCAGCAGCGCGATCGCGTGCCGTTGCAGGTCCTGCCCATAGACCATGAAGAAGAACGTCAGCAGTACCACCGCCAGGATCGAGGCCACCATCCGCGGGGTCGTGGTCAGCACGCGATACGGGTCGTTGACCTCGGTCCTGACCACCTGTACCGGCCGCGACGTGTTCTCGCCGCCGGCCGCGCGGGCGATGTTCTCGGCGGCCTTGTTCGCGTCCTGCATCGGCTTGGCCAGCTTCTGCAGCTTGGGCGCCAGGCTGCGCAGCTCGCGCGGGGCCTCGCGGATCCATTCGCTGGCCGGTTGCACCAGTTGCTGCCCCAGCAGGACCGCCAGCGCCAGGCCGCTGCACAGCACCGCCAGCGCAGCCACGAAACGCGGGATGCGGATGCGCTGCAGCACGCGGATGATCGGGTTGCCGACCAGGGCGAAGAACATCGCCAGCAACACCGGCAGGATCAGGTCCTGGGTGGCCCACAGGGTGTAGCCGACCGCCAGCGCCGCCAGCACCACCAGCGAGGCGGGCGCGCGTGGGCGCGCGGCGGCAGCGACGGCGTCGGTTTGACTCGGGTCCGCAGGGGCGTCGGGGACCGTTCCCGCCACCGCCAGGCCTGTGGTGTCGACCGTCGGCGTGCTCATGCGCCGCGCGCGGCCCGTTCGATCGCGGCAACGTCGGCGCTGGTCACCGCCGCAACGCCGGCGCCGCTCTCCGCGGCGCTGCCTTCCGCGGCATCGGCGGCCTGTTCGGCGCTCTCTGCGGCGACCTGCGCACTGCCGCTGGCAAGCAGGCCGGACAGCGCCGTCACCAGGTTGAGCAGGCCACCGCTGCCGGCCA
>Ga0209812_10001644_pt1 | contig 14851 bp, 8 predicted proteins | sample JI71714BDNA_FD_187502 | JGI IMG/M metagenome (GOLD analysis project Ga0209812, IMG submission 187502) | Wastewater effluent complex algal communities from Wisconsin, to seasonally profile nutrient transformation and Carbon sequestration -... | ecosystem: Engineered > WWTP > Effluent > Algae...
TCCCCCTCTTCCTGAAAAGGCAAATTTATGTTATGTTCGGCCGAATAGGTAGAACACTTATCTTAACGATGTTGCGAACCAGCAACACAGTTAAGATATCGCCCGTCAGTAACTCAGGGCTGAAGCCACTGAGCTTGTAAGAAGTTACAAGCTGTTCTGACCAGACCCCTTTTTAAAGGAGCCGTTATTTAGGTCACGACACCTCGAAATGCGAAGCTAGTTTCCCGCTCTGTCGTTTTCAATTAAACAGTTCTAAAGTCACTGGAACAGTGTTGAAAGCCTAACAAGCCTAAATAACCAGGTCGAAGCTAACATTACCCCGCAAGGGAGGACTGAAAATGTCTAATTTTGTTTTTGTTTGTGATACCGAAAAACGACCACTGAATCCGGTTCGCCCAGGTCTTGCACGTAGGTTATTGAACACCGGAAAAGCTGCGGTATTTCGGAATTATCCGTTTACCATCATTTTGAAAGTGGTGGCAACAGCAAGCTCCGAATCAATCACTCTCAAGTTAGACCCAGGCTCTAAAACTACTGGCATCGCTTTATTATTCGACTCAAAAGTAATTTTTGGCGCTGAACTAACTCATCGAGGGCAAGCCATAAAAGCAAGTCTTGATTCCCGTCGCGCACTGCGTCGAGGACGACGAAACCGTCATACTCGCTACCGCCAAGCAAGGTTTTTGAACCGTACCCGCCAAAAAGGTTGGTTAGCACCATCCTTGCAACACCGGGTAGAAACCACCTTAACTTGGGTCAATAAATTACGCAGACTTGCACCAATCAATTCGATTGTTCAAGAGCTTGTCAGATTTGACCTACAACAACTAGAAAACCCAGAAATTAGTGGGCTGGAATACCAGCAAGGTATTTTATGTGGGTACGAAATCCGCGAATATTTATTGAACAAATGGAACAGGAAATGTGCTTACTGCAACATTGAAAAAGTACCCTTGCAAGTTGAACATATTCAGCCAAAAGCCAAAGGTGGAAGTAATCGAATTTCTAATCTCTGCCTTGCTTGTGAGCAGTGCAATCAGAAGAAAGGCACTCAAGATGTTGAGCGATTCTTGGCAAAGAAACCTGATATTTTGAAGCACATTCTTGCACAAGCAAAACGTCCACTTAAGGATGCTGCTGCCGTGAACTCGACCCGATGGGCGTTATTCTCTCGACTAAAAGAAACGGGGTTGCCCGTTTCGACCGGTTCAGGTGGGCTGACAAAGTTCAATCGTACTCGACTGCAACTACCTAAAACTCATTGGCTTGATGCTGCTTGTGTCGGTCAACTTGAATCATTGTCTGTAGTTACGAGTAAACCATTACTAATTAAAGCAACTGGACATGGGACTCGTCAAATGTGCCGTACCGATAAATTTGGCTTCCCATCTCGGTACGTTCCAAGAAACAAATTTGTCAAAGGTTTTCAAACTGGCGACATTGTAAAAGCAGTCGTTACCAGTGGTAAAAAGATAGGTGAGTATGTTGGTCGGGTTGCGGTTAGATCGACTGGTTCATTCAATATTTCGGCATCAGAATTGGTGCAAGGGATTAGTCATAAATACTGCAAAACCATTCACCATAAAGATGGGTATAGCTACTCATTCTAAATTTGAAGATTCAAGGCGATTGAAATCGCCGAGCCGTTTCCCTCTCAGGGCTGAAGCCACTGAGTTTCCCACTTACCGAGTGTTTTTTATGACATCTACCTGAAGACTGATTTATCTTAATTTGCCTTCTTACTTTTCAGGAGAATAGGAGAAAATGCTTACCAGAATAGGCGTTACAGTTACTGCTCTCATCTATGAAAGCGCAAACTCCCTTGTTTACAGAGGGATACTCCAGCAGAAAAATCAACCCATTGTAGTCAAAATCCTTAAAGAAAATTATCCCACACCCCAAGAACTCGCCCGCTACCGCACAGAATATAAAATTACACAATCTCTTAACATGAGTGGCTGTATCAAAGCTTACGATTTACAGCAATATCAAAACACGCTGGTGATGTTTTTAGAGGATTTTGGCGGGGAATCTTTGCAAATTTGGATGCAGCAGCAACAATTTAGTATTGCAGAGTTTCTCAAAATTGCGATCGCCACTACAGAAAGTTTACAGCAAATTCACAGCGCCAACATCATCCACAAAGACATTAACCCTTCAAATATTGTCTTCAATCCAGCTAGCGGAGAACTCAAAATCATCGATTTTGGCATTTCCACGCAGTTGACGCGGGAAAATTACACCATCAAAAATCCCAACATTCTCGAAGGAACTCTGGCTTATATGTCGCCGGAACAAACAGGCAGAATGAACCGCAGTCTCGATTACCGTACTGATTTTTATTCCCTGGGCGCTACCTTTTACGAACTGCTGACAAACAAATTGCCTTTTGAGACTCATGATGTGCTGGAATTAGTACACAGTCATCTCGCTAAACAGCCCTTGTATCCCTCCCATATAAATCCAGAAATACCCCAAATTATTGACGATATTGTGATGAAGTTGATGGGGAAGAATGCTGAGGAGCGCTATCAAAGTGCTATTGGTATTAAACTAGATTTAGAAGAATGTTTGAATCAAATGCAAACCACTAACAATATATCAGTATTTGCGCTCGGTTGTCAAGATATTTCCGAACGCTTTCAAATTCCCCAAAAACTTTACGGCAGAGAGCGAGAAATTGATAGTTTGCTAACAGCTTTTGAAAGAGTCAGCGGACAGGGGCAAGATGGCTGTGCCACCAGTTCAATAATGCTGATTTCGGGATATTCCGGTATCGGCAAATCAGCTTTAGTGCAAGAATTGTACAAACCGATTACTCAACAGCGCGGTTATTTTATTTCTGGTAAATTTGACCAATACCAGCGCAACATTCCCTACAGCGCCATTGTCAGCGCTTTTCAGGATTTAGCCAAACAACTGTTAACAGAAAGCGAAGCTCATCTCAATCAATGGCGCGAAAATCTATTAGCAGCATTGGGAATCAACGCCCAAGTTATTATTGACGTAATTCCTGAAATTGAATTAATTATCGGCCAGCAACCCGCGCCGCCAGAATTAGGAGCTAGTGAAGCCGAAAATCGCTTTAATTTTGTATTTCAAAACTTTATTAAAGTCTTTACCAAACCCGAACATCCCTTGACAATCTTTATCGACGATTTGCAGTGGGCTGACGGGGCATCTCTGAAACTAATGCAACTGCTGATGAATGCTTCGCCAGCCGGACTGTTTTTAATTGGGGCTTATCGGGATAATGAAGTTTCTGTGGCCCATCCATTAATGTTAACAATTGCAGAAATTGTCGAAACAGGGGTAAAAGTCGATCGCATATTCCTGTCACCTTTGGATTTAGCCTCTGTTACTCAAATGATTGCCGATGCCCTGAATTGCCCGGAAGCAAGAGTCAAATCCCTTGCCGAGTTAGTCTTTTTTAAAACCGGCGGGAATCCTTTCTTTATGAATGAATTTCTCAAATCGCTTTATACAGAAGGACTGTTACAATTTGACTTTACCTCCAGGGCTGTTTCAGATATCGGGGCAACTACCAGGGGTTTGCCCCTACAACAGAATGAAACCGCCCTGGGGATACAGGGGGGTTGGCAGTGGAATTTAGAAGAAATTAAAGCGAGAAATTTCACTGATAATGTTGTCGAATTAATGGCTGGCAAAATTCAACAACTGTCAGAGAAGACGCAGGAAACGTTAAAGATAGCAGCCTGCATTGGCAATCAATTCGATCTGCAAACTCTAGCCTCACTTGGCGAAAAATCTCTGGGACAAACTGCGGATAATTTGTACGCAGCAGTTGCTGAAAATTTAGTCGTATTGCTGGGGAATATGGGAGATGTGGAATTAGAAATTGCCGGGAAATTACCAAAGTCTCAATTCCTCGAATACAAGTTTGTCCATGACAGAATTCAGCAAGCTGCTTATTCCCTGATTGATGAACAGGAGCGGCCAATTGTCCACAGGCAAATTGGGCAAATTTTGTTGCAAAAAAATCCTGTGGATAAGCGAGAACAAAAAATATTTGACATTGTTAATCAACTGAATTTTGCCACATCATTAATTACCCAGCAGTCAGAAAAAGATGAAGTAGCCCAGTTAAATTTGATTGCGGGCAATAAAGCCAAGGCATCAGCGGCATATCAGTCAGCTTTCAACTACCTGCAAACAGGCATAAACTTGCTGGCAAAAAACTGTTGGGTGGTGCAATATAACCTCAGCTTACAACTGCATCAAGAAGCCGCAGAAGTCGCTTACCTTTTAGGGAATTTCGAGCAGATGGAAAGTTTAGCTGATATCGTGCTAAAAGAATCTAAAATAACCCTAGATAAAGCCAAAATTTACGATTTAAAAATTCAAAGTACGCTTTCTCAGAGTAACTTTCAAGAAGGCATAAAAATAGGTTTATTTTTTTTAAATTTATTAGGTATAAGTTTACCAGAAAATCCTGATTTGAAGGATGTTGAAACAGGATTTGAAGAAACCAAGTCTCTTCTAGCTGGCTGGAAAGTTGAGGACTTACTTCACTTGCCTGAAATGAGACAACCTGAACCTCTAGCCGCTTTGTTTATTTTATCAAGACTAATAGGGACTACCTATATAGCTAATCCCAATTTAATGACATTAATTGTTTTAGCTAATGTCAATTTATCGATCAAATATGGAAATTCTAGTTTGTCTGCTTTTGCTTATGCGACTTACGGCGTTGTGTTGTGTGCGAATGTTTTAGATATTGAGTTAGGTTATCAGTTTTCCCAATTGGCCTTAAAGCTAGTAGAACGCTTGAATGCTCGCGAAGTCAAAGCTAAAGTTTTAGATGCTATTGGCAATCATATTATACATTGGAAAAAGCATTTAAAGGAAAGTAGAGGGATATTATTAGAAGCTTATCAAAGTGCGGTTGACACAGGAGACTTGGAATTTATTGGCTATGTTTTATTCGAGCTACCTCTTAATTATTATGCAATGGGTTTTGAACTTGCTAAACTAGAACAGGAAATCATAAATTACAGACAAATTATTAGCAATTTTAGACAAACCAGTGGTTTAAATTACATTTCTATGCTTTTAGAGGTAGTTTATAATTTACAATCTAAGTCAAGCAATACTATTCAGTTGATAGGAGGTGCTTTCAATGAAGATAAATCAATACCTATCTATCTATTAAATAATGACAATCACGGGTTGTTATTGCTTTATTTAAATAAACTGATTTTAGGGTTGTTATTTGAAAATTATTATTTAGCGGCGAACAATGCCGACCTAGCAAAACAGTATATTACTGGTGAAATAGGAGTAGTTACTGTTCCCATATTTCACTTTTATGATTCTTTAGTTTGTTTAAAACTTTTGAGTAAAGAAACAGCTATTGAAGAGAGAAATAATTGGCTTAAGCGAGTGAATATCAACCAAAAAAAGATGTGTAAATGGGCGGAACACGCTCCCATGAATTACTTACATAAAGTATATTTGGTAGAGGCTGAAAAAGCACGAGTTTTGGGTCAATTTTTGGAAGCAATGGATTATTACGATCGCGCGATTTCCCTCGCCAAAGAAAACGAGTACATCCATGAAGCAGCCATTGCTTACGAACTCGCCGCCAAGTTCTATTTATCCAAGGCAAAAGAATTAACAGCTAAAGCTTATATGCAGGAAGCTCGTTACTGCTATCAACTCTGGGGTGCGGTGGCTAAAGTTAAAGATTTAGAAAGGCGATATCCGCAATTATTTGTCATCGATAGAGCGATAACTAAAAATATTTTAACCACGACATCAACCACAGACAACCATTCTAGTTCTTCCTTGGATATCGATACCGTGATGAAAGCTTCCGAGGCTATTTCTGGCGAAATTGTTAGGGAGAAATTACTATCTAGATTGATGAAAATTTTGATCGAAAATGTCGGTGCTCAAAAAGGATACTTGATTTTAGAAAATCAGGGAAAATTGCTGATTGAAGCTGAAGGTGTAATGAACGAGGAACGGATAACAGTGTTGCAATCTGAGCCTGTTCAAAATTGCCAGGAAATTTCCGAAAATATTATTAATTATGTGGCCAGAACTAAGGAAAACGTGGTGTTGAATGATGCCACTCGTGCAGGCAACTTTACGAAGGATTCTTACATCATATCGCGTCAGCCCAAGTCTATTTTGTGTGCGGCTTTGATGAATCAAGGTCAACTGGCTGCGATTGTTTATCTCGAAAATAACCTCACCCCCCAAGCTTTTACTCCCGATCGCCTGGAAGTATTAAAATTGTTATCGGGACAAGCGGCGATCGCCCTTACTAACGCTAAACTATACACAGAAGTAAAAGAACGCGAAAACCGACTGACTCAATTTATCAATGCGATGCCGATTGGGGTTACAGTGATTGACAGTAGCGGACAAATTTCCTACGCAAATCCCACAGCTTCCCAACTCAGCGGTATTAATTATATACCAGAATTAAATGTGGCTCAATTTGCAGAAATTGGTCAAGTTTATTTAGCAGGAACTAACGAATTATATCCCACCGCGCAAATGCCGATAGTGCGTTCTTTGGCGGGTGAAACTGTCAAAGTAGACGATATGGAACTGCACGGAAGCGATAAGATTGTTTCCTTGGAAGTTTCCAGCACGCCAATTGTGGATGAAACGGGTAAGATTAATTATGCGATCGCCACTTTTGCCGATATCACCGATCGCAAACAAGCCGAAAATATTTTAGCAAATTACAATCGTACCTTAGAACAGCAAGTGAGCGATCGCACTCTCGAACTCCAGCGAGAAATCATCGATAGAAAACGCGCCGAAGATGCCGCACAAGCAGCCAATCTAGCTAAAAGCACCTTCCTCGCAAATATGAGCCATGAATTGCGGACTCCCCTCAATGCAATTCTCGGTTTTTGCGAATTGATGAATCGCAGTTCTAATTTATTAGCCGAACAGCAAGAACATTTGGGTATTATTTCCCGCAGTGGCGAACATTTGCTCGCACTGATTAATCAAGTATTAGATTTGTCCAAAATAGAAGCGGGACGAGCAACTATTAACCAGACAAATTTTGACCTGCACCGACTGCTGAACGATCTAGAATATATGTTTCAACTAGAGACCAAAAGTAAGGGATTACATTTATTATTTGAGCGACAGGTAAAGGTTCCCCAATACGTACAAACTGACGAGATTAAATTGCGCCAAGTATTAATTAACCTGTTGGCAAATGCGGTTAAATTTACCACAAAAGGAGGCATTTGTGTCAGAATAAAAACTGAAGGAGAACCCGGAATAATCCAATTTGAAGTAGAAGACACGGGGCCGGGAATTGAGGCGGATGAGTTAGAAACTTTGTTTGAAGCTTTTGTGCAAACAAGAACCGGTCAACAATCCCAACAGGGAACCGGATTGGGTTTAACTATAGCCCGCTCTTTTGTGCAGTTGATGGGTGGTGAAATTAGCGTAAGTTCTGCTGTGGGACGCGGTACTGTTGTCAAATTTGATATTAAAGTTAATCCAGTTACAAATGTCGAACTTACTAGCCAACAGCCAACTCGTCGAGTAATTGCGATCGCACCGAATCAGCCAAAATATCGAATTTTAATTGCCGATGATGCTTTCGAGAGTCGGCAACTGTTAGTGAAACTGCTTTTGCCTTTTGGCGTTGAAATTTACCAAGCTACTAACGGAATTGAAGCTATAGAAAGTTGGCAGAAAAATTCACCGCATTTAATCTTTATGGATCTGCGAATGCCGGTGATGGATGGGTATGAAGCCACCAAACTAATTAAAGCCAGAGAAACGGAAGACAAACTATCATCTAGCTCCCCCCTTCTTAAGGGGGGCGGGGGGGGGATCGAATTTCGATCGACAGCAATTATTGCCGTAACAGCTAGCAGCTTTGAAGAAGAAAAAGCTGGGATTATGGCGATCGGCTGCGATGATTTTCTTCGCAAACCTTTTACAGAGCAACATATCTTTGATACGCTGCACAAGCATATGGGAGTGGAGTTCGTTTTTGAACAACTCAATGCTGGGTCTAATTTGAAAGAAACCGATGGCAATATATTGACAAAACAGGCTTTATGTGGTTTGCCTTGGGAGTTAGTAGCTAACCTGGAGCAAGGGATTAGCAATCTCGATTTGGCAATGGTGCAAAGAGCGATCGCTCAAATTAGGGAAATAAATCAACCTTTAGCTGAGGCGATCGCCCTGGGTGTTCAAAAATTCCAATACGAACAATTACTAGATTTAATAACATCCTTGGGCATGAATCATGAATACTAATCCAAATCCCACCAATCAAGAAACTATTTTAATTGTTGATGACAGCCCTGAGAATTTACATCTTTTAAGCGGAATTTTATCCGGGGCTGGGTATAAAGTCCATCTAGCACCAAGTGGCAAATTAGCTCTCAAGTTTATCCAGTCCCACTTACCAGATTTAATTTTACTGGATATTATGATGCCTCAAATGGATGGATATCAAATCTGCGAACAACTAAAAGCATCTGAACGAACTAAAGATATTCCCGTAATTTTTATCAGTGCTTTGGACGATGTATTTGATAAAGTTAAAGCATTTTCTCTGGGCGGTGCAGACTACATCACCAAACCTTTTCAACAGCCAGAAGTTTTAGCGAGAATTGAAAATCAATTGCGAATTGTCAAGCTGTCTAAACAAGTCATAGAGCAAAGTATTTTGGAAGAGCGCAGGCGTATGGCGCGAGAAATTCACGATACTTTAGCGCAAGCTTTTACAGGTATTATCGTGCATTTAGGATCGGCCCAACGGGCGATCGCTATCAATCCACAACAGGTGCAGACACACCTGAAAACCGTCAAGGAATTGGCACGACTAGGACTTGCTGAAGCGAGACGATCGGTGCAAGGACTGCGCCCACAATTGTTAGAAGATGGCGATTTGTGTAGCGCTTTCGATCGCCTTGCTATACAAATGTCCTCGCATACAGATACCCGCATTGTTTGTGAAGTCGTCGGTGCGGTATATTCCCTGCCACCAGAAGTAGAAAATAACCTGCTACGCATCGGACAAGAAGCATTAACTAATGCTGTTAAATATGCGAAAGCAAGTGTGATTAAAATCGAATTAGTTTATGAAACAAGTCTGTTGATGTTGCAAGTCAAAGACAACGGACAAGGATTTGATATAGAAAGTAATTTTTGTGATACCGGATTTGGTTTTTTAGGAATCAGAGAACGATGCGATCGCATTAATGCACAGCTAACTGTCCACAGCCAGCCAGGAGAGGGAACCGAAGTGATAATCTCAATAAATAGGGAGGAGGCGGTGGGAACAGACTGTTAGCAAATGTAGGAGGAATAAAACTCCTCATACCAAATCCAGGCCCTTTAGGGGCTGCGGAATCTGCGGTTTATAGGGGAGATTTTAAAATATTTAATAACACTTTAATTTGCTGTACCTGATTGTACACGGCCATTTGCCACCACAGTGCCGAGCTGACAGTATCTCCCGACCCTTGGGGATTAGCTAGCACTCGAAAGGGGATCTAAATACAAACTAAGGCTAAATAGACTGAAATTAACCTAAATTTAACTTTCATAAAACTTCTTTTAGCTTGCTGCTACTTCAGTTTGTGCTATTGGTTGAACCAGCCATCAGGATGCAGGCAAATTTTTAGATTATACCAATTTAATGTGAATTTGCACCTATCTCGATCCCCCACCCCCCCTTGGGGCGGGTGGGGGGGGGTAGGGGGAGCTAATTCTATGCAAAACTAATCAACCTTTTTTCTCCAACAACTCCGGCTGCAAAACCTGATTTAATTTGCCGCTGCGAAATCCCTCCAAATCCAAAGTCGCGTAAACAAAACCAAACTCTTGAAACACGGCTACCAATGCAGACAAATCTTGCTTTAACACAAATTCCTTGATCTCCTCGGCTGGTAACTCAATGCGCGCCGTATCTTGGTCCGATCGCACTCGCAGATTTTTCAGTCCCAACTGCCGCAAATACCGTTCAGCGCGCCCAACTCTTTGCAACTTGGCCGCGGTGATTTCTTCACCGTAGGGAAAGCGCGAACTCAGACAAGGTTGAGCTGGTTTGTCCCACCAAGGCAAATTTAATTCTTTTGCCAATTGTCGCACTTCAAATTTAGCCATGCCGACTTCTGCCAAAGGCGATCGAGCCCCCCGTTCCTTCGCCGCCACAATTCCCGGACGATAATCCTTTAAATCATCAGCATTAACCCCATCCACCACATAAGGATAACCCTTAGCGAGTGCTAGCGGTTTCAAAGTATCGTGCAGTTCGCTTTTGCAAAAATAGCAGCGATTAACTGGGTTAGAAGTGTAATTAGGATTTGCCATTTCTTGAGTTTCCACCTCTTGGTGGGCTATCCCAATTTCTGCTGCTTGAATCCGCGCATCTTCTAAATCTTCTGGCAATAAAGATGGGGAAACTGCTGTCACTGCCAAAGCGCGATCGCCCAAGACATCAAAAGCAATTTTTGCCACCAAAGTGCTGTCAATACCGCCAGAGTAGGCAATCAGCGCCCGATCCATTTCTGCGAAGATAGTTTTTAATTTTGCGAATTTTTCGACTAACATGATTTCAATTTTGATTACTGTAAAATGCGATCGATATTAGAGCCCCGACTTCCAGAAGAAGTCAGGGTTCTGAGTGTTTGGTTTTTTAAGTAAGTTTACTTATTCTGGATCGATGCCAAGGGCGGCTAATCTAGCCAAAAGCTCTTGATTGCGCTGTCTTTCCTGTTCCAGCATAGTCTGGGCTAACTCTTTTTCTTGGCTTTGGGCTTCTGCGCGCTGGCGTTCGGCTTCGGCCCGCTGGCGTTCGGCTTCTGCGCGCTGGCGTTCGGCTTCTGCGCGCTGGCGTTCAGCTTCTGCCCGTTCTTCTGGCCACAACAGCAACTCCCCAGCCATATTCCACCAGCGCAGCCAATTTCCGGTTCTACCTTCGCGAGTACCCACCCAAACTCCCAAAAACAGATCCAATCCAGGTATTAAATAACGCCCATTTTCATCGGGTTTTTGATTGTTGTATCGCTCCGATTCCAGGGCATAGACTTCTATTCTGCCCGTATGCGGTCGAAAAATCACATAGCGAGGAACTTTGATTACTTGTTCGTAAAAAAACCACTTACCGATTTCTTCTGTATGTTCGACAGAGTATTCATCACCGTAAGTAGCTGAGAGAAATTCCATCACGACAGAAGGCACTGTTCCTTCGGTATGAGGCGTGTAACTACGACGGGGATAGTTGTGAGGCCAAGGTTGCACGGGGCGCACGTACATCCAATCTGGGCCTTTGCAAATAGTGCGATCGTCCACCGCCGCACACAATGCAAAATTAGAAACTATCAGTGCGTCTTGTATTAGTTCCGGGCAATCCACTACAGACTGGCGTAAACCATTCGCGATTAAAGGATGTTCTATATTTTCCACGGGGTCATCTGGTAGAATAAAATCATCGGGTAGCAGCGGCCAGGTAATTTTTAGCTGTGATATTGGTTTGTGAATTACAGCAGTCATAGGACACCTCATTTTACCAATAAAAGTTTGAATTTTAGTCGAGATTGGCGATCGATAATCTTTTCTATATTCTAGCTTGCCCATTCAATTTTACTGCACCCGCTGAAGGTATATAGCAATCCTTGCAGGAGTCGTAATTTTTTTTACCCCACCCCAGCCCTCCCCTTAGCAAGGGGAGGGAGTAAGAAATTCACAAATGATGCGAGGATTGCTATAGAAGATGATGGTTAAAACTCTCTACGAGAAAATATAGCAACTGAAATTGACAGCAGTAGCACCCCATACAACAAACCATAGCCGACATTTGTAATCATAGCCGCTAAGTAAGGAACTTGTCCGTACACAGCATCATTTCTCAAATTAAATCTAGCCAAATCTGGCAAAATCAGATAAAGTCCCATCATCAATTGTTCAATACCAGGATTCTTAGTTAACTTACCCAAAGCCACTAAATCCCGCGTTGAGTTTCCCACTAAATAGACACCAAATGTCAGTAAACTTGCGAGCAAAGAACTACTAAAAACTCCCAATAAAATCCCCACGGCCGCGACCAAACACAGTTCAAACCAGATGAATAGTGAAGCTATTAAAATGCTTGGCACAGGGTAATTAATGCGACTAAAACTCAGAATTGCCAGATAAATAACAGTCATGGCTGCCACAAGGACAGCTAGTACCGCCGACAGCCCTAAGTGTTTACCAACAATTAATTCAGCGCGACTTATCGGCTTGGCAATTAACAGGTAAACAGTGCGTTTTTCAATTTCTTTGTTTACCAATCCAGTAGCAACAAAGACTGTGACAATTAGACCGAAAATACTAATAGCAGCCAAACCAGTATCTAAGATAATTTTTTGCTCTGTTGTTGCCGCCAATTCCGGGATTAACCGCACGATTACTGCCATCAACAGAGCAAAAATAACGATTAAGTAAAGAATGCGATCGCGAATTACTTCCCAAAATACATTAATGGCAACTGTCCAGATTCTTCTGAGATTCATTTACTAGCTAATTGGTAATTGGTTTGAGAACCCCGACAACTTCTGGAGAGTCAGGGTTATTCGTATTTAGCAGCCACCTCAAACTTGACTATCTCCTCCACTTCCATTCTTTTTTAGCCCCGGCTTAGAGCGTTTGATAGCCCCACAGTCTACCGTCGCAGCATTGCCAATATTTATCACTTCGCAAGACTGCGTAAAGGAATATATTTCCGGTCTAAAAACCAGCCCCAGCCAAGTAGCTTGCATCTCTAACTGATAACGAGACTCTCCTTGGACGATGGAAGTTTTCACATCCCAACTCCCATCTTCTGGAACTATTTGAATTTTTTTCAACGCTTCATTTTTGAGGAAAAATCGCTCGTTGTCAATATCTATCAGCATTTGTTCTATCTGCGGCCAAGGTTTAGTTGCTGCTTGATTTTTGAGATATTTTTCCATTTCATTGAGGATAATTACACCTCTAGAACGATTAATTGTTGGGCCTTGAAATGTCACCAAATAATGACTTTCTTTTAAGTTTTGTGACAAAACACTTGGATAATCTTGCAGCCAACCTTGAATCAAAAAGTGGAAGCCAAACCAACAAGAAATCATCACATGGATCAGCGTCAAAATTAAAAATTCCGGTTGAATTAGCGACTTAATTTTGTCCCATTTGGATTCACTATTCCAAATTTCTATGGCCGCTAGAACTACTACTGCGATCAGCGGTCCTGCTATCCATGCTATGGGGCGATTATCTGGCGGCAATCTGACTAATAGCCACAGGCCCACCAAGACACTTGTCACCCACGGGCTAATACTCACTCCGTAAATCACAAAAGGTGGCTGACTGGTCAACAGACCCATTGAGATTATAAAAGATAACCAACTCAAATCAGCAATGGTTGTTCTGGTTGGCCCGTCTGTGATGGCTGCCACGGACAGTAATGCCAACAATATGCTAATCAGTAAAGGTGTTTTCCAGTGGACTACTTTAGGCGGAAGTAGCTGCTTTTGGACTTTTTTATTGACTTCCAAAAGGTTGTTTGTCAGCTTCGTCAGTTGCTGGGTGATATCTAGAAATTGCTTCATCATATAGAAGGAAGATGGAAGAAGGAAGATGGAAGAAGGAAGATGGAAGATAGAACCCTAGGGAGAATCCCGATTTTGTAAGGGCTTTCCCATGACCGAAGACAATTTGTTAGTGATAACCAGAGATTTACAGCGGTCATGGTATAGCCTATACCAATATATTTGCCAATCACAGATGCACCCTAACCCTAGGTCATACTTTCGGGGATTAAGCTTAATCCCTAAGAAAACAGCTCGATTTTTTTTTAATTAGATGCTTGCAGAAATAACAAGGTTAGAATCACACAATTGCTAACTGTATGGGCTATTAACATTGCACCAAAAACAGTGGTTACTTGGAAAGTTTTTTGGGGAGGACGCTTGGTGAGGGTGGGCGGGCCTGTGAACTGAGGTTTGGAAGTTCTTTTAGTACCAGCTACCAAATTTTGGAGGAATTCTAATCCTTCCCACTTGGCAAAAAAAGTGATGGCTAAAAGTAATACAGCAATCAGAGTTATGGCTGGGTAAATATCGCGACCTCCTCCTAATATCATGTAATCTATTAGCTGTTCTCGCAGGTCTTTTGGCAGTACACTTTCAAGGCCGAAGAAAAGAAACCAACCTAGACAGGCGCAAGATAAATTGAGGATGGTTGTATATTGAACGCTGGTTTTGGGGCCTAGTTTAAGTAGTTTTTGTAGGAACCACGATTCGATCGCGATCGCCACAAACAAAATTAAAATTTGCAGCAAAACAGTCGGAAATGGAAAAACACTGGCAATCATAAAGTTTACAACTATAACGGCTGGGTAGAATCTATTCCGCCACCGGGTACAAACAGGACGACAACGATCGAGCTAATTTGCCCTCTTGATATTTTCAGCCTGGACATTTTCCCCAATCTGTCGGACATGGCATGGTAGCAGATTATCAGCTTGTTTATAGTATAATATGTCGAGATCCATTAACAGGATGGAAACATTAAAACATTAAATTTCCTCAGCTACCGACCCCAAGACAGACTAAAATAATTGATTATGGTAAGGAATGGCATTGGTATTCGGACAGCATCATCCCGATCGGAACGCGCGGCCGGTCAGATTCACGTCTATGATGGCGCTAGCAAGGGCAAGTCTCAGGCTGCTTTAGGGGTGGTTTTGCGCTCGATCGGGCTGGGTATCAATTCAGACTCCCCCACGCGAGTCTTACTGCTGCGCTTTCTCAAGGGACCTGGCCGCTCCTACGACGAAGACGGGGCCATAGAAGCCTTGCAGCGGGCA
>Ga0209812_10001645_pt1 | contig 14841 bp, 16 predicted proteins | sample JI71714BDNA_FD_187502 | JGI IMG/M metagenome (GOLD analysis project Ga0209812, IMG submission 187502) | Wastewater effluent complex algal communities from Wisconsin, to seasonally profile nutrient transformation and Carbon sequestration -... | ecosystem: Engineered > WWTP > Effluent > Algae...
CCTTGCTTCAATTGCTCAAAGGTGGGTATCTTGTTGTAATCGGGTTCAGTTAATTCAAGTAGTTTTCTCACCCGTTCCATGCAAGCCCTTGGATTGGCAATAAGATCTTCGTAATACAAAACCAAATCAGCTTGTTTAATCCATTGCTCGACATTTTTAGACCATCCTCCAAAATGGCTTCCACCTTGTGCAATAATTGCGGCACGCAAATTTTCCTGAAAATCACTTCCGGGTGCAATAATATCTTTGCGGTGATGCGCCATGGAGACCATTGCATCTCTACCGTCACGAAGAATGTATATCGACTTCGCTTTACGGTCGTGTGGTTTCAGATCGGAGGGCATCAGATGCGTTTTAACCACTGGATAAGATGCATAGTCCTGATCCAATGCAAGATTAGGCTCAGAGTGATATTCGGAAGAAGCTATGCCATACAGTTCATACAGTATGTTTCGTAAGTATGTGTTCCCGGAGCGAGGGAATGATGCGAGCCAAATCATTTGCAGTTAATGTTCAATTGTAGCAAACATATTATTTTTCACCTGTTTTTTCATTCTTTCACCCTCCAATGTGCGTTCAGCTGTACCCACTCCTGTGTATGCACCTTAGCCTGAACAGTAAAGGATTGAATGTGGCGGGCGATAAGCAGCGGAAGATTATCAACCCTCTGTCGGATGCTGACATGTACAGAATACTTATCAGACTTTAATTCAATGTGCGGTAAACGAATATGAAGAGTTTGATTGCCACTACCCTGCAGCCGAAATCCAGCTGTATCAGAATGAATCATCGCTACGGTCTTATTTTTGCTGTTTACGAGTTCTGTCTCTATTGTACAATGCTCGAGCGATGAGGGAGTGTTCAGATCAAGTTCAATGTTCAACGCATCTCCGTGCTGCAAGTGTAATTCACTGGAGTGGGACGTTAATTGGTCATCGGCATATACACGAGATGAAATCAATGCAGATGTACTATATTTATGAGTGAAATCAGGAGGCTGTATACACTTACGAATGTAATAATCAATCCCCCCCTGCACATCCGCTGTTTCAAAAAGTTTCGCACCTTTATCCATAACCACAATACGATTGGCCATTTGAGCAATCTGATTGATGCTGTGTGACACAATCAGAATAGCTGCACTTACACTAAGTTCACGAAGGGTTTGAAAGGCCTTCGCTCGGAAAGCGACATCACCCACGGCCAGTCCCTCGTCAATAATAATCACATCTGCATCCGCATGAACTGCAATGGCAAAACCCAGTCGTGCCCGCATACCGGAGGAATAGATACCTAATGGAGCATCAATAAAGTTTTCCAACTCAGCATACGCTATAATATCCTCCATGCGCTTTGCCGTTTCTTCTTTTGATAACCCGTACATGGCTGCGCGCACATATACATTTTCCCTGCCGGTAAACATGGGGTGCATGCCTAGTGTAGCTGCATATAAAGAAACAACTTTCCCGTTTACTTTAATCTCTCCGGCATCAGGCGCATAAATGCCGCTAATCAAACGTAGTAAGGTAGTTTTACCGGCTCCGTTTACACCCAGTATGCCTAAAATATCGCCTCTGCTCAAGTCAAAGCTAAAGTTGTGGAGTGCTTCAAATTCTTTATCTCTTAACTCATGCTGAATTGCAGCAAAGCCAAGAGCCGTGCGAAACAATTCCTGCAAACCATACCACATGCCTTTTTTTAGATGAGCAGAAAATTTTTTCCCTACACAGTTTACAGAAACCAATATGTCATTTCTTTTACTCATACATGCAATCGCTCCATTACACGTGTTTCTGCTGCATAAAATGTTCGCAACGACAGTATAAAAAACAGAAGTGCAGCCACACTACAATACCCATATGCCGGAGTAAATTCGATACGACCGGTTAAGAGTACTTCTCGCGGCACCTGAATCAAATGGGTAAGCGGATTAAACTTCACCAATCCGCTGAGCAGCCCTCTGGATTGCTGTTCTGAAAAAGCAACCGGAGTAACGAATAACGAAGCGGCCAAGATACGATTAACCAAGCGTGCCGCATCACTTGCAACTACTTCAAGCAACGAGAAAAGCAATCCTGTGGCAAGCGCTAGCAACAGCAGTGGCATCAGAAACAGCGGAAATAATAAAAACGCAACATGTGAAGTGACACCCATTACAGGAACCATCACCATACAAAGTACCAAAGGGAAAATAAAGGTGATCAGGTGTGTACGTACTTTCTGGCACATGATAACCACCCGTGGAAATTCGGATAATAAAAACTGGTACGAACCTCCTGATATTGCTCTCGACAAATTATCATGCAAAAGGTAAAAAAACATCCAACATACTGAACCCGTCATCACATATAACACAAAGGGAACAGGCAAATTACCAGGTACAAATACGCCTCCCTGATACAACAACACCCACATCAATACATTGATGAGTGGCAATACAAACAACCATGCTAATCCAATAAATGAATTTTTGTACTGTGCACGCAATTCCATGTTGCTCAGCTCTTGTATGAGATCACGGTGTGCAGCCACATCTGAAAAAAACCGTTTAAGCGCTCCAATCAGACCAATGCGTGTATTCCCCTCTGCCGTGTAATGCTTCAACATACTGTTCAGGCGGTTTTGATAATGGTGTATTGGTAACTTTCCCACAAAGGACCGGGACTATCATCCTTACGAACATCAGCTACCACCACACCCAGCTGTTTAAGATAAGATACCATCTCGTCATGCTCTATACCGTACATCTCCATGTGAGCGCGCTCAGGAAGTATCAACTTTATAAGAGGTTTCAGCATCTGTTTGAGTTTTACGGTCACCCGTTGGAATAAGGATTGTTTAGTGGCTTGCTGTGGCGGACCAATATACTTAGCAGGCATTTGAAACACAGCAACACCAGAGGGTTTCAGCAAACGTACAAATTCAGCAATGTATGATTTGGCATACTCTTGCCGCATGTGCTGTAATACTATAACTGTATAAATAAAATCAAATGAACGCTCACTAAACAAACTCAAATCATCTTTGGTATTCACGAAGTATTTACAGCGTTCAGGATACTTGTTGTACCTGTTGGCCAATTCAATCATAGACTCGGCAATGTCTACCCCGTTTACCTGTTGAAAATGCGAAGCCAGCGCCAGCGTGAGACGTCCCACCCCGCAACCAAAATCCAGCGCACTACCTTTGTTGACCTTAATCTTTTGCTCCCTTAGCATATCAAAGAGTTGATGAATTTTTCGGTCACCTGTTTTAAAAAACTCATCGAGATCCCACTTTTTGCCTTTTTTATCAGCACGTGTGATAATGGCCCAAAGCGGGTCTTGTTTACCAAAAGTATTCCAATTGCGTTGTAGTTCTTTTATGTTCATAGTGGTGAGGTTAGCTTACCATGCCTGCGGCAATGGTCTCATTAGTAGCTGTATCAATTAAAATTAAGCTGCCTGTAAATCTGTTCTTTCGGTAGGCATCAAACAATAACGGTTGTGTTGTTCGTATTTTTACTTTAGCAATATCATTCATGCCGATATGTTTATCCTGCTCATTTCGTTGCAAGGTATTAATGTCTATTTTGTGGTAAATTTCTTTTATAACGCCTTTTACTTCGCGTGTATTCTGGCGAATATAAAATTTGGCTCCCGGCTGCAAAGGCTTATTGCCCATCCAACAGAGTAACACATCTACATCCTGACTAACTTCGGGTTGATTGTGAAGGCGAACCAACATATCACCGCGACTGATATCTATATCATCTGTAAGTTCAATACTCACTGACATGGGCGGGAAAGCCTCCTGCACTTCTCCATCACCGGTATGTATGGCTTTTACCCTCGTGGTTAAACCAGAGGGTAGTACTACCAACTCATCCCCTTTTCTGAAAATGCCACTGGCTACCTGCCCTGCAAATGCCCTATAATCATGGTGCTCTGTATTATGCGGACGAATTACATATTGCACGGGGAAACGTGCATCAATAAAATTAAAATCGTTGTTGATGTGAAGCGTTTCGAGCAAATACATTAAAGTGCTTCCTGAGTACCACGGCATGTGTTCAGAGCGATCAACAATATTATCACCCTGCAAAGCACTGGTAGGAATAAAATTGATGTCGTGAATATCCAAACGGGATGAAAATTCTTTAAAATCATTCACAATTTTATCAAATACCTGCTCACTGTAATCTACCAGATCCATTTTGTTGATGCATACAAGTAAATGTGGTATACCCAACAATGATGCAATAAACGAGTGTCTTTTTGTTTGCTCTGTTATACTGTTGCGGGCATCTATAAGCACCAAGGCTAGATTAGCCATAGACGCTCCGGTAACCATGTTGCGGGTGTACTGCACATGACCGGGTGTATCAGCAATAATAAACTTGCGTTTGGGAGTAGCAAAATAGCGATAGGCTACATCAATGGTAATGCCTTGCTCACGCTCAGCTTTTAAACCATCTGTAAGCAAAGACAGGTCAACATAAGCTTTTCCTTTTTGTGTGCTGCTTCGTTTTACTGCCTCCAGCTGGTCTTCAAATATGGCTTTACTGTCGTACAATAATCGCCCGATAAGTGTACTTTTACCATCATCTACATTGCCACAGGTTATAAATCTAAGTAATTCCATGAAGTTGCTCTGTTAAAAATAACCTGCTTTTTTTCTGTCTTCCATAGCAGTATCACTGCGTTTGTCATCAAAACGGGTACCCCGTTCTGTGAATTTTGAAACGGTAATCTCGTCAATTACTTCATCCAGATTAGATGCATCAGATACTACGGCCCCTGTGCAGGAAATGTCTCCAATAGTTCGGAAACGCACTTGCATCTCCACAGCCTGCTCCCCGGGCTTCAGCGGCATAAAATCTGCATACGCTAAAATAACGCCATCGCGTTGTAAACAAAGTCGTTTGTGCGAAAAATAAATGCAGGGCAAAGGAATATTTTCCATGCGGATGTAATTCCAAACATCCATTTCTGTCCAGTTACTTATAGGAAACACCCTAAAGTGTTCTCCGTATTGCTTACGTCCGTTATAAATGTTCCACAACTCAGGACGTTGGTTTTTGGGGTCCCATTGTCCAAACTCATCGCGGTGGGAAAATATTCTTTCTTTGGCACGTGCTTTTTCTTCGTCTCTTCTGCCACCACCTATGGCTGCGTCAAATTTATGTTGTTCCAATGTATCCAGCAAGGTTACGGTTTGCAGAGCATTACGGCTGGCATTGTACCCTTTTTCTTCCTGCACCTTACCTCTATCTATACTCTCCTGAACAGAACCCACAATTAATTGCGCCCCCAATAGTTTTACCCACTCGTCTCTGAAATCCAACGTTTCCTTAAAATTGTGTCCGGTATCAATATGAACCAAAGGGAAAGGAACAGGTGCCGGATAAAAAGCCTTTTTAGCTAAGTAAGAGGTTAGAATAGAATCTTTTCCTCCGGAGAATAACAAAGCCGGTCTTTCGAACTGCGCAGCCACTTCACGTAAAATATGAATGGATTCATATTCAAGTTGTTTCAGGTAGTTAATCTGGTATCCCATGCGCTAATCTAATTTCAACAAAGGTGAAATGTAATCAATTACTTGTTTCACGCTATCTTCAAGGTTATTATTTTCTGTTAATATAGTCAATTGCGGGTTAAGCGGAGACTCGTAAGGGGAATCAATACCAGTAAACTTCGAGATTTCACCTGCCCGTACTTTTTTGTAAAGTCCTTTTGGGTCACGAGCTTCACATGTTTCCAAACTACACTCCACATAAACCTCAACAAATTTATCTGAACCAATGGATTCACGTACCAGCTCACGGTCACTTTGAAAAGGCGAAATGAAAGCGGTAAGTACCACCAAACCTGCATCAGTCATTAGCTTGCACACCTCACCAACTCTACGAATATTCTCCACCCGGTCAGCATCTGAAAATCCTAAATCTTTGTTAAGACCCAAACGGGTATTGTCCCCGTCCAACAGGTAGGTGTGAATATTCTGACTATGTAATTCCTGCATTACGGCATTGGCCAAAGTAGATTTACCCGACCCTGAAAGTCCTGTGAACCAAATGCATAAACTTCGATGGCCATTGAGTTGCTCCCGTTGTTCTACATTGATACTTTGAGTATGATGATGTACATTCAGATTCATTCACCCGCAAAGGTAATCGGTTACAGTTAAATCACCTTATCACATAAAAGTGGTAACCGAAGAATATATCAACCACAATATGAAGGAGTTTTCAGGTATCAAATGCAAAACGACAAATTGATTCGTGAACTGAACCTTAGCTCACCACATACCAAAAAGCGTTAATAGGGCACGCGCTGCAAACGTGCCAGAGAGTTGTGAAATGAATATTTATAACCGATCTGAATTAATCTGAAAGGATGATGCGATATAAGATACGCCATTATTTGATTGCTTTACATGCCACAAATAAGCTCCACAAGTATCTTCTTCAAAACCAATATCAACAAATGGTGGAATCCAAATAATGCCAATAGTACCGTCACCTTCCCATCCATTTTTCCTAAATAATTTTGCAACTTCGTTAATTGTCATAGCAATTACTTGAGCTTTTTCATATTCATCTAGTAAATAGTCAAATAATACGGTATCTTGTGGGTTTAACACTGCTCTCAAATCATCTAAGTATTGATATTGATAGACGAAATAATTTTTTATGTTTTCAATTTCTTTAGACATACCAGTATATAATTTTATTTTAAAAGACTACAGAAAAAATGCTTTTTGAGTTTTATTCAAATTAATATTTTTCACTTATTTAGGGGTATAAAATTGATTGTTGAAAAACACCAATTCCTTTGAATCTTTAGGAATCCTCTTGATTCATTGCTTGCGTGTTATTATCCAGTGGTTGTAGTGTTTTACAAGTATAGTATTATTGTCTAATACCCTGTACACTTGTTCGTGTGACATAAACGGTGTGCTGAACTTTATCACGGTATCTGACTTGACTTCGTAGTCATAAGTTGTAAGTCCTATGCGTTTCCCGTCTCTGTAAAAATACTTTGCACAGGTTTTTCTTATGCCGTTGAAATCATAAATGTCAACTGCTGAGTCGGATTCAAACATTTGGTCGTAGTACACATCTGTTCTCCACTCTCCCGATAATTCAAATTTGGGTTCAGGTTCTTCTTCTTTTGTACAAGCCAATACTGTAAAGGTGAAAAGGGCAATAATTAGTTTTTTCATTTTTTGAGGTATTATGCTGTTCTTAATTGACTGACTTATATTGAAGTAGATTTTCCAAGCTCAAATGTAAGAAATAATTTTAGGGAAAACAACTAACTCGCACGTGTTACGTTAGGATATTCATGCGCATCCAGTTCAGTATTCATAAAACAAAATTAACATTTTCCCGTATGCTAATGCTAGTATGTCAATACTCCTTCAGGAGAATGGATAGTGAGTTGCTTTTTGCCTGCTGCCTCAACGTAACCCACCACTTGCGCTTCTATCCCAAAACTTTGGCTGATGGAAATCAAGTCTTCTGCAATGGTTGGTGGCACGTAAAGCTCCATGCGGTGACCCATATTGAAGGTACGGTACATTTCCCTCCATTCAGTACCCGATTGCTGCTGAATCATGTCAAACAAATACGGCACGGGGAAAAGGTTGTCTTTAATGATATGTACATTATCATCAGCAAAATGCAGCACCTTGGTTTGCCCGCCACCGCTGCAATGCACCATGCCGTGAATTTGTGAGCGGTGTTCCTGCAAAATTTTATGAATGACGGGGGCATAGGTGCGTGTAGGTGAAAGTATAAGTTGGCCAACATTTACCGGTGCATCTTTCCACTTATCAGTTAAGGAAAGAGAACCGCTGTAAACCAATTCATCAGGCACCAACGCATCAAAACTTTCCGGATATTTTTTGGCATAATCATGTTTCAATGCATCATGACGGGCGCTGGTTAAACCGTTGCTCCCCATACCTCCGTTATAGCTGTCTTCGTATTCGGCCTGTCCGTAGGAGGCCAAACCTACAATTACATCTCCTGATTGAATGCTGTGGTTGCTGATTATATCACTTCTTTTTATTCGGGCTGTAACCGTACTGTCAACAATTATGGTACGAACCAAATCACCCACATCGGCAGTTTCTCCTCCGGTAGACCGTATGTCAATCCCATAACTCCGCATTTTTTCTAGAAACTCTTCTGTACCGTTAATAATGGCCGAAATAACTTCACCCGGGATTAAATTTTTGTTACGACCAATGGTGGACGAAAGTAAAATGTTCTGCGTAGCACCTACACATAACAAATCATCCGTGTTCATCACAATAGCATCCTGAGCAATACCTTTCCACACGCCCATGTCACCCGTTTCTTTCCAATAGAGGTAGGCCAATGATGATTTTGTTCCTGCACCATCAGCATGCATTACTATTGCGTGCTCCTCGCTACCTGATAAATAATCCGGCACTATTTTACAAAAGGCTTTAGGGAACAACCCTTTGTCAATATTTTTGATTGCATGGTGTACGTCTTCTTTCTGAGACGACACCCCTCTTTTGGCGTAACGATCCATGTACTGCAAAAGTAGTAAATTTTAGTTGCCCGTTGAAAAGACATAAATTCATGAAAGTTATCTGTATATAATAAGCCTGTGATTACCATTTCAACATTAAAATTCAACATTACCTCAGTGAAGATTATCTTCGCAGCATGATTTTGCATGAACCAGCGATTATTTCGGAAGACCTGCTTGAAAAAAACTTTATCTGCGATTTAGATAAATGTAAAGGTGCCTGCTGCATTGAGGGTGATTCAGGCGCTCCGGTTACAGAGCAAGAAATTACTTTGCTTGAAAACGAGTTCGATGCTATTGAACCCTTTTTAACAGAAGCGGGTGCAAAAGCTATTCGCAAAAAAGGCGTATACGAAACGGATAAACGGGATGGAGAAAAACTTACCACCTGCCTGCCCACCGGAGAATGTAATTTTGCTATACGTGAAGAAAACGGAGTGTTGGGCTGTGGTATAGAAAAAGCCTGGAAAGCCGGAAAAACTACGTTCCGCAAACCGATATCCTGCCACTTATATCCTATTCGTGTTAAAAAAGTAGGTGAATACGAGGGGCTGAATTACCACAAGTGGAACATTTGTAAGCCGGCCTGTAAATTGGGCGACCAACATCAGGTGCCTGTCTATCAATTTTTAAAAGAAGCTCTGGTGCGTAAATTCGGGAAGAAGTGGTATGCCGATTTGGAAGAAATTGCTGAAGCATATTATACTCAAAAGAAGGCGGGAGAGTTTTAGTAAACCTGCAGAAAAAACTTTTTGAGTCTGCTAACGCCTTTTAGTGTAACACCTTGTTTCAGAAGCATACCAGGCGATACAAATAGGAAAATCACACATCCGTAAATAATTAGGTTGAAAACACGGCATTTTTACCTTTATTTGTACAAACGGGAAGCTGGGGGAGTAAATACAAATCACTGTTTTTCTGAGGTTTACAAAATATGAGCAATTATGCTCTGATATTGTTACAGGAAAAAAGCTCAGAGGTTTGCTTATTCAAATTTTACCCATATCTTTGCCGTCCCAAAATTTAAGACGTTTGTTGTGGATACTTTAAGTTACAAAACAATTTCAGCCAACAAAACCACTGTCGATAAGAAGTGGTTAGTGGTAGATGCCGAAGGACAAACCTTAGGCCGGTTTGCCAGTAAATTGGCTAACATTTTACGCGGTAAACACAAGCCGGGTTTCACCCCCCATGTGGATTGCGGTGATAACGTGATTGTGATTAATGCTGAAAAAATCCGTTTTACGGGTAAAAAGCTGGAAACAAAAGAGTATGTATTTTACTCCGGTTTCCCTGGCGGTCAGCGTTTTGAATCAGCCAAAAACCTGTTAGCACGCAGACCTACCTATGTGGTAGAAAAAGCTGTAAAAGGTATGTTACCTAGAAACCGACTGGGCGAACAGATTTTCGGCAATCTGTTTGTTTATGCAGGACCCAATCATCCTCATGCGGCACAACAACCTCAACTTTTAAAATTCTAAGCGATGGAAGTGACGAATAATATCGGACGTAGAAAAACAGCTGTAGCTCGTATTTACATGACTGCCGGAAGCGGACAGTTTATTGTAAACGGCAAAGATTACAAAGAGTATTTCCCTACCCTTACTTTGCAGGCTCGTCTGGAAAAACCTTTTGTTTTAACCAGCACCCAAGGTCAATATGATATTAAAATCAATGTTGACGGTGGTGGTGTAACCGGACAGGCAGATGCTATTAAACTGGCTATTGCCCGCTCATTGGTTGAAATCAATGCTGAATACAAACCATTATTGAAAACAGAAGACCTGCTTACCCGTGACCCTCGTATGGTAGAACGTAAAAAACCTGGTCAGAAGAAAGCACGTAAGCGTTTCCAATTCGTAAAACGTTAATAGTTTCACAAGGATGTCAAATATCACAACAGAACAATTACTGGATGCCGGAGTACACTTCGGTCACCTTACCCGTAAGTGGAACCCAAAAATGGCTCCCTACATTTTCATGGAGAAAAACGGTATTCACATCATTGATTTGAATAAAACCACCGTTAAACTTGATGAAGCAGCCAACTCACTAAAAAATATTGTTAAGTCAGGCCGTAAAATCCTTTTCGTAGCTACCAAAAAACAAGCTAAAGAACTGGTTGCTGCTGAAGCTCAGCGTGTAAATATGCCTTTCGTTACTGAGCGCTGGTTAGGTGGTATGTTAACCAACTTCGCAACTGTACGTAAGTCAATTAAGAAAATGCAAAACATTGACAAACTTGCTTCAGATGGCACTTATGCCAATATCTCGAAGAAAGAGCGTTTGATGTTTGACCGTGAGAAGATCAAACTGCAACGATTATTCGGAGGTATTGCTGATTTAAACCGTCTTCCTGCTGCTTTGTTTATCGTTGACATTAAACGTGAACACATTGCAGTAGCTGAAGCTCAACGTTTGAATATCCCTACTTTTGCTATTGTAGATACTAACTCTGATCCTACTTTAGTTGACTACGCTATTCCTGCAAACGATGATGCAGCAAAATCTATTGCTCTTATCACCAAGCACATCACTGATATGATTGCTGAAGGACTGAGCGAACGTAAGCGTGAGAAAGATGAAGTGGAAAAAGAAGGTGAGACAAAAGCCCGCGCTGAAAAAGAAGAAGCAGAAGCATAAATTATAACAACCGCAACGCTACAGTTGCAAAGTATATAAAAAGGTTTAACTGCTCCACGGTTAAACCTTTTTTTTAAGTAATAAAAATCAATTTTGAATATGAGTACAATAACCGCCTCTGACGTAAACAAACTCAGACAAATGACAGGTGCAGGAATGATGGACTGTAAGAAGGCCCTCACAGAAAGCAATGGAGATTTTGATGCTGCCATTGACTACCTGCGTAAAAAAGGACAAAAGGTATCCGCTAATCGCTCCGATAGAGAAGCGAAAGAAGGAGCTGTAATTGCCAAAACAAGTGCCGATTTCAAAACCGGAGTAATTGTGCAGTTGAGCTGTGAAACCGATTTCGTTGCTAAGAATGAGGATTTTGTTGCTTTTGCTAATCAGTTAACCGATTTGGCCTTGGCCAACAAATGTGCCGATGCAGATGCATTAAAAGCTCTGAGCATGGATGATGCAACAGTTGGTGATAAAATCATCGAGCAGGTGGGCAAAATAGGTGAAAAGATAGACGTGGTGAACTACGTTTTCCTGCAAGGCGAAAATATCGTTCCATACATCCATGCCGGAAACCGCATTGGTGTACTTGTTGTTTTAAACAATGCCCGTAACGAAGCCAACCTTGTAGCCGGTAAAGATGCTGCTATGCAAATTGCCGCCATGAATCCTCTGGCTTTGGATAAAGACGATGTAGATCCTTCTATGATTGCCCGTGAAATTGAAATAGGTAAGGACCAGGCTCGCGCTGAGGGTAAACCTGAAGCTATGTTAGAAAAAATTGCTCAGGGTAAATTGGGTAAATTCTATAAAGAGTCAACCCTGCTCAATCAGGAGTTTGTGAAAGACGGCTCTAAAACGGTTGGGCAAATGTTAGATGCCGCTGAAAAAGGCCTCACCGTTACCTCATTTAAAAGAGTAGCCTTAGGCTAAGTTGAATATTTAAAAATCCCGACTTTAAGGTCGGGATTTTTTTTGCACTTTTGTTAAATTAAATCAATCCTGAAATGAAATACAAACGCATCCTGCTGAAATTGAGTGGTGAGTCGCTGATGGGTGATCAGCCTTACGGCATAGACCCGAAAATTCTGGAACAATATGCCCGAGACATTAAAGCTGTTGTAGGAATGGGGGTAGAATTAGCCATTGTGATTGGCGGTGGAAATATTTTCAGAGGAGTACAAGGCGTGCAGGGTGGATTGGTTGACCGTGCCCAAGGTGATTACATGGGCATGCTTGCCACCGTGATTAATTCAATGGCTTTGCAAGGCGCATTAGAGCGTCATGAAATTAAAACACGACTGCTATCGGCCATTAAAATGGAGCAGATTTGTGAACCTTTTATTCGCAGAAGAGCAATGCGTCACTTGGAAAAAGGACGTGTAGTAATTTTTGGTGCCGGAACCGGTAACCCATACTTTACTACTGATACCGCAGCCTCTTTGCGTGCTGTGGAAATTGAAGCCGATGTGGTGCTGAAAGGTACTAGGGTAGATGGTATTTATACAGCTGACCCTGAGAAAGACAAAACAGCTACCCGCTACGAGAAAATTTCATTTACTGAAGTATATGAAAAGAACCTCAATGTGATGGATATGACTGCCTTTACATTGTGCCAGGAGAATAAGCTCCCTATTATTGTTTTCGATATGAATAAAACAGACAACCTGCTCAAGCTGGTACAAGGAGAAGCAATTGGAACTCTTGTAAGCTAAATTGATTTTAGCTTAAGATATTAACTAACCGTTGTAACTTATTGCAGCGGTTTTTTTACGCACTTTGGGCTTTACAACCTTGTTGCTATAATTAGATGTCTTATCAAATGTATTTACTACTAGATATGAGTTTAATTTTCATAACGTTGATGGGCTTCATTGTAGCAAAGTAACTTCAGAATAAAATGCGGGCCATGTGGACACCGCTTTTCCAATCAGACTTCTTTAAAAAACAAAAGGCGACTCTGTTAAGAGCCGCCCTTGTTTTTATTTATCGGTTTAGGATAAAGTCTGGTGGTTATCTGTCTGCTTTCACAATTTTCATTGTTTTGGTGTTGTTACCTTGAGTTACAACAATGATGTACATACCACGTGCGTAGCTTGAACCCATCTCCATGTTAAGTAAAGACTCTGTAACTGTTCTGGTATCCATCAGCTTGCCGCTCATATCGTAAACATTTACTACAAAGGATTCTTTAGATGAACTGAATAATCTAACATTGAAGTTACTGATAGCCGGGTTAGGATAAACATTAGCATCAAAGTAAGTGTCTATCAATCCTGATTCGTCAGCTAAGAATTCTTCATCAGCTTTGTAGTTATTGTTGCCACATGTTGTGTTGGTGTTCCAATAGAAGTTTACATAATCTTCTGCTTTTACTTCATCTCCAATAAACAAACCACGCATGGTAGTGGGTGATGATGACTTGCCTTCAATTTTGATATCTTCTTGTGAATACGCATTGGCTATTACATGTGAACCCTCGTCAACATCAAACTTCTTCTCTACATAAATTGTAACCAAAGTGCTGTTCACGGTGTTAAACTTAGTGTTCTTTGCCATTTTAACATGGTTGCATACACGCATTACGGCACATTGGGTAAACTTAACTGTGGCGCCTTCTTTAATTTCTAAGTCTTTGATGTAAAGGCGAGCGGCTGTAAATGTAACTGTAGAGTTTTTACCAATTACCACTGTACCCATAATAGAATCTGTAATGGTTACTGTAGCGTTCTGGTTCACATTCTTGTTGTTGTTGCTGTTCTGGTTATTGTTATTGCTGTTGCAACTGTTGTGATGACTGTGGTTACAGTTGTTATTGTTTCCTCCGTTGCAATTGTTGTTATTGTTGTTGCCGCAACTGTTGTGATGGCTGTGGTTACAGTTGTTGTTGCTGTTACAATATGGATTATACAGGAATGTAGGTAGAATTGATGTAGGAACTGCTGTGAATGTTTTGGTAGTCACTGAACTACCGCTTTTCACTTCAATCTCTTTTGCTCTTACAAATGTTCCTGAAGCAGTTATGGTTGATGCATCTTTAACTTCAACTTCTCCACAGCTGCTTGTTGACCCTACGCCTCCGTTATGTACTGTTACGTGATCCTCTAACTCTACCTCTTTCTTAGAAATAATCACATAAGAAGAAAGCAGGTTGTTGGCCGTATAGTTAACTGCCGTTGTTGCATTGGCTGTACATCCGTAAATGTTGGTTACTGTTACGGTGTAATTACCTGAAGCATAAACATAGTTAACAGGAGTTGACGGACCTGAGGTCCATGCATAACTGGTAGCTGTAGCTGATGCTGCTGTTAATACAATAGCTCCACCCTGTGTAAAGCCCGGTTGTAAACCTTGTGCTATACTTACTGATGGAATAGCACCTACAACAGTTACTGTGGCGGTGGCGGTGTTGCTGTTTCCGTTTACGTCTGTTACGGTTAAAGTTACTGTGTTACTACCAATGTTGGTACAATTAAATGAACTTGGTGACACACTCATGCTGGCAATACCGCAAGCATCTGATGATCCGTTGTTTACCTGTGCCGCTGTTACACTTGCAGTACCATTGGATAATGTTACTGTTACGTTCTGTGTGGTTACGCTTGGCGCAGTGTTGTCAACAACTGTTACTGTGGCTGTGCCGGTGTTG
>Ga0209812_10001646_pt1 | contig 14837 bp, 15 predicted proteins | sample JI71714BDNA_FD_187502 | JGI IMG/M metagenome (GOLD analysis project Ga0209812, IMG submission 187502) | Wastewater effluent complex algal communities from Wisconsin, to seasonally profile nutrient transformation and Carbon sequestration -... | ecosystem: Engineered > WWTP > Effluent > Algae...
CTGTGGGTGTTTCAAATGAAGCAGAGTATTGACTTAAGAGTTCAAAAAATTGCTTGGAGTCATTAAATTCGCCTGGGGGCAAGAAAACGGAGATCGCAGCGCTAAATTGACTGCCTAAATCTAACTTCCGCGACACTACCCACAAAGCTGCTAGAGCTTTGTACAAAGCGCTACTGTACTTCAGTCCCGCTAAACCGATGTGAGCATTGAATTGCGCTGCTGCTAGGTAGCCAACGGCTCGGCATTCATTACCAATTGCCACCCAAGCAATATTTTCGGGAGATGCTGATGCGAGGTTGGGTTGTGTGAAACAATTGGCTATGTCTTGGCTCACTGGCCCCACTTGCGATTCCATTACAAAGGAGTTTGCTTTACTGCCTGCTTGCGAGCTTTGGCAGAAAACTCTAGTAGATAAGCCGCCAAAATCTATAGCCAGAATCGCATCTGGTATTGAGGATTTTTTCTTCATAAACGCTGGCTTTTATTACGTTATAAAATGATAGTATTGGCTTCAGTTTAAGTCTGACCTCACCAAATCCGGTGGTTTTGGATAATTAAAATAGCCCCCTCCAAATGGCGGGGGACAGGCTGCCTTGCAAGGAAAACATCTCGTTTTTTGCCGGTTGCTTTGCCCTCCCTACAAAGAGCAACTCTGCTAAGGTTGCGCTAATATGAAAGGCCAAAGATGGATTTTGATAACTATCCTGTCTTCGTTTAACTCAAGTTGAGCCTGGATTTCTGGAGCTTCAAAGAAATAAATTGGGTACGGTAATCTTCGGGCAGCTTGATTTGATGTTGCCGCTCGAAACTTTGCAACTCGGCTTCCGCAAGCGTTTGCCTCAGTTTGTATTGGTGAGAATCGGCGCGTGTTCCGTGCAGATTTTTATCTTCTTGCTGCAAGGGTTGAAGCAGTTCTGCTAATTCTTTAATATTCTTTGATATTTTCAATTGCCGATTCCAGAGAGCAATCCATCATATCCCAGTCAATGCCATCATCGGGGAACAGCGATAATTGCCCGGGTGATACGTTGGATTGCCCGCGGTTGTGATAAGAAAGGTGACACGCAGTACAAAGGGCTATTAAATTTTCTGGACGGTTGTCCTCCGGTATCCGGTTGCGGTGGTGCACTGTCAAAGTTAGGGAACATCGTTCGGATTTGGTTAAGCCACTTTTCTTACCGGGTCGGAGGCATTGTTGATTGCACTTAGCGCAGCGCCAGAGCGCACTTTCTTTCACGGATAACGCAATCTCTCGCCAATTTTTTGGATACCTTTTGGGTTTTGCCATAAACGTCAAAGCTCATCTCTCTATAGGGCGATCGCTTTTGTTGCCATTACTCAGAATACCGTCTCATCCGGGCATAAAAGCGATCGTATTCGGGGAGGCAAGGGCATGGCGGGCTTGGGGTTTGGGTTTTAGTTTGGCTCGAAATCTGGGTTGGCGGCGATCGCGAATGGCGCTACAGCTCAAGATCCTATTAGTTTTTTCACTCCTTCAAGATAGAAAATCCTGATATTACCGAAACTCCTGTAGGCTTAAATACACTTGACTATCTAAGTAATTAATAATCTCCCGGCGTTGCGCTTGACTTAGATATGCTTTTGACCCTTGATACTTCAGTTTTAATTCTTCAACTCCATTTTCGATAAATTTCATTTTGCATTGACTGATAAATGTTGCTGATACATTTAATATTTTTTGAATTTTAGAACAAGGCATCCCCTCAATCCACATCATTACGGACATTGCTCGCTTCAGTTCTCGCTAAAGGAGGGGTTGCTATCGATAAAATCACTTAACTCTTTTAAAGGTTGTTGCTCACACATATTGTTTTTTTCACTGAGATTCAGTATGCAAGTATTATACTCCACAACCATTATAAAGTATAAATTTTTGTGAATTCTTTAGGATTGCTATATGCGGTCAAGTGATTGCTGCTGTGACAGAAGACGGCGAAACAATAGGGCTGACAGAAGCTCAGTTTCAATTAGTTGCGGCTAATCTGACTTTGGTTATCATCCTGTAATAAATTCTGCCTCAAGTCCGTACTTGGGGCAACTTGATTATTTTAAAAACTACCTAATAACACATAACTAATAACTAACACAACTAAAACGAAATGGCTATCGCAATGGGTGCAAACAACAATGGTGAGAACATCAGGCCCAGAAAGAAGACGCAATTACCTGCCTCCCAGGAATCTGTTACATCGACTGAATCTACGCGCCCAACACCTCCTTATTGGATGCCATTTGCACTCAATTGCTAGCAGCATCAGAACAGGGAATAGAAGCACTGACCGCCCTCAAAGCTCAACTAACAGCACAGCACGACACCCCGGATACTCCTGAATCCTACTCAATTGTGCAGCAAGCGTGGCAACACATGAATCCAGAGCAACGCGCTCTTATCTCCAGTCGCTGCGATGCTCACCGAGAAAAAGAACGAGTGCGCGGTAAATCATTACACCAACTCACCGCCGAACTGGAGGACTTTGATGAGCTAATCGACAGCATCGAAGGTGAAGAAATCACACCCGAATTAGAAGCAGCGGTGCAACAACTACTCGAACAACGCGATAACACCCACGACCAATGGCTCATCAAAGTAGACAATTACTGCGCGGCCATCACCAACCGCCACGCTCTGAGCAAACAACGGAAAGCTGAAGCAGAACGCCTGAGTAAACTAGCAGCATCGGATAGCACACGGGTTGATTGGATGAAGCAACAACTCAAGAAGTGTCTCGAATCCCAGGGTGTGAAAAACCTGAGCTTACAGCGTTTCCACTTAACTATCAGCAAGAATGGCGGAGTGTTGCCCATCAAACTCGCTTGTGAAGTAGCACAACTTCCTCCCCAGTTTCAACGCATTGAGGTATCAGCCGATAACTCCGCTATCCGCAAAGCTTTGGAATCAGGAGATATCGAAGCTCAGGAAATTGCACAATTCGGAGAACGTGAAACCCACTTGAGAGTCCGCTAGACTTAGCATTAAAGCCTAAGAATATCCTGGGTAACAAAGCTAAATTGTCAGGCTTAAATGTTAAAATAGAAACAAAAATAATGGCAAAATCATGGCTACCGCTAGTGTAGAAAAAATAGTAAGTTAGAGGTGACACCATGCACTTTAGGTTTAGATTGCGCTCAAATGGGTTTAGATGAATGCGGAGAGTGCATCAATGAAGAAAGTTGCCACCACTACACAGAAGCTTGGAATTTGTACGAGATAGTGCTACTCAAAGGATTACCATGAGCGGTGTATATATGCTGGCCTGGCATAGATGCGAATACCGAATGGAGGAATGAGCAATGGGGATTTAAGCACCTCAATAACTGCGATTGGTTACACTACACAGCATCATTGAATACCTTTGCCCAGTGGCAACACGCCTATTACAAACTTAGCTCTAGAAAGAACACCAAGTACGTTCGCAGTGACTTATTTGATGAGTTTGAAGCGTTGAGAACGCAGGTAGATACGGAGTACGGGAAACGCCAAGAAAGCAGCGCTCTCATCCTATTTGAATAACAGAACACATAAAAATGACCAGAAACCTTCACACATTCCTCAGAACGGCTTGCTTCGTGAAATGCCGTCACCCTTCCCATCACGGACGATGATACACATTAAAGCATCATAAACTTGAGGGCATCATTCAAGTTTGGTTCAACTATTTTGAGCTGTTGGATGAGGCAGAAAAAGTTTTGAGAACAGAAGGGCTTGAACTAAAGATAACTTTGGCTTATCAATCTAACGGCTGTTTTCTTTCGCTCGATTGTTAGATAGCTACTACACTCTTTGATTAATGGAGTCATAAAATATGCAGATTTTCTCCGAAGAGAAAGTACAATCCCATGTCTCATTCCAATCGGATGGTATCGCGCTATGAGTATCCCTACTGCTATCACGACAATGTGTATAGCTTCAAAAAAATGATTTATCCAATCAACCCGTTTGATGATGGGGTATGGATTGAAGCTAATCGGGTTCCGCCTGAAGTGTTCGTGCAGTCTATTAAAGTAGAGTTGATTCTGAGAGATGCGAAAAATCCTTGGCTGAATGCCATCAAAAATGATTCATCAGAAATGATGGTTCGTGTTGATGCCCAATGGATTCAAACATTTAAAACACCCCGATATCTGGGAGGTAACTCAAATGAAATAACAACAAAATAAAGAGCAATTCGTTGGTGAGAATTGACTGAAACAACGGTAGATATTGAATACACGAAAGGGCAAAAAACCAGCGTTTCCATGCCCTTTTACTTGAACAAGGAGGAATCATGTTAGGAACACACTTCATCGAATTACCCGTAGCGATGCCACCCATGTTACCGGGGATGGTGGGAGTCAACAACACTCAATACTTTGCTCTTTATTACCAAGGAAGCAAAGCCACATGGAGTAATGGCAAAGCAATGGCTACATTTAGCTACTACGCCGTGTATGCGCCACTGATAGAACACATAACTCTAGCAATTCACTTAGAGCCTTACAACTTAGGTTCCGATGATGAGTTACCAGAACACGCTATTTTATGCGACTGCGTTCGCAATAAGATGTATGTAGGTGCGTACAAAGAAATCGATTACTTCTTGTTACAGCAGCATTCCGATGAGTTACCCACCTTCTCACAACAAGAGTTTGAAGCAGCCATAAAAGCGTTGGAAGATATGAGCTTCGAGCAGATGCAGAAGTTAGGAATGTTCGAGATGTTCGGCAATACGAATCCACAAGCGCGCCAACAAACCGTAGAGTTAGTGCATTGGCTAGACCAACAAGTCACCGAGGAATTGATACATCGCTACATAGAATTGGCTAAGCGGGGCAATTACACAGCGATGATGGCAATAGAAACTCTCAAACGTAGAATTGCGGAAGCTAGGAAGCAACAACAGGAATTAGAGAAAAATTAAATTATCTATGCCGAGGAAGTATCAATATTACAGCCTCGGCATGGGTATAAAAAACACTGATAGTGTAGCGAACGCGGAGTTAGCCCATGAAACGCTCAACTTGGAGAGATGCTGCCATCCATAGCATTGCCAACGCTCTTTTAGAGTACGAAGCTCAATGCTTACTCCTGGGAGAATCAATAGAAGGGAAACTAGCTAAAAAATGGGTATCAAAAGAGCGCTATCCCTTTGGATTTAGAGAATACACACCGTACAGGATATGGCTGCAAGAAGTTGCCAAGATTCCCTATTTCATTAGCACGGGATGACCTGCTGCATCTTATCCGGGGTGGCGTAACGGACTCTCAAGGCGGAACCGAAGATGCAATGCAGTCAGCGACGGACAGCTCAGCTTATTCTAAGCAATAGTCTCGCTTACTGCATTGCTTCGCTCGCCAGACGCAGCAGATCGCTAATCTTGTCCTACCGCTACATCACAACCTTTGTGTTTTCTACGTTTACGGCGTTTGCACCTACCGCGGCGGGGATTGCAGATAGGGCAGAGCAAGCGGTTGTTGTGGAGCTTCTTTAATTCCCGTTCCCGACTCCACCCCCCGCGCCAAGTCCTCACCAACACCAACTCCCGCCCTTGTTCCACCGCCGATGCAGGTGATTCGCGCTCCCACTTTGGATTTGTGTTCCCTCAACCGAGCGCCGATGAGCAACGTATTTTTATAAATCCTGGGGATCTCAGCCAACTTGATTCTGAAAGAATAGTTGAACTGCTCCAAAACTTTCTAAATCTACCTAAATCTTGAGTAAAGTCTGAGATGGAAAACAGCTTTTCTAGATACCCCTCCTTGAGGCTGTGAGCTATCCACCACCCATGCTGGGGAACTTGCGTTGGCCAGGTAATGATGGATAGCAGTACAAGAATAAAGTTGTAAGTTTTAATGTTAGGGGTGAGGAAGTTCACAGCTTGAGTGGCTGCGGCCGCCATCTCTCAATCACGAGGAAAAGGGGATGGATCGGGCAACTTTAAGGCAAATGGCGATGGCTACGCTTTCACAAGTTGGCATCCAATTTGATGAAGCTAACGTAAAGGCGGAGATTGACGATAACTGGTTTCTTGGTAGCATTGAGCCAACCAATCAACTTTACTTTGTGCATTTGCTAGTTGACGGACAAGGGCGGGAAGAACCGGGGCGACATGGTTGGGTAGAGTTCAATTGGAAAGGAGAGGTGCTCCCGTTGGGCTCTGGAGGAACAGGATGAATATGGTAACCAAGAAATTGCCAGCAGCAATGATGGGATTGAGTACGATCGCATGAATCCCCCTATCCGTAAGCCCATGCCCATTCGCTATCCACCACTCTTACCCCCTGCCAGCCGCACACCATAAGGGCGGTAGTTAGTGCATATCGCCCTGCCCCAGCGAGTCTCCATCAGCCACCATTTCTGAGAGAAATGTCAGGGGATTGCTCATATCAGCAGCGAAACCAAGGATGGCGCGATCTCGATGCTCGTAAATTAAATCTCCCTGAGCATTAAACAAGAAAGTTGCGCCTCGTTGAGTGAGATAAGCAGCATTGGGAACATAGGTTTTCCAATGACTCAGCACTTCTGTCATATTCCGCAGCCGCATAGTTGCCAATTCAAATGGACGCTGGAAACCCTTACCACCTGCCCACCGGAAAGTAGAGCCTCTGAGAGTTGGAAGAGGAAAAGCCTGGATAATTTCATCATCACCAATTAATTGAGGTGCTCTGGCGTCGCCTCGATATCCTCTCCATACTTCTGCCAGAGTGCCAGGGCTACCAATCCCGGAACACATGAACAATAGATTGAGGTAAGCATTCATAGCAGCCGATAAACCGGGTAGTTTTAACGATAAACCTGGATACAGGTCAAGTTGTTGGTGCAGTTGACCAGCGGGATCTACAAACAAACAGTCGGCAGGAAATCCTGTATAACCACAGAATCGCTGACCCGATGAGAGTGAGCCAATTCCCACAGCTCGGATTGCTATCCCTTGTGCTTCAAGCCGTTGAGCGTCCCGCCGCAACCACCAAGCATATTCAAGGCTGTCAAAATCTCCCAATTGTGGCAAAAGCAGCACCAATTGCCTCATAGAGGATTCGCAACCGCTCAAGATCGGTAAAACGGCTCCATCGCTCACCCGTTGGCGTTCGGTTTGGCTCAAGAGGGTATGGATATTCATCGGCTAATTATCTATTGAGGAATTGGGAAAGTAGAAAATCATCAGTTTTTGAACAGATGCTTTACTCACATCAAATCGGGCGGCTGCTTTCCGAATTGATGTATCACCTGATTGAGAGGCTTTAACTCTTTTTTCACGAAATTCGAGCGAATCAGGGCAGCACCGGTGGAATTTGCCATAGCTGAACAGACACCTCCATTCTCTAACGACCCAGTGCCACCTGCTTGAGAATGGCGAGTAAGGTGTTATGCAAAAACAAGAAGTAATAGATACCGAAAGCAGCCAAGCCCCCTAAAAGCATTCCTGGATCTCGCAGAAGCTTGGCTATACCAATGAAAGCACCAAGGAAAATTGACACAACGATAGCGGTTTGAGGGTCGAACATGAGGAAAAAGACTCCTTTCTCTGAATGTGTTGCAATCCAGCATAGGTGGGAAGCCCAAGCGTCAGAGGCAATGCGATCCAGATTTGAAGTTTTATTAAGCTTTGCGGTAAATGCCGCCTGCCTTATGCGTGCAAAGCAATTCCCCTTTGTGCCACGCCCAGCCGTGCAAATTACCGCTAGCTGACACTCCTAAACTCAGTGCTTCCCACAGCGATTTGTTGTAGGCAACCAATTGCTTTCTGAGCAATGGGTCATTTTTTGCCTCCATTTGGCACGTCCACAGAACCATCCCAATCCAAGAAAAACCCACTTTGTGCCAAACTAAGTTTGTTTTTAATCTCTGCTCTTCTGCCTTCTTAAGTTGTGGGTAAGTGCCATCCAACTTGGCTTGCTTCAGAAGTTGAGTGTACTGCTTACCTACTTGCCTCCACTTTTTCATCGGAACCTCATAGTAGGGTTCCAGGCATACAGAGAAAGAACCATCCACATCTTCTTTTAAAGTTTCTGCAAATAAATCATAGGCTGATTGAAATGGATATTGTCTCAGGCTACCTTGGTGAAAAAATTTGTACGAAGAATGGGCGGATGCCAGGGGGAAATGCTCCACAGAAATCGTGTTTTGAAGTTCGGTGTGGAGTCTTTTGACATATTTTTCGGCAACTTCGCAAAGCTCCCACCGGGCTTTGTACTCATTAACGCAGCAGCTCATTAACTCCGCTTTTCGTTGAGAAATCTCTTGCCGTTTTACAGCTTCCTCAACTGGGTAATAGTCCTTAACAAGCCACTTTGATTTCCAGCACTCAGCCAAAAGAATCTGGGTTTGTCTTGCTTTGTGCCATTCCTCTATCTGAGCTGGTGTCTTAGCTTGCTGTAGGAGGCGATCGCTGGGTAAGCTAGCTATAAGTTGGGCAATTTGCTCATCTATTTCAGGGATTTTTTGATTCATTAGGTAATTCGGGATGAAGTGGAGGACTTCGGACGGCACAGACTAGGGGGGGATTGCGGGCGAGCGAGGAGACAGCGATGGCTCCGCCCCGGCTTACGCCTACGCATTCGGGGAGTTGGGGCCTGGCGTGTTGGGGTTTTGGTTTGGGTTTAGTTTCTCGCAAATGGGGGTGTTGGTGGCGATCGCACTCGCGTCAAGACACGGTTGCTTTACCCGCATCAAGGATACCTCGCAAAAACTGGACTAATTCAGCAAAGCTATCGGGGTTATTTTCAAGCAACCATTCTGTAAGCATTACTGAGTGTTTGATTTTCCTAAACTCGACCCGCGCTTCCGAGAAATTGGCAAATAGTGCATCTAGAAGTTTTGCTGCATCAATATTTTTGTCAACCCATTGGGAATCGGATAGATCCTCTTCAGTAGAAGTTTTTGAAAAATAATTCTTATTTAATTTATTGCTTTCGAGCCATTCTCCAATTTCTTCCCCGGTAAGAGATTGTTTTTGCTCATTATCTTCTTGATTGAGTACGAATGCTATGGCATCTGGATGCAGCAGAAAATTTTCATACATCCGCCTTTTGATGAATTTAATCGGATGCGGCTTCCTTCTCTCTAAATCCTCAATATCCGACTCCGACAAACATTCTTTATCGAAGACAAAACCTACAGCAGGAGGGTACAAATTATTCCCACCGCTGATGCGCTTATATAAGTCAAACATAACATCAGCAAAGTGAGCTTTCTTTCCCAATAAATCCCCCGTGTTTTTGATGCTGACAATTTTGGTTCCTGTCAAGAGTTTTGGAACTAGCTCGGACAATATGAGCGGAAAGCACTGCTCCTCGGTGGGCCCTTCCACCCAGAGAATGCTGTCGGCACCAAAAACATCAGACAAACTCACCCCCTGTTCAGCTAAAAGAGAGCGCTGTTCCCTAATATCTCGCGCATTCATCGTTGATGCTTGGGTTTCGCCATCCTCATATCGAAGCTTCACGATAGTTGAGGGATTGGCAGCAGCAATAATCTCAGCCGAATGAGTGGTAATAAAATACTGGTGTTGCGGAAACTCTTTGAGGATTTCTATCAGCTTCTTAGCCGCCCCTGGATGTAAATAAGATTGGGGCTCGTCAATTACGATGGGTCTGGGCTGCGGCGAGGTCACTACCGCGTAAAGGATTGCCAACACCTGACCAATACCAGTCCCGCAGTCCGACAAAGAAAATGCCAAGTCTTCTCTCTCACTTTCGACAGATTTTGTGGGCCAAATTAATATTTCAAGGTTCGGCCCATGACGGATCTGCTTCTCCAGAATTCGAGCTGAAACCAATCCGAACTGTGGAAACATGGTAGAGACGTACTGATTGAAACGCTCGTACAGCTTTTTTTTAATAATTCGTGACTGCAATAAATGGATAACTTCGGCCAAGTTTGAAGCGTTTGAATTGAGCTCTTCATTGTCTCCGACAGAGCATTGTCCAACGAACCGCTGGGCTTGAAGTTGAGAAACCCAGCTTCTGAATTTGTGAAAAAGTGTTACGAAAAAATCTTCTCCTCTATAGCTAGAGTCTGTTTGATTAGTTTCTGGATCGAATGTAAAACGACCGCTTTCGTCTTTTTTGATAAAATTTTTGTTTCGGTGCCTTGAAAATCCGAGCGGCATTTGGTTGGGTTGATAGTACGTTAATTCAATAGCCGGATCTAAATCTTTTATTGAAATGTCCTTCCGCTCTACTGAACTTCCGGTCGATTTAGGAACAGTTAACTCTACATCGTTGGGATTGTCCATCCAATTTTGAAATAAAGTAAGCAGTTCGGCTGCAGGTAAATACGAATTGCTAGCAGAAGATAATTCTACATAGTGGTTAGCTGGCAAATCATCGAAGAGGCGATGGATTTCTGCTTTTGTGAAGATTAAAGTTAATTTAGCGGTAGATTCTCGGATCGGCGTTGAATTGGGTTGCGGAAGCGTTGCGATACTGCGGTGCGGGCTTGTCTCAAAGCTCAGGCTCAGAGCTTCCAGCACCGCTGTTTTTCCTGAATTGTTGGCTCCCACAATAATATTGATGCCGGGTTGGAATTCTAATACCCCAGAATCCCGGAAGGATTTGTAATTAAGTAGCTGGAAACGGGAGATGTACATAACTGTGTTTCGGGGCAAACTTTAATCAATAAGCTAGCGTAGTTGTAGGAGCGATCGCACTTTTGCTCAGTTAATCCCATCTGGCAAGTACAAGTCATCACCCGGAAGTCGCCGCTCGATAACTTCTTGCCGGTTCTCCAACATAACCGAATCAACGAATTTACCAAACCGCACATTGTACTCTCTTTCAGTGCGCTTGTGGCTGAATGCTGCGTCAGCCCGCCGTTCGATGGATTCTGCCATGCTGGCTTGAACCAAAGCTTGAGCTTTCACGTTGCCTTTAGTTGCTTCATTGAGCCAGTATGCCGTAGCTAATGCAATGGGAATAGGCTTGATTAATTGAGCGTTACCTTCCACTGGAATGCTTTGGGCTTGTGTAAAATTGTATCTGCCAAAAGGCAAAGCTAAAGCCGATTTCCCAGCGAGAAACTTAGTTAATGCGCTGCCCTTTTTGTCCACCGCACCCATAACCCCAATCGCATCAACCTTGTAGCCGCCGTCGGGTAGCTGATAAACATGAAGCCCAATTGCACCTAGAAGGATGGTGGCGGAAATAGCTTTAACTGTCATTTGTTACTTGATATTAGTAGTTCTAAGTGCAAGGAAAGTGTAGAAACCGCATTGAGTAGTTCTTTAATAGAAGTGAGGAATCTGAATCTCACTCTCTTTCTTCTACCCGAAAACCAATGGGTTTTTTGGGTTCGGTCGGATACTGACGAGGTAACTTCATCAAGAGAATGCTAATTTGATTGACGTGCTGGATTAACTCCACGGGTTGCCCCTCTTGAGTGCGACCGATAAAAGATATCAGAGAAGGATCGCAGTACCTCATGTCTTCGAGAGAAAACACGACTGTTTGACCAAAATTAACGAGCCTAACCCCAACTTCATGCTCGTTATCCAACTTCGAGTCAAAATCAATAATCAAATTAGCTAGGTGTTCGTAAAACTGGCTGGCATAATTAGCCTGGGATAATGCTACCAATTTTTGAACTTCTTGTTGAGAACTCTGTGTGTTAGAAAGCGCCATCTATTTCCTCTACTGTCACCACAACTATAAGTCAACCTGTACTGTGATGTTGACTAATCAATCAATTATATCTGTGGTGAAAAAATTAGTTTGCGGACTACCGAACCCAGAAAGTACGGTTTGCAGCACTGTTTTGGCAAGCGCGTCGGGAAAGGAATAGGCGGTATTGGGGGAAAGAATGCACCACCACTTTGAAGGGGTAAACTGCGTTATCGCAAGATTCCTCGCTCATTCGCTGTCGTCCCAATCAAGTTGCCAGGGATAATCAAAGAGCTTCAACAAAACTTGTTCCAGGTAATTCAGGCCCAATTGCCACGCTTGATATTTGGCACTGTCAGAAATACGGCTTGCCTTCTTGCGCTCTTTGCTTCTGGGATGAACTATGGCGTTTCGCAATTCGGTAATTGCCTGCGGCCCATCAACCCAGTTGTATTCCTTTGACTGCTGAACCAAATCAGTCCAACGGTGGTGTATTGACGAGTCAATCCCCAGTTGCGAGAGCAACAATCTAATTTGATCGGCAGCGGGAATTTTTTCAAATCCATGCGCGCTGATGCTCCTCTTTTCTTCTACCAAAAACACCCACGCTAACCTTTCCAAAGCTGTTTGCTCCAAAACAATTGAACCATTTATGCCACCCGCTTTCTTGTTGCTTTCTAAATACCAGTGAATTGACTCTTGCACTAGCTCGCGCCAATTATCATTTTGCCAGCGGCGCATAAACCCTGGGAATATATCAACCACTTCTGTAGAATCAATGTCAAACCAGATACAGCCATTTTGCCAAGGGTCTGCTTCGACCAGAGTGGGCCACTCTTCCCAGACCTGCTTTCCTGCTTCATCATAACCGGTCAAAAATATGGGAGCGACTCTTATTCCTCGTGCGAAAGAAAGATATTCTGAAAAGGCTTCTAAGAGGGAGCGGGCTTCATCCAGGCTATACAGGCTTTTGTCAGTTCGTTCCAATTTGCACACATGGGTGAAGGCATAACCTCCTTGTTCTTCAAGCAGTTCTTTTGTCTCTGGTGCGTTGTTCATTGTTACCAGCACTATCCGCCACAGATCGGTTTTGTAAACAAACTGCCCGAACCAAGTGTCTAAATCCCAATCCCATCCGGGGTCGTCTTCCCGTTGAGAACAAGCATGGGCGGTAAAAAAGGGAATATTAGTTAAATGAAAGAGCAAGGATTTTATTTTTACTTTCGTGCCAACAATAACTGGCTCATTAAAAAATCCAGCAATCTCAATTCGGCTGCGAGTTCCGTTACTTGTAATTTTTGAAGGGTAGGGTTTTGTTATGACTCCTATTTCTCTCAGATTGAGAGTTACTTGCCCAGATTCTAAGTCTGTTTGATTTGCATAAATAAATTCAAATTTGGTATGTGGGGCGGGAAACCATGCAAACTTTACAGTTGCTTCTCCCTCAATAACATTACTTTCTTGAACAATTGTTGCAGCACCTTCATACAATAGTATCGGCTCATTAGGTTGGTGTTCTTCGTAAAGCTTTGGATTCTGTAAATAGTTGCTTGATAACATATATTTGTTTCCTGAGTAATTTATGTAGTGTACCATGCTACAATAGATTTTTGGTTTTTAAATTACGGTGTAACGGTTAATGCCTGTACTTGGGGGCGATGGCTACGCCTTCTACGCACTTATCTAACCATCAAGGTAAGCACTGACCTTGTTTCCACTTTTTTGGGGCGATGGCTACGCCTTCTACGCACTTATCTAACCCGCTGCTCTCTCAATTTTGACTCACATCATCTTCCATCCCGATCGCCGAGCGCATCCAACTCAAAATCACGCTCGCACTTTGGGTTTCATCTCGTACAAACCCTGCAGCACGACCTTGACATTGGGAAACGCGAAATAATTACTTAGTTTGCCGATGCAATGGGGGCGCAGGTTGCGTGCATATAAAGTGTAGCGACCGCACTCTTCGAGATTGGGGGCATGGGGGGCGTGTTGGGTTTGGTTCGGTTTCTCCAAAAATTGGCGTATTAGTGGCGATCGGCAACAAGTTTGGTAATAGATTGGTCATGGTGACAATAGAGCTTGCTAAGCCTGACACTCCGCTTATTTCCGAATATGTTAACCGTGGATAAAAACTTGAAAACTTTGTCGGTTTTCCTACCGATTCTAGCACTGGGCATGGTTGTCACACCTGCACGCGCAGGCCGAATTGAGGGAGCATCTGTTTCCTGTTGGTTGCTTCGCCGAGACCTGATAGAACTTAAGCTTTCCCTGCATCTATGAGTCAGTTTCTTGGGCTGGAGGCGGAGGAAGGACTTTGCGCTGGGAAGATGGCAGGCAAACAAAAATGACGTGGGGATTACAAGGGCGCGGAGAAAAACCTTGTGCCGAGGATAGCACGAGCATAGATGGTGTCTGCGGTGTGGTATATTTCCGCCATCCCACCACCTTACAACGGATTTCTGAAGAAGAGAGCTACAAGCGCGCCATAAACCGCCAACTGGCCGTGACCTGTGTCCAAGTACCAGATAAATCAATCTGCTGGCTATTTAGATGAAATTAATCACAAAGAGAGAGGTGTGAGTGTTAAAGTTACCTTCGCAGAAGTACCAAAAATAGATGAAATCTCAATAGCAGCAGCTTTCATTCTTATGGTCGGGCAGCAACTAATAATAAATGCTGTAACTTTTTCAACCTTGCTTACTCCTCTTTTTTTTAAGAGATGCTTTTTTACCTGATGTTTTTTGAGGGCGATCGAGTTCTTTAACAACATATTTTAAAATAAAATCATCAGGCTTTACTAACGCCGAGTCTGCAATGTTCAGGCGACGGAATTGTGACCAATGTTCATTTAATAGCCTCAAAGCTTGGTGGCGATTTAAGGCGGAGATCGCACCCATAACTTGACGCAGGTAGTGCCTTTTTGTAAAGGGCGGAGAAAAATAGTACAATCGATCGACGATCGCGACAGAGGAATGATGGAATGAAACTCGATCTAAGTTGCCCGACCTGTGGATCTGATGACATTATGAAAAATGGGACAACGCGCAGAGGAAAACAAAACCATAAATGTCGAGACTGTGGAAGACAGTTTGTGGAGGATCCACAGTGGAAACCAAAAGACAAAGACATCATCGCATTGGTAAATTTATTGTTATTGGAAAAAATCTCCTTAGCCGGAATAGTCAGAACAGTAGGTGTGTCAGCAAGCTGGCTCCAAAACTATGTGAACAAATAT
>Ga0209812_10001649_pt1 | contig 14826 bp, 12 predicted proteins | sample JI71714BDNA_FD_187502 | JGI IMG/M metagenome (GOLD analysis project Ga0209812, IMG submission 187502) | Wastewater effluent complex algal communities from Wisconsin, to seasonally profile nutrient transformation and Carbon sequestration -... | ecosystem: Engineered > WWTP > Effluent > Algae...
CACAGGAAGGTGAACGCCGCCAGATTGGCATATAAGTCACCCGAGCGGTGGTGTGCCAGTTCATGCGCCAGAGCCAATTCGCGTTCGCGGGGATTAAAAGCCTGTGCAAAGTGGATCGGCACCGCGACAAATCGCCGGAACAGACCAAAGGCGAGCGGCCCGGCGACGCGGTCGCTTTCAATGACAGCGATGCTGCCGATCCGGTCGATTTCGACGGCGTCTGACAGCAATTCGTCGCGCATCAGACAATAACGGATCATCTGCACGATGAACAGCAAGGCAGCTCCACCGAGCCAGAGCGCCAGCAACGGTTGTGCCCAGTCAAAGGCGGGTTCCGCCGCCAATGCTGCGGCTTTGACTGTAAGTGCGTCCTGTACGACCACTGGTAAGGTGACGATTTCGGCACCAACCGGCTCGCTTGCCGGAATCACTTTTTCCAGCGACGGCATAAACAGCCGGGCTGCGGGCAACAACCACAGTGCGTAGGCCATGCCAGCGCCAAAATGCCGCGCAATGGGACGACGGATAAGCAGCACCAGCAGCAACAACACGGTCGTGGCAATCAAAGTATCGGTCAGCCAGTCGATCATGACTTCATCTCCCTCAACAGCCGCTCTATTTCGGTGATGTCATCGGCGCTGAGTTCCTCCTGCTCAGCGAGATGCGCCACCAGCGGCATCAGCTTGCCCCCGAAAAATCGGTCGATCAGCCGTTTCGATTCCCCCGCGACATAGGAATCGCGTTCGACCAGCGGGCTGTAGAGAAAGCGCCGGCCATCGAGATGGTGGCCAATCGCTTCTTTGGTCACAAGGCGCGACAGCAGCGTTTTGACGGTCGCCAAAGACCAGTCGCGGCTGGCAACGACACGCGACGCGACATCGGTTGCGGTCAGCGGGGATTCCTCCCACAAAACCTCCATAACCGCCAATTCCGCTTCGCTGATCCGTTCGGACATTCAGAACCACCTTACCTATGTTTGTGCGATTTCGATTACAGGCGTAGTCGATTCGATTACAATTGTAAATATGCACTTTCGACGAACGACAGGCCCGGTTCGGCAAAACGCAGCGGTGGATTGTCGGAGAAATTTACACGGTAAAAGGAGGTTAACGATGCGATAACCATGCAAGTCGCTGTTTTTTCATAACAACGCAAAATTGGCACGCGGTCTGCATATGGATAGATGTTCAACACCCCACAATGCTACGGACGGGTTGGACGCTTAACTGGTCTCGCGCCAACCCGTCCAGGCATTATCTTTTTCCTGAAAATCTAAAACATCTATGCTCCGTTCGTGCTGAGCTTGTCGAAGCACGACGCAACTGCGCCCAGCTGGCTACGTCCTTCGACAGGCTCAGGACGAACGGTTACGGGGTGCTCAGCCTCAAATCTACTCCATCCCTGCCAGCCGTGCCGCCTGGTCTTCGCTGATCAGCGCATCGACCAGTTCAACCAAGCCTGTGCCTTCCAATATCTCGGGCAATTTGTGCAGCGTCAGGTTGATCCTATGGTCGGTCACCCGGCCTTGCGGGAAATTATAGGTGCGGATGCGTTCGCTGCGGTCGCCTGAGCCGACCATTGCCTTGCGCGCGGCGGCCTCTTCGCCCTGGGCCTCGTCGCGCTCTTTTTCATAGATACGCGCGCGCAGGACCTGCATCGCCTTTTCCTTATTCTTGTGCTGACTACGGCCGTCCTGACAGGTGACGACAATGCCGGTTGGCGCATGGGTGATGCGCACCGCGCTATCAGTGGTGTTCACATGCTGCCCGCCAGCGCCCGAGGCGCGATAGACGTCGATCTTCAGATCCTTGTCCTCGATATGGACATCGACTTCGGTGGGTTCGGGCAGCACCGCGACGGTCGCCGCACTGGTGTGGATGCGCCCGCCGGATTCGGTGACAGGAACGCGCTGCACCCGGTGCACACCGCTTTCAAATTTCAGCTTGGCAAATACGCCCGCACCGGTGACCGAGGCGACAACTTCCTTGAAGCCGCCCACATCCGACGCGCTCATCGCAATCGGCTCGACCTTCCAGCCCTGCGTCGCGGCGTAGCGTTCGTACATGCGGTAGAGGTCCCCCGCGAACAGCGCTGCTTCATCGCCGCCGGTGCCGGCACGGATTTCGAGCATGGCCGAACGCTGATCAGCGACATCCTTTGGCAACAGCGCAATCGCCAGATCATGTTCGGCCAACTGCTTGGCATGCGCGACCTCGAGCAGTTCCTCGACCGCCAGATCGCGCAAGTCCTGATCCCCCGACGGATCCTTCGCCATTGCGTCCAGCGTCAGCATTTCGGCGCGCAAACGGCGGACTTCCTTCGCCAGTCGGGCAACCGGTTCGATCTCGGCATATTCCTTGGACGCGGTGACAAAGGCATCACCCTCCATCGTCCCCGAAGCCATCCGCGCCTCAAGCTCACCAAAGCGCGCCTCAATCTGCGCGATGCGTTGGGGGGATATTTGGGTCATTTTTGGTTCACACGGGCCGCAGGCGACCGAAGGTCAACACACAAAGACGCGAAAGGAACTGCGCTGTTCACAAACACTTCGTCATTCCCGCGAAAGCGGGAATCCAACCCCTGCCCTGCAAGTTTACCCAAAAATTTTGTTCGCGCAGAGGCGCAGAGACGCAGAGAGACTCCTTTGCGCCTCTGCGCCTCTGCGCGAAAATATAGCGCGGGTGATGGACCCCAGCCTTCGCGGGGGTGACGAGAAAGTGGGTTCACGCGAAGACGCGAAGGCGCGAAGGGGTTGCGCCCGACATCTCCCGAATCGTCATGCTGAACTTGTTTCAGCATCCATCGTGCCGCCGAGGCCGAAGGAGTGAGAGGCGAAATGGACCCTGAAACAAGTTCAGGGTGACGGTGTTTGATTAGTTGCATTGATTTCGTTTTACCCGATGTAAAAACTATCGAACGCCGAAGTGACATCGCCAACTCTTTCGTATCCCTGATCGAGAAGGTTTAGGCTATGTGACCTGACACCATCTCGTAAATCTAGTGATATCAAAATGGCAGGTTCAATTTTTTTAGCACGGTCGTACCGTTTACGAGGACTTCCGGTAATAAACTGCTCGGCCTGAAATCCGGCCCTTCGGTACATGGTTGTCAGCGAAACAGCTTCGACTTCACGCTCTGAATGTTCCGCCACGACTGCAACCTCTGTGCGAACAGGAAACCAGTTATCCACCAACATCGCCAACCGCTCAATCCCCGCAGCCCAGCCGACCGCTGGCGTGGCAGGCCCGCCGAGATTCTCAATCAACCCGTCATAACGCCCACCGCCGAGCACAGTCCCCTGCGCACCGAGCCGGTCGGTGGTGAATTCGAACGCGGTGTGGCGGTAGTAATCGAGGCCGCGCACCAGCTTTGCATTGCGGGTCCAGGCGACGCCTGCTGCGTCCAGTCCCGCCGTTACTGCGCCAAAGAAATCCTGCGCCTCGCCGCTCAAAAATTCGTCGATCTTCGGGGCTGCATGGGCGACGCCGCGATCATCGGGGTCTTTGCTGTCGAGGATGCGCAGCGGGTTTTTTTCCAGCCGGGCAAGGCTGTCCTCTGACAACACATCGCGGTGGTCGGTGAAATAGACGACCAGCGCCGCGCGCCAGGCATCGCGGCTCTCCGCATCACCAAGCGTGTTCAATTCCAGCGTCACGCCTTCCTTGATCCCCAATTCGTACAGCAACTGGTCGGCCATCACGAGCAGTTCGACATCCGCCGCCGGTTCGGCCGCGCCAATTATCTCGGCATCAATCTGATGGAACTGGCGATAGCGGCCCTTTTGCGGGCGTTCGTAACGAAACAGCGGGCCGTGCGTCGTAACCTTCATCGGGGCGTGCTGTTGCCAGCCATTGGTCAAATAAGCCCGCGCGATACCCGCCGTAAATTCGGGTCGCAACGTGATGCTGTCGCCACCGCGATCCTCGAAGCTGTACATTTCCTTCGAAACAACATCAGTCGCCTCACCCAGACTGCGCGCAAAAACCGCGGTCGGTTCGATCACCGGCAGTTGCAGCCCCTTGAACCCGTAAAGCCGCCGCACCCGTTCAAAGGTCGAGACGACATGCGCGAACCGTTCCTCGGTTTCGCCAAACATATCCTGCGTGCCGCGCACGGGCTGGGGGGTCTGTATCTTTGCCATATCGGCAAGCGCCCTAGCGGGTTTTATTTAGGGGGGGAATAGGAGGATTAGCCCCTCCCCCTTGTGGGGAGGGGTTGGGGTGGGGGCGGACGGCGTCTGCCGTCCAAAAGACTCTTGCTTGGACTTCAAGCGCACAATCCTGTTGCGTCGCAGACGCGACGCGCCCCCAACCCTGCCCTCCCCACATGGGGGAGGGAGAAATACACTAGACCTTCCGAAAATTGCGCGGCACAAACCGATTATGTCGTCACGCCTCACCCTTGCCGCCATCGCGGCGTTCACCCTTGCCTCGCCAACCCTTGCCCAGAACAGTGCCCAGAACAGCGCGCCACAGCCTGCACCGCCTCAAATGAACTTCCCGGCGCCCGCCGACACGCCCTATCCCGGGGTGATGCGGCTGGAAGTCGATGCGACCGATACGGCGCGCGCGATCTTCCGCGTCAGACAGACCATCCCTGCGCAAGGCGGCAAGACGCTGACTTTGCTTTACCCCAAATGGTTGCCCGGAAAGCACGGCCCGCGCGGTGCTCTGGCAGAATTGACGGGATTGAAATTCCGCAGCGGCGGAGCGTTGCTCAAATGGGAGCGCGATCCGCTCAACGTCTATGCCTTTCACATCGATCTGCCCGCAGACGCCAGCGAGGTGGAGGCCGAATTCCAGTTCACATCGCCCATCCGCGACAATGAGGGCCGCATTGTCGTTACGCCTGAAATGATGAATGTGCAGTGGGAACAGGTGTCGCTTTACCCGGCGGGCCATTTCTCCCGCCAGATCCGCATTCGTCCGTCGATCACTTTGCCGCAGGGTTGGACCGGAGTAGCGGCACTCGATGGCGCGAAAACCGTCGGCAACCGCATCGACTTTGGCGAAACCAGCTATGAAACCCTGATCGACAGCCCGATGTTCGCGGGGAAACATTACCGCAAATGGGATTTGGGCAATGCGGTAACACTGAATGTCTGGGCGGATGAGGCCAAGGCGCTGCACGCCAAGCCCGAACAGATCGCGCCGCATAGGGCAATGGTTGATGAGGCGCTGATCCTGTTTGGGTCAAAGCATTTCGACCGTTACGAATTTCTGCTCGCGCTGACCGAGAAAATGGGCGGTATCGGGCTGGAACATCATCGATCGAGCGAGAATAGCCGCGAGACCGACTATTTCACCGAATGGGATGACAATGGCAGCGAACGCGGGCTGTTGCCGCACGAGCTGACCCACAGCTGGAACGGCAAGTTCCGCCGCCCCGACCGGCTATGGACCCCCAATTATGACGTGCCGATGCAGGATAATTTGCTGTGGGTATATGAAGGCCAGACCAGCTATTGGGATCTGGTGCTGTCGGCGCGTTCCGGAATGCAGTCGAAGGACATGGTGCTGGCCGAATGGGCGAAATATGCCGGCACCTATAGCGAGCTGCCGGGGCGCGACTGGCGCTCGGTCGAGGACACCACCCACGATCCGGTTTTTGCAGCGCGCAAGGCCAAACCCTTTACCAGCCAGGCGCGCGGTGAGGATTATTATAATGAAGGTTCGCTGGTCTGGCTCGAGGCCGACATGACCATCCGCCAATTGTCCAAGGGCAAAAAATCGCTCGACGATTTCGCCAAAACATTTTTCGGCGTGCGGAACGGCGATTGGGGGACCTTGCCCTATAATTTTGACGAAGTAGTGCGCACGCTGAACGGCGTGCAGCCCTATGACTGGGCCGCTTTCCTCGACAAACGCCTGCGCCAACCCGGCCAGCCCGCGCCGGTCAAGGGATTTGAGCTGGGCGGATACCGGCTGGTGTGGAAAGACGAGCCCAATATCTTTGACAAAGAGCGGATGAAGGAAGGCAATAATCTCGACCTCACCCATTCGCTTGGGATGATGCTCGACAAGGATGGCAAGATTACATCGGTGCAATGGGGCGGGGTCGCGTTCAACGCCGATATTGTTGCCGATGGCAAGATTTTGGCAGTGGGCGGTGTTGCCTATTCAAAGGACCGGCTGAACGACGCGATCAAGGCGGCGAAGGACGGCAAGACCCCGATCAGCCTGCTGATCCAGCGCGGCGACCGCTTTCGCACCGTTGATCTGAGCTATGCCGGCGGCCTGCGCTACCCGCATCTGGAAAAGGTGGGGACTGCGGTTTCGGGGTTGGACCTGTTGTTGGAGGCTAGGCGGAAGTGAGATTTCCCTCCCCCTTGTGGGGAGGGCCGGGGAGGGGGCGCGATGCGTCGGCATCGCCAACAAATATTCAGCCGCAGACGCGGAGCGCGGGGTTGGACTGCCCCCGGCAGTCCAACCCTAACCCTCCCCACAAGGGGGAGGGAACAAATCATAACTTCAAACTTCAATATCAAATCAGACCAAAGTCTGACCCCTTCCCGTCCGGTTCAGGCTTCCGTCAGCCACGATCATCGACTAGGGCGCGCGATATTGTCCCAAATGCTCTCCCAAGATAGGACCAACCATGCGTATCGACCTGATCCCCGCCGGCGACAATCCGCCCGAAAGCCTGAATGTGTTGATCGAAGTGCCGATTGGCGGCGAGCCGGTGAAATATGAGTTCGACAAGGCATCTGGCGCGCTGTTCGTTGACCGTTTTCTGCACACGCCGATGCGCTATCCGGCGAATTACGGTTTCGTTCCGCACACGCTGGGCGAAGATGGCGATCCATTGGACGCGCTGGTCGTCGCGCGCACGCCGATTGTCGCTGGCGCGGTGGTCAAATGCCGCCCGATTGGCGTGCTGCTGATGGAAGATGATGCCGGTGGCGACGAAAAATTGCTGTGCGTGCCGGTCAACAAGACCTTCCCCTATTATGCCGATGTGGTGACCTATAAGGACATGCCGCCGATCGTGCTGCAACAGATTGAGCATTTCTTCACCCACTATAAAGACCTCGAACCCGGCAAATGGGCCAAGCTCAACGGCTGGGGTGACGAAACAGAGGCCAAACGCATCATCATGGAATGCGTCGAACGGGCAAAGGAAAAGGGCATATGAAGCGCGCACTTGTGATGGTTCTGGCTTGTGCCACGCTTTCGGCTTGCGCCACGCCGGAAACACGCATTCGTCTTGCGTTGACCGATGCCGGGCTGTCGAAACCGGTGGCAAGCTGCATGGCCGGGCGGATGGTTGATCGGCTGTCGCTATGGCAGCTCAACAAGCTCAACGGCCTCAGCAAGCTGAAGGACAAAAAGGCGCAGCAACTGAGCATCGAAGAATTCGTCAAGCGCAGCAAAGCGCTGCAGGACCCCGAGATAGTCGGAGTGGTGAGCTCGTCGGCGCTGATTTGCGCAGTTACCAGTTAATTCCAAACTTCTCCATTCGTTCTGAGCTTCTCGACCGCGTTTCGAAGTGATACAATATATCATTGCATTGTCGGTGTGACTCTGTATCATGGCACAGTGGCCGCCGATGGGTCCGGCTGATTCACTCCCGCTCCCAAAGGTGGCCACGCCGAGGAGAGGAGCCAGTCATGAGTTATGCAAGCGAGCAAAAACGCGCCAATCCGGCAACGATGGGAATGGCGCTGCTGATCAACGGGTCGATCATTGCAGCAGTGATGCTGTCGCCGATGGTTGTGGGGCCACGCACCAAAGGGCCTGACATCAAGACCTTCGATGTCCCCGACAAGAAAGTGCCTGACCCAGTCAAGCAGCCGCGGACCGATGAAAAGATAAAGTCCGACCCGATCTATACTCCCGACCCGATCAACGACACTCAGATCGACAAGAAAGACGGGCCAACGGTTACCCGCGATGACCCCGGCACGATCACTGATACCGGCGGCGGCATCGCCGATACCGGCAGCGGTTCCGGCACAATCGACCCGCCCGTAATCAAAGACCCACCCCCTGCCCCCTTCAAGGCAGCAACCCGCGACCCGCGTTTTGCCGACCGTTTTCAGCCGGACTATCCGGTGCGGATGCTCAACCGCGAGATAGAAGGCAATGCGGTGATCAAAGTGCTGATCGGTACCGATGGCCGCGTCCGCGAGGCGCAGGTGGTGCGCGCAACGCATCCCGACTTTGGCGAAGCGAGCGCACGCCACGCACTCAAGGCCTGGCGTTTCAAGCCGGCAATGCGTGGCGGCGAAGCTGTCGAGGATTGGCAGACGTTGACCGTGCATTTCACGATCAAATGATGATCAAACGGCGCGGTGAGCATGGCACTGGAAATATCCCGTCGCAGCCCGTAAAGGCAGGCCATGGCATTTTTCCGCGACATCTCTCCGCGCCGCGCCGGCAAGGATTTGCTCAGCGTCCTTCGCGACGGGCAAAGGAACAGCCCGCTGATCCTGATCGCCGCCTGCCTGCCCGCGATGATCATGGTGGTAACCTTTTACATGGACGCCAAGGCCAAGTCTAAGCCACCACCACCGCAAGTGCTCTACATCGAAAGCTGGCCCGCAAGCCGAACCATCGAGGAGAGTAAAGCCGCGATCATGAAGCGGCAGGCCGAACGCGATGCTTTCAACGAGAAGAAGCGTGAGAATTACAAGGCGCTCGGCCGTATGATGGGCATGGACGTCGAAGAGATTGAACGCGAGGCCGAGCGTATCCGCAACGAATCGAAAGCCGCCGCCGATGCCGCTGGCGAAAAGGCCGCGTCCAAATCCGCCGCAGGAGCAGGCAAATAGCCGCGAGCGCCGAGGATCGACGCTGGCTCGCCGCCGCCATCGCGCTGGCCGAGCGCGGGCGCGGGTTGACCGGCAACAATCCCTCGGTCGGTTGCATTCTCGTCAAAGACGGGCGCGTCATCGGGCGCGGCTGGACCCAGTCGGGCGGCCGTCCACATGCAGAGGCGGTTGCGTTGGCACAGGCGGGAGCCAAGGCCGAAGGTGCCACCGCCTATGTCAGTCTGGAGCCCTGCGCGCATGAAAGCGACCGTGGCCCGGCCTGTGCCGAAGCGCTGATCGCCGCCAGACCTGCCCGCGTGGTGGCAGCACTCACCGACCCGGACCCGCGAACCGCTGGCAAGGGCTTTGCGAAACTCGCCGCTGCGGGGATCGTGGTCGAACATGACGTGCTGCCCGACGCGGCGCGCCAAAGCCTTACCGGATTCCTGACTCGCATTGGCAAAGCCCGACCGCATGTCACGCTCAAACTCGCAACCTCATTGGACGGCTGCATCGCGCTGGCCGACGGCAGCAGCCGCTGGATCACCGGCGAGCCCGCCCGCGCGCACGCGCATCTGGAACGCGCTCGCTGCGACGCCATATTGGTTGGCGCAAATACGGTGCGCAGCGACGCACCGAAACTCGATGTTCGCCTGCCGGGACTGGAAAACCGTAGCCCTCGCCGCGTCATGCTCGGCAGCGGCACAGCGCCCGAAGGGTGGGAGGTCATTCGCAGCCCGCAAGAGGTCGCTGGCCTGAATTGCAACAGCCTGATCGTCGAAGGCGGCGCGCAAACCGCTGCGTCCTTTCTGCGTGCGGGGCTGGTGGACCGACTGATGCTTTATCGCGCCCCGATCCTGATAGGAGGTGGCAAGCCGTGCCTTGGCGACATCGGGCTGGACAGCCTTGCCGATGCGCATGAGCGATGGGCGCTTTGCGATGCGCGCATGCTTGGCAAAGACAGATTCGAAGTTTACGAGGCAACCCCATGTTCACAGGCATAGTCACCGATATCGGCACCATCCGCAGCATAGAGCATCGCGGCGACCTGCGCGTGGTGGTGGAGTGCAGTTATGATCCCGAAACCATCGACATTGGTGCATCAATTGCCTGTTCGGGCGTTTGCCTGACCGTGATTGACAAAGGCCGCGATACTGGCGGCAACTGGTTCGCGGTCGATGTCTCGGGCGAAACGCAAAGCTGTACCGCGCAAGGGCAATGGAGCGAAGGCCGTCGGCTCAATCTGGAGCGCGCATTGAAGGTCGGCGATGAACTGGGCGGGCATATCGTCACTGGCCATGTTGACGGCATTGGCGCAGTCATCTCTGTAACCCCCATTGGCGATTCGCATCTGGTCACGGTCAAGGTTTCGCGCGACATTGCACCCTTTGTCGCTGCCAAAGGTTCGATCACCGTCGATGGCGTGTCGCTGACCGTCAACAGCGTGACCGACGGCGCCGATGGCACCCGCTTCACGCTCAACATCATCCCGCACACATGGGACGTCACCACCCTCGCCGAACTGGTCGAGGGCCGCGCAGTCAATCTGGAGATCGACGTTCTGGCGCGCTATCTGAAGCGGATGGAAGAAGTGCGGGGATAACAAAAAAGGGCGCCCCGAAGGACGCCCTTTTTTACTGCCGCCGTTGCGACCCGGGGCAAATCAGAATGGCAGCCAGCGCTGCTTTTTCGAAAATTTCATATAGCCGACATTGGCGCCAAGCCGAAGCCCGGCACCGACGCGGATCGGGATCAGCACTATGTCGCCGCGCCGCAGATAGCTGGCGTTAAAGCCGCCGACCAGATAGGCAACGCCCTCGCCCGAGGGGAAGCGGCGATACAGATCTTCGCTGTCGTAGAGATTATAAACCAGCACAAAGGTGCTGCCCGCATTGGCGCCTGCGTCAAAACCGATGGATGGCCCGGTCCAATAGACAGGCTTTTCACCCTCTACCTTGTGATGTAGCGTACCCGAGCCATAGCGCAGGCCAACGACCAAAGCGCCACCGCCTTCGCGCCCGACAATATAGCCATTGGGGCGACCCTGCTTCTTGAGGATGTCCTCCATCAGCTTACCCAGCCCCTGTGCGCCTTTGCCAAACACGCCTTCGGCCGCACCGATCAGGTCATCTTCCTGATAGGTGGCTTCGCCAGTGGCTGTAGGCGGCGTAGTCGGGGTTGTTGCACCATCTACGACAACATCCTCGGTTGCCACAGTGGGATCAGCAGGAACAGCGTCCGCTGGCGGGGTTTCAACCGGGGGCGGCGTGCCGAGATCGGCGTCTATCGCACTGTTGGGATCGACCTGTGTAATTTGCGCGTTAACCGGTGAAGCGACCGCCAAAATTGCGGCCAGCAAAGGCAAAACCCACGCATTCACCCGTTTCACAAAAAACTGCATCATCGCACTCACTCCCAAAATCACTGCAAAGCTAAGGGCGGGCATGAAGATGTTACAATGAACCGGCGATGAGCCGAGTCGCTTTCGCGCCCAAACGAGTCGAAAATGCGTCAAATATAGGCATTGCAGCCTGCGCAACCCGCAGCTATAGGCCCTCCCACGCCAAACGCGCCGGAGACGTGGGTGAGTGGCTGAAACCAACGGTTTGCTAAACCGTCGTACTGATAATTCGGTACCGAGGGTTCGAATCCCTCCGTCTCCGCCAACCACCCCCACAACCAGTTTCTGGTAACAGGGATCTAAGGGGTACGGGCAAATCGCGCCGTGTGCGTCGGATCCACCGCCAAATCTTCACAACTCCACTCAAACCCACGGCTCCGTCAATCGAAGACAAGCGGCGAATAGAATGACGGCACTCTAAAATACCAACCGCTATACCGCCCTGACAGAGCGGTAATCGATTCTGGCATAGCCTAGCCGCAACTGCGGGAAAGTTCCGTCAATGAGAGACATATTGCAGTTGGTCTGGCAGCTCCGCTGAAACAATTGAAACAATTCTTGCGCTGAAACGATGCTTGGCTGAAACCTTGGCTGACTAGGTTTTATCCGAAGGATTGCATCTAATGGTTTCAGTGGAGCAAAACCGCGCCGCGCGCCTGCCTGCCATGCTGGCAGTAATGCTGCTGCTTGCGCTTGGCTCTGCGGGCAGTTTCGGAATGATGAATCGATGGCTGATGCTGATGCTTGCCATCCCCGCATCGGTCTTTGCCTGCTGGACGATATTGCAAACGAATTGGCCGACGGCGGCGCAAGTAGAAGCGCGGCGTGCCAAACAGAGGCTGGAAAGCTTTTTCAATTATGCCCCGATCGCGCTTTCACTGTCCGACATGGACGGCACAATGCAGATAGCAAACAGCGCAACTGCTCAATATTTTGGCCTTGATCCTGAACAGCTGGTCGGCAGCGGCTTTTCAGATATGATGTCGCACTGGCCGGAAAGCAGGCTGTCCGCCCAGGGTTTGATTGACCGGCTAGCCGCAGGTCGAACCCTGCATTTCTCCGCCAAGTTCGATGCGCCGCAAGGTGGCGGTCAACGCGAGATGGACATGACTTTTTTCCCGATCCGCGACGCATCGGGCAAGGTCGTAGAAATCGGAAACTTTGCGATTGATGTTACTGATCAACGGCAGGCGCAAGAAGCACTCGCCGAACAGCAGGCCAATTTGCTTGCCTTCTTCGATTATGCACCGCTTCAAGTTTATATCACTGATCTTGATCATAAAATCGTGATGGTAAATGACTGGGTTTACCGCGAAACCGGCGCGGACGTCTACAAGCCGGAAAATGTCCTTGGCCTGAGTGCCGACCAGATGGTGCCATCCAGCTGGGCCGAGATGAGCCATGATAATGATGCGACTGTGGTCGAAAAAGGCGGTGTTACGCAGGTCGAAGTGCGCGGGCAATTTGGTGGCAAGGAACGAGACATTGTCTCAATCCGTTTCCCGATCAAAGACACAGAAGGGAATGTCATCCGCATCGGCGGCTTCGTGGTCGACGTTAGCGAGCAAGTAAACGCGCGGCGTGAGGCGGACAATGCACGCGCGATGTTGCAAGCCTTTTCGGACAATGTGCCCGCCGGCCTTTCGATCAAGGACCGCGATCGCAGTTTTACGATGATCAACGAATTTTCGGCGCGCAGATATTATGCGGCCAAGCCCACCGAACTAATTGGCAAAAATGCGGAGGATATTCGTACAAGGCGGCACGGCGACCATCTTTATGCGATGGAACAACTGGTGCTCGATTCGGGTCAACCGCAAACCCGTGAAGTCGCCTACCGTGCCGCAGACGGACAGCAGCGACATATGCACCTGATGTTCTTCCCGATCACCGGCGAGAATGGAGAGGTGACGCATATCGGTTCATTGACCAATGACATTACCGAGCACCGGCAAGACCAGCTGGAGTTGACCCAATCTCGCGCCATGCTCCAGGCATTCTTTGAAAATATCCCGGCGATGACCTTCATCATCTCGCTCGATCGCCGATATGTTTCGGCAAATCGTTATGCGCTGGACCATTATGGCTTTGAATTTCTCAGCCCCGAAAATCTGATCGGTCAACCCGACATTACAGGCACGCCGCCACACTGGCACGATGTAATTAAGGAAGCCCATCGGACTGTGGTGGAAGAGGGCAAGCCTTATGTGAACGAAACCTCGATAGATTTGCCGCAAGGTTCGTTCAATCTATTGGTCAGCCGCTTCCCGATCCGCAACACCGAGGGCGTAACCACACATGTTGGCGGGCTGATCTTTGATCGCACTGCAGAGCGGCAGGCAGAAGCGGCGCTCGCCGAGCGCGAAGCAATGCTGCAAGCATTTTTCGATAATTTGCCCGGGCTTGCATTCCTCTCATCAAACGAAGGAGAGATTATCGCTGCCAATTCATTCATGACCGAACATTTTGGTATCCCCAATATGCGGTCAGAAAATCTGGTCGGCAAGAAAGGTCGAGATCTGTTGCCGCCGAGTTGGAGCGCGCAGGCCGACAGCGCAATCGAAGCAAATGAAAAAACCGGGACGGCCTTTGCCTTCGATCAGACGATCAAATTGCCTGATGGCAAGCGCCATGTCTCTAATATCCGCTTCCCGATCCGCAACAAGGAAGGTGAAACCACGCATGTTGGAGGACTGGTGTTTGACCGGACGGTAGAGAAAGAGGCTGCGGATGCGATCAGTGCAGCCCGCGAAGGATTGCACCAGTCCGAAAAGCTCGCAGCACTTGGGCAATTGCTGGCCGGGGTTGCGCATGAGCTGAACAATCCACTCGCTATTGTAATGGGGCGGGCTGCTATGCTGAAGGACAAACTGGCGGGCACCGCACACGAAGATTCGATCCAGCGACTGCGCGATGCGGCAGACCGGTGTGCACGAATCGTAAAGACCTTCATCACCATGGCGCGACAAACCGGGCCACAACGCACCATGGTTCAGATTCCGGATCTGATAGAAGCGGCTCTGGACATGACCGGCCATGGGCTGCGCGCTGCCGGGATCGCACTCGAGCTGCAAATAGAGCCTGACCTGCCTGAACTGACCGCAGATGGCGACCAACTGATCCAAGTGCTGATGAATCTAATAATCAATGGCCAGCACGCGATGGCGGGGCAGCAGAATGAGCCGAAGCTGCTGATTACAGCGCGCCAGGAAGCCGGAACAGCGCGGATACTCGTCGAAATTTCCGACAACGGCTCCGGTGTAGCCGATGATGTCGCTGCGCGTATTTTCGATCCCTTTTTCACCACCAAGGATGTCGGAGTCGGCACCGGGCTAGGGTTGTCGGTCTGTCAAAGCATGATCGAGGCGCATGGCGGCACGCTGGAATTGACAAGACCGGTGCTGGGCGGAGCAACCTTTAGGATCGGACTGCCGCCGGGTGAGGCGGAAGTGGTGGATAGGGCGGATGCCAAGCCCGCAGTGGAGATTCCCTATCGCGGCTCCGCTCTTGTCGTCGATGATGAACAGGAAGTCGCAGACATCCTTGCGGAAATGCTTGATGAAAAGGGCATGACTTGCAGGGTGGTTACCAGCGGTCAGGCAGCACTTGAGGCTTTGGCTGAACAAAGATTCGATGCAATCTTCTCAGACATCCGGATGCCGCGCATGGGGGG
>Ga0209812_10001652_pt1 | contig 14822 bp, 8 predicted proteins | sample JI71714BDNA_FD_187502 | JGI IMG/M metagenome (GOLD analysis project Ga0209812, IMG submission 187502) | Wastewater effluent complex algal communities from Wisconsin, to seasonally profile nutrient transformation and Carbon sequestration -... | ecosystem: Engineered > WWTP > Effluent > Algae...
CGGGGGGGGGGGGGGGGGCTTCCTCCTTCGAATGGGAAGATAGCGAGGCCATGTTGGGTGCAGAGTCGTATACGGTAGCGGCCTTCGATACCTGCTTATCCGGCATCCCCCCGAGCCCGAATACGAGTGCCACTCAGCCTTTCCATACCACCATTTTCCTTGACCATGCATACGACCTGTGCGCAGGTGTGGTCGAATTGTCGTGGTCCCCTTATGTGGGCTGGGATGTGCAGGAATACAGGATCCTCGTACAAGTCGATGGTTCCGTGTGGGCCTCTTCTGGTGTGGTGAATGCGGCTACCTCGACCTTTGAATTCCCCGTTGCGCCCTTCAGACAGTACTGTTTCGTGGTGGAGGCTATCAGCGTAGGAGGTTCCGCCCGTTCATTGTCGAACAGAACGTGCGTGATCACGGACAGCCCAGGGCTGCCAACATTCAATTACCTACGCAACGTGACCGTCCTGGATGAGAGCACCATCCAAGTGGTGGACAGCGTGGATGTCGCAGCTGAAGTGAGCGGTTATCGGCTCGAGCGATCGGAGAACGGGGGGGCTTTCGAAGAGGTCATGCTTTTCGGACCGGTCATGACCAGTTTGATCATCTACACTGATACTGATGTGGTTCCTTCAAGCAACGGATATCGGTACCGCATGATCGTCCTGAATGCCTGTGGCGACGACGCGCTCACCAGCAACCTGGGGTCCAGCATCTTGCTTTCAGCCGTGCCCGACCTGCACGGGGTGAACATCCTTACGTGGAACGGATATCAGAATTGGGATGGCGCCATAGGTGGACACATCATCCATCGACAGGTGGCGGATGGTCCGGTTCTACCGATCCAGGCGCTGCCCGCTTTTCCTTGGACCTACATCGACGATGTGAGCACATTGACCTCGACGAACGGGAGGTTCTGTTACTTCGTGGAGACCAGCGAGGTTGGAAATGGTTCTGGGATCAACGCCGTTTCGCGCAGCAACACGGTCTGTGCCGTCCAAGAGGAACTGGTCTACATCCCCAATGCGTTCATGATCGGGGGCAACAACCCCATCTTCAAACCGGAATTGGCTTTTGCTGACGTGGCCGACTATGAGTTGGTCATCATCAACCGGTGGGGTCAGGTGTTCTGGACCACCACCGATCCGGACCAGGGTTGGGACGGCACGGCGGGTGGCCGTCCAGTACCCTTGGGGATCTACGCCTACTACTGCCGTTTCCGCAACGGGGCCGGTCGGGAGTTCGAGAAAAGAGGCACCGTCACCATGCTTACTGCGGTGGATTGAAGCGGAGGTGTACTTTTGTGCATGGAACGTTCCACTGCTGCACCGCACAAGAAGGCTCAACCGCAACCGAGCATGAACGGTTCGGGCGGAAAGATCATCGGAGAAGGGCTTACCTACGATGATGTGCTGCTGATCCCAGCCTACAGCGAAGTCCTCCCGCGCGAGGTCGACATCCGGTCCTGGTTCACCCGCAACATCCGGCTCAACATCCCGGTCGTTTCCGCAGCCATGGATACGGTCACCGGGGCCGAACTTGCCATCGCGATCGCTCAGCAAGGCGGCATCGGGGTCATCCACAAGAACCAATCCATCGCCGAACAAGCCGCCGAGGTCCGCCGAGTAAAACGCTCGGAGAGTGGTATGATCATGGACCCTGTGAAGCTGGACGAGAAAGCCCTGGTGGTGGATGCGCTCAAGCTGATGGCCGAACACAAGATCGGCGGCATTCCCGTAGTCGATGGGGCTGATCGTCTGGTAGGCATCGTCACCAACCGCGACCTGCGCTTCGAGAAGAAGATGCAGCGCCCGGTGGCAGAGGTCATGACGCGTGACCGCATCATCACCGCGTTGCCCGATACGTCCATGGCCCAGGCCGAGGACATCCTCCAAGAGCACAAGATCGAGAAGCTACCCGTGGTGAACGGGGAGGGTAAGCTTGTGGGCCTGATCACCTACAAGGATATCATCAAGTTGAAACAGCGGCCCAACGCCTGCAAGGATCGTTTGGGTCGCCTTCGGGTGGCCGCTGCCGTGGGGGTTACCCGGGATACATTGGATCGCGCGCGCGCCTTGGTGGAGGCCGGGGTGGATGCCTTGGTCATCGACACGGCCCATGGCCACAGCCGAGGTGTGCTCGACATGCTGCGCGAGGTGAAGGCCCAACTACCCGATGTGGATGTGATCGTGGGCAACGTGGCCACCGCTGAAGCGGCCTTGGCCTTGGTAGAAGCCGGCGCCGATGCAGTCAAAGTGGGCATCGGTCCCGGAAGCATCTGCACCACCCGCGTCATCGCCGGGGTCGGTGTGCCGCAACTCACCGCCGTCATGGATTGTGCGGCGGCCTTGGAAGGATCTGGTGTCCCGGTCATCGCCGATGGTGGTATCCGGTACACGGGTGATATCGTTAAAGCCATGGCCGCTGGGGCTGGCACGGTCATGATCGGCAGCATGTTCGCCGGAGTGGAGGAAAGCCCAGGCGAGACCGTGATCTACGAAGGCCGTCGATTCAAGACCTACCGAGGTATGGGTAGCATCGAGGCCATGCAACAGGGTAGCAAGGACCGTTATTTTCAAGACGCGGAGGATGACATCAAGAAACTGGTGCCCGAGGGCATCAGCGGCCGGGTGCCCTACAAAGGGCGACTTGCCGAGGTCGTTCACCAGCTTGTTGGTGGGCTGCGGGCAGGGATGGGCTACTGTGGCGCGAGCGATATGGAGGCTTTGAAGCAGGCCCGCTTCATCAGGATCACCTCCGCCGGCGTGCGGGAGAGCCATCCGCACGATGTGCACATCACCCGCGAGGCCCCGAATTACAGCCATCTCTAAGCTGTTCCGCCTTCGATCAAATTAACGCCCTGAACGGCTGACCGTTGCAGGACTGAACGGTTACATTTGCGTCCCTTCCACCCCGGCGCCATTCGTCGTGGGGAACAGTGTACTAGACCATGGAACGTATCTATCGCAACCTGGCCATGCTGCTTTTTGCGGCCAGCATGATCAGCACCTCCTTCGCCCAGACCGAACCCGATCCGGTGATCATGAACGTGGATGGCAAACCGGTGCTCCGCAGTGAGTTCGAGGCCATCTACAAGAAGAACAACAAAGAAGCTCCGGTCACCAAGGAGGCCCTCGACGAGTACCTCGATCTGTTCATCAACTACAAGTTGAAGGTCCGCGAAGCCGAAGCGCTGGGTATGGATACCATCGGAAAGTTCAAGACTGAACTCGATGGCTACCGTAAACAACTCGCTCGCCCTTACTTGATCGACCGCGAACTGAACGACGCCTTGATGAAGGAAGCGTATGCACGCATGCAAGAGGAGGTGCGGGCAGCACATATCCTCGTACAACTCGACCCTGAGGCTACTCCAGAGGACACCCTTGCAGCTTGGAAACGCATCAACACCTTGCGCGATCGGGTCATCAAAGGGGAGGATTTCGCCTCCGTGGCGAAGGCTCCCGGTGGGTCGGATGATCCCAGCGCGGCCAAGAACGGCGGTGATCTCGGTTGGTTCAGTGCCTTGCAGATGGTCTATCCCTTCGAAAGCGCGGCGTACAAGACGCAGGTCGGTTCCGTGAGCCAGCCGGTGCGCACCCGTTTCGGATACCACATCATCAAGGTGGCCGATCGCCGTACGGCTCGTGGCCAGGTGAAGGTGGCGCACATCATGATGCGCAGCACAGAACAGGACACACCGGAGAAAGTGGCCAGTGTGGAAGCGCGTGTGAAGGAGGTGCACGATCAGATCACCACCGGCAAACTCACGTTCGCGGATGCCGCGTTGAAGTACAGCGAGGACGAAAGCTCCAACACCAAGGGCGGAGAGCTTCCCATGTTCGGCACGGGCAAGATGATCGAGGAGTTCGAGGATGCGGCTTTCGGGTTGCAGAACGTGAACGATGTATCGGCTCCGATCAAGTCGCGCTACGGTTGGCACATCATCCGTTTGTTGGAGAAGCAACCACTAGCCACCTATGAGGCTACGAAGGGTGAACTGAAGAACAAGATCTCCCGCGACAGCCGTGCGGAGATCACCCAGAAAGCCTTCATTGAGCGCCTGCGCAAGGAGTACGGCTACGTGGCCTACCCCAAGAATGTGAATGCTGTGGTCGCGCTGTTGGATACGAACGTGTTCAAGAAAGGCACGTCGGTAAGCGATACGCTCTTGCGCAAGGACCTCGTCGAGGGTGCCTTCACGGACAAAGGCGTGAAGTACCGCCGCGAACTCCTGGGCGCGATCAAGGATGGCAAGCTCCTCAATGCCAAGAGCCGCCAGTACGATGAAATGACCCAGACCATGGAAGACTCCGTGGTGGCCAGGGTCATCATGGAGGGCTGGTCCTACGACCGAAAGAAGGCCGAGAAGCTCACAAAGCCGGTCTTCACGTTCAAAGGCGGCACCTTCACCCAGAAGGATCTGCTAGACCAGATCGAATCCAAGCAGCGTCGTGAGCGCAACATTCCGCTGAGCACCTACGTGAACGAGCGCTTCGAAGCCATGGTGGACGAGCGTATCATGGCCTACGAGGATGAGCACTTGGAGGAGAAGTACACCGACTTCCGCTTGCTTATGAAGGAGTATCGCGATGGTATCCTGCTCTTCGAACTCACCGACCAGAAGGTCTGGGGCAAGGCTGTGCGTGATACCACTGGACTAGAGGCTTTCCATGCGGCTCATCGCACGGATTTCATGTGGGACACGCGCTACGAGGGAGACCTTTACGTGTGCAAGGATGCCGTTGTGGCCAAACAGGTGCGCTCATTGGTCGGTAAAGGCAAGCGCGGTGCCGACCTCACGGCCATCGTGAACAAAGTGGACCCGCTGGCACTGACCATCGAGACCGGGCTGTTCACAGCCGAGCAGAAGCCCTACCTCAAAGGCATCACGAAACCTGGCATCGGCCCGGACATCAAGTTGGATGACCGTGTGGTCGTGGCCGATATCAAAGGCGTGCGTGTTCCAGAGCCGAAGTCGTTGGACGAAGCGCGCGGGTTGATCACGGCTGCATACCAGGATGATCTGGAGAAGAACTGGATCAAGGAACTGCGCGCCAAGTACACCGTGAGCGTGGATCAGGACGTGCTCCATTCCATCAAGTGACCAAGTTGCCGTGCATCCCATGCCGTACTGCTGCACCAGCATGTGCGGTCGGATGCATCGCTTTCTTGTTGGCTGGCTGTGCCGGTGCTGAAGAGGGAGCGGACCAGCCGGTGGCCAAGGCCTACGACCAGGTGTTGTCGTGGACCGACTTGCGTCAGGTGATCCCCTTGGAGGCCACTCCAGAGGACAGCGCAGCCATGGCGGATCAGTACATCGAGGTCTGGATGAAGCAACAAGCCGTGTTGCACATGGCGGAAAGCAACCAGCCCAGCGAACGCCTCGCGATGGAGGCTCAACTCGAGGACTATCGACGCTCGCTGGTCATCTTCAACTACGAGCAGGCCTTGGTGGACCAGAAGCTGGATACAGCGGTGAGCGAGGCTGAGATCGAGCGCTATTACACCGAGCACCAGCCCAACTTCGAGTTGAAGGAGACCATCATCCGCATGCGTTGGTTCAAGGTGAACGAACCCGATAAACGCATACTGCGGCGGATGGAAGAACGTTTCTTGAAAGGCGCTGCGGACGACCTGCGAGAATTGGAGATCTGGTTGGCCCAGAATGGCGTTTCCATCATTGATCGCAGCATGAACTGGATCCTGGAATCCACGATGATCACCGAACTTGACATCCCGGAGCCGCTGACCCAGGACCTTGAAGGTCGTGATGGCAGGCAGATCATCCGATCCGAGAACGGAGCATGGTTCCTCGAGATCATCGAGCGCCGCGCCCAGAACAGTGTATCCCCGTTGGACCTGGTCCGTTCGGATATCCGGGCCATCCTGCTCAACCAACGCAAGATCCAATTGATCGAGGACATGCGGTCTTCGGTCTACGCACAAGCCATAGAGAACAAGGATGTTGAAAGGATCGCTCCATAGTATCTTGTTGCTCTTCCTTCCCGTGTCCTGCTTGGCGCAGCCACAAGGAACGCTCATCGATCGTGTGATCGGTGTCGTCGGCCGAGAGGCGATCCTTTACTCCGAACTATCTGTGCGGCTGGAGCAGGCGCGCCAAGGCGGTGCCTTGACCCCCGCAGCTCGATGCGGCGCCTTGGAGGACCTGCTCTACGAGAAATTGTTGCTGGAGCATGCGGCCTTGGATAGCGTGGTCGTTGATCAGGCCCAGGTCGATGCCGAACTCGACCGCCGCATCCGTTACTTCTCTGCACAACTCGGTGGCGATGCGAAGCTCGAGGAGTTCTATGGGAAGACGATCACCGAGATCCGCGCCGAGTTCCGGGCACAGGTGGAAGATCAGCTCCTGGTGCAGAACATGCAACAGCGCATCACAGCCGATGTCCGGGTGACCCCGCGTGATGTTCAGCGCTTCTACAATTCCATTCCGGCGGATAGTATTCCCTTGATCAATGCGGAAGTGGAATACGCGCAGATCGTTAGGGAACCCAAGCCGGATGAGACCGAGGAGCGACGTGTACGCCGGAAGATCGAAGAGTACCGTGAGTCGGTCAGCAAAGGCGAGAAGGAGATCTGTATCGTGGCGATGCTCTATTCGGAGGATCCTGGTTCCGCCAAGGATTGTGGTGAGTTGGGCCTGGTGCCCCTCGGTACCATGGTACCTGAGTTCGATGCCGTGGCCATGAGTTTGAAGGAAGGAGAAGTTAGCCAGGTCTTCAAGACCGAATATGGTTACCACTTCATGCAGATGGTGGAGCGTCGCGGCGAGTACTACAATGCGCGGCACGTACTGATGCGACCACAGCTGGGGAATGCTGAATTGCAGAAGGAAAGGACGGTGCTGGATAGCTTGGTGAAGCGCGTTCGTTCCGAAGGAGGGAAGTTCAGCGCCTTGGCTGCCGAATTCTCCGAAGATGCGGACAGCAAGGACCTCGGCGGCATGGTGATCGAACAGAACAACAACTCGAGTCGTTGGGATATGGGTGCGTTGGACCAACAGACCTTCTTCGTGCTGGATAAGCTCAAAGCAGGGGAGGTCAGCGAGCCTCAGCTCATCGTCCTTCCCGACGGATCCAAAGCATACAGGGTGCTGCAATTGATCTCCCATACACCCCCGCATAAAGCGAACCTCAAGGACGACTATCGCATGATCCAACAAGCCGCTGAAGGCAAGTTGAGGGCAGCGGCGGTCGAGGATTGGGTGAGCAGTCGGCTCGACGGTACTTATGTGCGCCTGAACAAGGATTATCACGGCTGCACCTTCACACACGATTGGGCCAGGGAACAGGCCGGTAACTGATCACAGCGAACGCACATGGATGATATTCGGTCGGTAGAACGCTTCGGTGAACAATACCGCAAGCTGAAAGCGGAGGTGAACAAGGCGATCGTTGGTCAGGACCAGGTCGTAGACCTTGTGCTGATGGGGATCTTCAGCCGAGGGCACTGCTTGCTGGTCGGTGTACCCGGCTTGGCAAAAACACTTCTGGTGAATTCGGTGGCACAGGCACTGGGTCTGTCGTTCAATCGGATCCAGTTCACGCCTGACCTCATGCCGAGCGACATCATCGGCTCGGAGGTGCTCGATCAGGATCGTCGGTTCCGATTCATCCGTGGTCCCATCTTCGCCAACATCATCTTGGCCGACGAGATCAACCGCACACCACCGAAGACACAGGCCGCCTTGCTCGAAGCGATGCAGGAGAAAGCCGTGACAGCTGCTGGTGCAACGCATCCCTTACAGGAACCCTTCTTCGTGCTCGCCACCCAGAACCCCATCGAACAAGAAGGTACCTATCCCTTGCCGGAAGCCCAGCTCGATCGCTTCATGTTCAACATCTGGGTCGATTATCCGACGTACAAGGAGGAGTTGGCCATCGTCAAAGCGACCACGGGCGATGTCAAGCCCCAACTCTCCCCTGTGCTCACGGCCGAGGAGATCCTCTCGTATCAAGGGCTCGTGCGCCGAATCCCCGTCGCGGACAATGTGCTTGAGTACGCCGTGAAGCTGGCCACACGCACACGACCCGGCACTGCGGATGCGCCGGCCATCATCAAGGACCATGTGAGTTGGGGTGCTGGCCCGCGCGCCTCCCAATACCTCGTGGTGGGAGCCAAATGCCATGCGCTCGCACGTGGCAAGTTCTCCCCCGATATCGAGGATGTGCAAGCCGTAGCCTTGCCGATCCTGCGCCACAGGCTGGTCCGGAACTACAAGGCCGAAGCCGAAGGCGTGTCGGTGGAGCGCATCGTCAACGGCATCCTGTAAGGAAGTTCGTGCAAAGACCGTTCTAGGTAGGTCCCTTGACCTAAATTTGATGGCAGCCTCAGGTCTATCTCCCCTGGGGTGCAGTCATGCGCTACCTCGCTTTCTTCTTCCTAGTCGCGGTTCCCGGCCTTATAAGGGCGCAGTTACCGGTCGTGGATATCACCTTGGTGCCCCTCAGCACCGTTCAATACGAGGTGCGGATCAAGCCCGATGCCACTTTCACTGGCCTGTTCTCCAGCTTGGTCTTCACCCTACGCTGGCCCGATGCGTCCGGCGTGACGTTGACCGAGTTCTTACCCACGGACGAGATGGTCGACCTGGGTATATACCCCGCCATCGCTGGGGATATGGTAGTAGCGGACGGCTTCCGCTACGGAACGCATGTAGCGTTCGGTAACTCGGCATTGGTGAACGAGGGACAAAGCTGGACCCCGGGCCAGGAGGTGGTCATCGGCACCATCGATCTGGTGGGCGGGGCGGCCCTCCTCGAGATCGTGAATGATGCTTGGACAGGGAACAATAACTCGGACTTCTTCATTTCGCTGAATGGTGTGGATCGCACAGGCGACATCTATGGCTCATCAACAGCACTCGTGTCGGACCTGCGAACTGTAGCTGGATTCAGTATCGCTGCATCGACATCCGCGGATAATGCCATTCTGCGGATCACCGCTGGTACGGCTGGTGAAGCCGATTACGAGGTGGTCGGTAGCGGAGGAGGTATGGTCCGATCAGGCCGGGTGGTCTTCCAGAACGGTACCACTGAGCATCACATCCCCACGAACAAGTTCGCTCATGGTCTGTACACGATCACTGTGCGAACCTCTCAATTGACCCGATCGACCAGGGTCGTTATCGCAGAGTGATGATATCGCGAAGGGTCGTAGCGGTTCTTGGGCTCATCGGTACTACGTGCTTTTCACTGCACGCGCAGCAATGGACGGTCTACGATATGGAGAATAGCCCATTGCCGAGCACCACGGTGAAAGCATTGGCGCCGGACGGGGAAGGTGGTGTTTGGGTGGGCACGGACTGGGGTCTGTGCCACTTCGACGGCTCAGCAGGTTGGATCATCTATCAAGAGGGGACCAGTCCCCTCGCGGAGAATGACATACGTTCGCTGCAGGTGGATCCAAGTGGTCGGTTGTGGATCGGTACCGTGTCCATGGGCCTTCAAGTGAAGGATGGCGAGGATTGGACCACGTATACCCCGCTGAATTCCCCGCTTCCTGATTTCGGCATCCGGGACCTGTTCATCGATGCCGCTGGCGATGCATGGATCTGCACGGCGACCGGTTTGGCTAGGTTCAACGGATCGGAATGGTCGGTCTATAACGATACACCTGAAAGTCACTTGGGAGCTGTCTTGGAGACAGCGAATACCAATGCTGTGGCCCTTGGGAACGACGGAACGGTCTGCTTAGGCACGTTCAACGGTGGCTTGCATTTCATCCAGGGGAGCAATGTGGAGGTGCTAACTTCATTTGATGATGGCTTCTTCGATAACACCGCGGTCGACGTTCTTTTTCACCCGGTGACCGGAGCGCGCTGGGTGGCTACACCAGCGGCGGGATTGTTGCGTCAACAAGGTCCTGTCATCGGTGGCTTATGGACTCAATGGAGCGGCGCCACGGGATTTCCGTCGAACGCGACAACGGCATTGGCTGTAAGCAACATGGGCGACGTTTGGGTCGGAACGCAGATCGCAGGTCTTGTAAGCGTGCATCCTGATGGCACATACACCCTTTACGACGAGGTGAACTCCGGCCTACCTGACAACACCGTCCGCAGCCTGCTGGCAACGGATGATGGGGCAGTTTGGGTGGGTACTTTCCTGGGTGGTCTGGCGCGATTCGACCCGAGTGTTGCGATCTATGAAAGTCCTCAAAAGGGCCAACTTCTGGCCTACCCGAACCCAGTCACCGACCGTTTTGAAGTCGCTTGCCCTGATGGCTGCTCTGGAGCGGATTGGGAATTGGTAACCAGCGATGGCAGGCAGGTGATGCATGGTATTTCGGGCACGGAGGTCTTACGGATCGACAGGACTGGGCTTACGGGTGGTCTGTACACCCTCGGGTTGAGATCTCGCGGTTTTGTCGGGGTCACTAGGGTTTTGGTCGACTAGCAACGTTTATTGGTCGAGTCGACTGGCTACTTGACCGGAGCGGGGGTACTTCCCTAGTTTTACGCGCCTTTTGTCCTAAACCCCATCCTCCATGGTGAATCCGTCTCTACGCTCATTCTTCTTGGCAGCTCTGGTTGGCCTCACCGTGCTGCCTGCTACTGCCCAGTGTACACTGACCAACGCCACAAGTTGTGTCTGTGCTACTACTGGCCAAACGGATTGCGATCTTCTACCGGATATGACGATCAGCTGGAATGCGCTGGCCGGTGTTGATGGCGGACCGACCGAGTATTCACAAACGAATACCTCGAATCCAGCTCGTTTGCGCGTTTCTGGTTCAACACCGAACATTGGAAAGGGGAACTTGGAAGTGCGTGGCATCTCGAATGGTGTACGTGCCTTCATCTGTGGCACCGACACGACCTATGTTTCGGGGGGCCAACAGAGCTTCAGCTGCCAAGGCGGCATCTCGCCGAAACAGATCCTCTACCAGCGCATCTACCACAAGAACGGTAACCAAATGTCCTACCAGGATGTGAAGACCGGAACCATGACCTATCATCCCAATCACGCCCACTACCACGTGGATGATTGGACTACGATGACCTTGCGTATCCAGGACCCGAATGAACCCTTGCCAACGCGTTGGCCCATCGTGGCTACGGGTGCCAAGATCGGCTTCTGCCTCATGGACTACTACGACTGCTGGGGCACTAGCGCGAACGGACATTGTCGCACAAGCCAGGAATGGCAACAAGGTAGCGTGCTCAACGCCCAAACGCAGTTCCCGAACAGGGGAATGGGCAACGGTTATAACTGTAGTTCGGATTACCAAGGGATCTCCACGGGCCGGACAGACCTCTATGGTGAATGGCTCGAAGGGATGTGGATCAACCTCATGCCCAATATCTGCAATGGTAACTACTGGGTCGTGGCTGAAGTCGATCCGACGAACGTCTTTGCCGAGGAGAACGAGCAGAACAACTGGACCGCCATGCCCTTCACGGTAGCGCTGCAACGTGCTGCGAATAGCGGCGGTACTTCCTTCATTCATGCCGATAAGCGTCCGGTTGTGGGGCCAGGTCGTACGGTGACCTTGACCGCCGCGCCTGGTTCCTCCTACCTGTGGAACACGGGTGCGACCTCACGCAGCATCACGGTCTCCCAAGCGGGTACTTATTCGTGCACGGTCAGCGCTCCCTGCGGTTCGTTGCAGACAGGCAACTTCGTGGTGACCTCGGCTACGGCACCTTCCGCTCCTTCGGTCACCGGCGCCACCGTGGTCGGTCCGGCTGCTGCGACTTTGCAGGCCACAGGTGTTGATCCTCAGTGGTACACATCTGAGACCGGTGGAGAGCCTTTGGCGAACGGCACGAGTTATACCACTCCCGTATTGAACACGAACACCACCTTTTGGGTGAGTGACCGCAATACGGTGGCAGCGAACACATGGACCGCCGGCAAGACCTTCAACGCCGCACATGGGGCCAACTACAATGGCCGGCAATGGATGCTTTTCGACGCGTACGAGCCCTTCGTGCTGAACTCGGTACGTGTAGTGGCTACCGGTGTTGGTAACCGTCACTTCGTGCTGGTGGACAATGTGGGTAACCTGATCGCAGAGAAGCAGATCGAACTCCTCGCAGGTGATCAAGTGGTCACGTTGAACTTCCGTGTACCAAAAGGCGTTCAGCACAAATTGACCGCTTACGATAGTGGTGCGGTGAGCAGTGGCACACAGCTCGTCTTCCAAGACCTGCACCGCAGCACTACCAACGTTTCCTATCCGTATGCGATCGGTACGGTGGGTTCGATCACGGGTTCCACCTTGGGCAGCTCGGTTTACCTGTTCTTCTATGATTGGCAGGTGAGCACGGAGGCCGCCCACTTTGAAAGCGCCCGCGTTCCTGTCACCGCTGAAGTGGTGAACGGGGTGGTGCTGGATCTGAAGGCGTTCTTGGAAGGGCCCTTCGATGTGAACGCAGGTCTCATGACCGATGGGCTCCGCACCGCTGGACTCATCCCCTTGAACGAGCCCTATGCTGCACTTGGCTTCCCGACCGTTGGCCCAGGCGGCGAACAGATGCCGGCTGCCATGCTTACCACCACGGGAACGAACGCTGTGGTGGACTGGGTCCGGGTCGAACTGCGAAGTGCGACCACACCGTCCACGATCATCGCCGCCCAAAGCGCGGTGATCACACGAGGCGGACAAGTGCTTTCAGCGAACGGGTCACCGTTGCGTTTTTCAGTGCCGAATGCGAGCTATCATGTTGCGTTGCGCCACCGCAACCACTTAGGTGTCATGACCGCCACGCCGATCGCCTTGGCAGCCGCGCCGACCACGGTTGACCTTCGCTCACCAGCGACAGCTACTTGGGGTACTGAAGCGAGCAAGACCATAGGTTCCTTTAAAACTCTTTGGGCTGGTGAGGCCATCCGCGATGGTGTGGTGCTCTATACGGGATCGGGTAACGACCGTGACCAAGTGCTTCAGGCAATCGGCGGCGCGATCCCGACGAATACAGCTGCTGGATACCTCCAAAGCGACATTAACCTCGACGGTTTGGCCAAGTACACGGGTGAGGCGAACGATAGGGATCCCATTTTGGCCAATATCGGGGGCGTCATACCCACCAACAGCCGGGTGCAACAGCTGCCCTAACTGAAGAATTCACCTACTTTCACCGGATCTACAACGGACGACGAACATGCTAACCACCCTACGCAACCGCGCTATTGGCCTTGCCTTCGGTGCCACAGCCCTGCTGACGTTCAGCTCGGCGAGTGCACAGATGAACATTGCCTTGGTGCCAACAGCAGACCCTGAGGTCTTCGAATTCCACTGGACCGCGAATGCGGCTTACAGTGGTATCATGAACTCCGTATTCTCCATTCGATGGGACGCATCGGCTGGTGGGGATATCTCCGAGGATGATTTCGTGAACCTATGCAGCGCCACACGTGCACCGCTGCTCACCAACGATCTTCCGGTGGAAGTGGTTGGTGGCTTCCGCTACTTCACCTTCCGTTGCGATGGGTCATCCTCGTTGGGCACAACGGCTCAATGCGGTTTCACAGCAGGGCAGACCCGTGTGCTGCACCGCTTCAGGATCGCGGGTATCTCTGGTTGTCCCAATATCGGACTCTCGAATGATACCTATCTCGACGGTCTGAACCGGGACTACTTCGTATCGGTTGGGGGTGTACCTGCCACGGGAACATTCTTATCCGGTCAGCTCGGGGTTCCCTTCACGGTCACACCGGGATCGTATGGTCCAGCTTGCTCGACGGGAGCATCGATCACTTTGGGTGGAACACCTGCTGGAGGAACTTGGAGCGGGACTGGAGTCACTGGCAACAGCTTCTCACCTGCAGCTGGAACACAAGTGCTCACGTATAGCGTGACGCAAGGCGCTTGCACGGTGACCGCCAACACGACTGTCACCGTAACGACAGCACCTAACGCTGGCACCCTGAGCGGTGGTCAGAGCATCTGCATCGGCGGCAACACCACATTCACGAGCACGACAGCCGGCGGAAGCTGGAGCAGTGGCAATGCTGGTGTAGCCACGATCAACCCCACCACGGGAGCTGTCGCTGGCGTAAGCGCTGGTACGGCCACGATGACCTACACGGTGACCGGCACGGGCGGATGCCCTAACGTAACGGCGACCCGCACCGTAACGGTAACGGCGGCACCGAGCGCTGGCACCCTGAGTGGTGGTCAGAATATCTGCATCGGCGGTAACACCACGTTCACGAGCACGGTAGCCGGTGGAAGCTGGAGCAGCGGCAACGTTGGCGTAGCCACGATCAATCCTACTACGGGAGCTGTCGCTGGCGTAAGTGCTGGTACGGCTACGATGACCTACACGGTGACCGGCACGGGCGGATGCCCAAACGCAACGGCCACGCGCACAGTAACGGTAACGGCCGCACCGAGCGCTGGCACCCTGAGCGGTGGTCAGAATATCTGCATCGGCGGTAACACCACCTTCACCAGCACGGTAGCTGGCGGAAGTTGGAGCAGCGGCAATACTGGTGTAGCCACGATCAACCCCACCACGGGAGCTGTCGCTGGCGTAAGCGCTGGTACGGCTACGATGACCTACACGGTGACCGGCACGGGCGGATGCCCTAACGCAACGGCGACCCGCACCGTAACGGTAACGGCGGCACCGAGCGCTGGCACCCTGAGCGGTGGTCAGAATATCTGCATCGGCGGTAACACCACGTTCACGAGCACGGTAGCTGGCGGAAGTTGGAGCAGCGGCAATGCTGGCGTGGCCACGATCAACCCCACCACGGGAGCTGTGGCTGGCGTAAGTGCTGGTACGGCTACGATGACCTACACAGTGACCGGCACGGGCGGATGCCCTAACGCAATGGCGACCCGCACCGTAACGG
>Ga0209812_10001660_pt1 | contig 14780 bp, 12 predicted proteins | sample JI71714BDNA_FD_187502 | JGI IMG/M metagenome (GOLD analysis project Ga0209812, IMG submission 187502) | Wastewater effluent complex algal communities from Wisconsin, to seasonally profile nutrient transformation and Carbon sequestration -... | ecosystem: Engineered > WWTP > Effluent > Algae...
TCATCCTGACCGGCGACGGCGGGAAGAAGATCCAGGTCATCAAGGAAGTCCGCGCCATCACCGGCCTCGGCCTGACCGAAGCCAAGACCCTCGTGGAATCGGCTCCGAAGGCTGTCAAGGAAGGCGTGTCGAAGGCTGAAGCCGAAGACATCAAGAAGAAGATCGAGGAAGCCGGCGGCACCGTCGAGCTCAAGTAAGCCTAACGGGCGCGGCTTCGCGCCCGTTAGCCTATCTCGAAAAAATGGGGCGGCGCCAGCGATGGTGTCGCCCCTTTTTTGGTCTTCAGAGAGGGCCTGTGCGGCAGGCCTTTGCGATACACCCAGAATGGATGCGACCGGAGCGCTCGTCGACGCACCGGCAGAAATGCAGCTTTTGCAACCGTCTATGAACGAAACGATTGCTACCGTCAGGCGGAAGTTACTTTACACCCTGTTAATAACCCCTAACATGTCATTACCGAGTCGCCGAGTCGAAGGACTTCGAACGCTTCAATGGGGAAGATACCCCAGAGCACCGTTCCTTGGTAAGTTTGGGGGGAATAATGTCTATCTGCAAAGCGGGCCTGTTGGCATGTGCAGTGCTGTTCTCAGCGCCAGCCGTAGCCCAGGATCTGGTGCACGAGCCGATCAGCCCCACCTTTGGCGGCAACCCCTTCAATTCGCAGCACGTTCTTGGCGTTGCCAACGCCAATAACGATTTCCGCGACCCCCGCGCGACGTCGAGCAATTCGCAGGCTGATATCTTCGCCCGCCAGTTGCAATCGCGCCTGCTTTCCGCCCTGTCCTCACAGATCGTCGATGCGATCTTCGGTGACAATCCGCAAGAATCCGGAACCATCAGCTTCGGCGGGCAGACGATCGAGTTCTTCCGCACGCTTGAAGAAGTGACGCTCATCATCAAGAACGACACCACCGGGGAAGAAACCCGGATCGTGGTGCCCTTGTTCATCGAAGTGAACTGAGGCGGGCAATGCGCAAACTTCTGCCCCTTGCTTTGATATCACTCGCAGCGCTGACACTGGGCGGCTGCATGAGCATGCCGCAGGATGGCCGCAATTCGATGGCGACCACCACCAGTCTCGCCTATTTCCCGAAGAAGACCCAGACCCAGACCCTGCTGAACCAGCTGCCCGCGCCGCAGCGCCCGGTGGCAATCGCGGTCTATGGCTTCACCGATCAGACCGGCCAGTTCAAGCCGAGCGAGCAGGGGCAGACCTTGTCGCGCGCGGTCACGCAAGGTGCCAGTTCGATGCTGGTCAAGGCGCTCCAGGATGCGGGTAACCGCGGCTGGTTCACCGTTGTCGAGCGCGAACGGCTAGATAACCTGCTGAAAGAGCGCCAGATCATCGGCGAGATGCGCAAGCGCTACCTCGGTGAACAGGAAGTCGATCCGGCAGCCCTGCCCGCTCTGCTGTTTGCAGGCGTGCTGCTGGAAGGCGGGATCGTCGGCTATGACACCAACACCGTCACCGGCGGCGCTGGCGCAGCTTTCCTCGGCATCGGTGCGCGTACCGAATACCGTCAGGACACGGTCACCGTTTACCTGCGGGCTGTTTCGGTGCGCACCGGCGAAGTGCTCGCTAACGTGACCGCGTCCAAGACCATCGCCAGTCAGGCGCTGGGCGCAAGCGCGTTCAAGTTCGTGGCTTTCCGCGAACTGCTTGAAGCCGAGGCCGGTATCACCTCAAATGAGCCCGACCAGATCGCGCTGCAGCAGGCGATCGAGAAGGCAGTCTACGGCCTCGTGCTCGAGGGCGTCGAGCTTGATCTGTGGCGTTTCAACGACATGGCAGCCGCCATGCCGCTGCTTTCGGCCTATCGTGCCGAACGCGATGGACTTTATGAAGCCAGCGACATCCAGAAAGCTGTGAAGCGAGCAGGCTCGCTAACGGCAATGACGGTGGTCGATGGCGACAAACAGGAAGAAAGGCGTGACGGTTCGTGACGCTGAATTGAGTTTCCGGAGGGTCTGACAACCTGAAGGAGCAACCAGAAGAGCGCAAAACGCGCCGACTGGGCCGCACAAAATAAAGCACGCAAAGGAGCGGCAACTCCGATGCGCGCGAGGAAAAGGTAAGCGATCACCTGGATAGCCCGGCGTCTCAACGCGCCGTGGCCAACGCTTGGTATCGCCTATCGTTAGGGCGGATGCAACCATGAATACCGAGCGATCATCTGCGGATAGAACCATTGACGACGGATCGGCCCCTGTGGCCGGTGCGTCTTTTTCCGTCCGCAGCGGTCGTTTCTCCTGCAGCCGTGATCACGTTCAGACACCCGGGGCGAATGGCCGCCGCCGGGGATGAAACTTGTCGTATTGAGTTGAAAACTAGAGGAAATTGACCAATGAAGAAAGCAATCAAGACTGGCGTATCGCTGCTGGCTCTGTCGCTGGCAGGTGCCGCGCTCGCCCAAGGCGTGCCGAACACCTCCGACGTCGAACAGACCGGCGCTGGCGAAGTTGCCTCGGTGACGCAGAGCGGCGCCGGCAGCAACACCAGCGACATCGATCAGGACGGCTCGGGCAACACCGCCACGGTCACCCAGGTGAGCACCGCAGGCAATGCCAACGCATCCACCATCCTGCAGACTGGCTCCGCCAGCGGCAGCACCGCCACCATCGACCAGGCCGGCGAAGGCAACACCAGCAACGTGACTCAGGACGGCGATGACAGCGATGTCGAAGTCGAACAGGACGGCACTGACAACGCTTCGACCGTCGGGCAGAACGCGCTTGAAGCCTTCACCTCGGTTGTCCAGAACGGCAACGCCAACTTCAGCAACGTCGACCAGACCGGTGACGGTGCCAACGTCAGCGTGACCCAGGCCAATTCCGATGGCGCGATCGACGGCAACGATTCGTTCATTACCCAGAGCGGCGATGATGCCACGGCAACCATCGACCAGACCGGTCAGGGCAACATTTCGAACGTGACCCAGACCGGCGCCGGATCGCTGACCGAAGTCACGCAGAACGGCGTGGGCAACGATTCGGGCGTGACGCAGGGCGGTGCACTGGCCGATGCCTTCGTGAACCAGGATGGTGAGCGTAACGTGTCGACCATTGGCCAGACCGGCATCAGCTCGGTCACCGATGTCGCCCAGACCGGCGAAGATAACCGTTCGACCGTGACCCAGTCGGGCTCGGGTTCGACGACCGACGTCGACCAGACCGGCGACTTCAACACCTCGACCGTGACCCAGTCGGCCAGCCTTGCCGATGTCACCATCGAACAGAACGGCACCCGCAACACCTCGACGGCGACGCAGAGCGGCCTGAACTCGTCGACCACCGTCACCCAGACCAATCTGGACGACACCTTGGTGGGCAACACCTCGACCGTGACGCAGAGCGGCATCAATTCGGATACCGACGTCATCCAGAACGGCAGCCTCAACACCTCGACCCTCACCCAGTCGGGTCTCGGCGCGGTGGCCGTGATCGACCAGGACGGCGAAGGCAACACCTCGACCGCTTCGGAAACCGGTGCAGCCTCGAACCTTGATGTCGCACAGCTGGGCGAAGGCAACGCCTCGACCGTCACCCAGAACGGCGCCGGTTCGGAAGTCGACGTCTTCCAGGATGGCATCACCAACACCTCGACCATCACCGGCACCGGCGCTGGCTCGACCGTCAACGTCAGCCAGACTGGGACGGACAACAGCAGCACCGTGGGCCAGACCGGCGTGCTGCTCGAAGGCCTGACCAACGCCGACGTCACCCAGAACGGCGAGCGGAACATCTCGACGATTTCCCAGCTGGCAGGCCGCGCAGATGTGATTGTAGACCAGGAAGGCGACGACAACTTCTCCGACGTCCGCGGTACTGCCAACGGCTCGGATGCGACCGTCACTCAGGATGGCGACAACAACCGTTCGGAAGTCGATCAGAACTCGGCTCTCCTGCGGGTTGGCTTCCTCAACCTGCCGATCATCAACGAAAACCAGAGCGTGACGGTCAATCAGGAAGGTGACAACAACCGTTCGAAGGCTGACCAGTATGGTCGCAACCAGACGGCCTCGATCACCCAGATCGGTGAAGGCAACACCTCGGGCGTTCCCGGCGGTGCGACCGGCATCACTCAGGTTGGCGAAAACCAGACGGCAACGCTGCTCCAGAACGGTAATGGCAACACCTCGACCATCAACCAGGGCACCAGCGGTGACTTCAACGTGGTCCGCACCACGGCGAGCGACGGCAATATCGCCAACGTGACCCAGTCGGGCGAAGATGGCACCTCGACGCTGAACCAGAATGGCGACTTCAACACCGCCACGGTGAACCAGCTTCTTGGTGGTTTGGACAACACTTCGACCATCCTGCAGCAGGGCAACAGCAACACCGCTTCGGTCACGCAGAGCGCGACCGGCAACACGTCGGACGTGAGCCAGATCGGCAACACGAACAACGCTGTGGTGATCCAGAACTAAGCTCAAGCAGCATCTCGCCGGAGGTGTGCAAGGCACCCTCCGGTTCGACAAAGGACAAGAACCATGAAGAACATCATTTTCACTGGAGCGTCAGTGCTGGCTCTGGCCATCGCCTCGCCTGCACTTGCTCAAAGCACTTCGGACATCGACCAGACCGGCAACACCAATGGTGCCAACGTCACGCAGTCCGGCAGCAACGACTCCGACGTCGACCAGGTCGGCAACACCAACACCGCAACCGTTGATCAGGACGGCACGGGCGGCGTTTCGGGCATCCTGCAGACCGGCAACAACAACACTGCCACCACCACGCAGGACAGCGTTGGCGGCCTCGCCGACGTGATCCAGACCGGCAACGGCAACACCTCGAACATCACGCAGAACGATGACTCGAGCGCCGGCAGCATCAACTTCGGCTCGGTGCCGGAAGATCCGGAAGCCTTCGTCGATCAGACCGGCAACAACAACCTGTCGGATGTGTCGCAGACCGTGGCCGATGGCAGTGGCAACCTGATGGTCACAATCGACCAGAACGGCGACGACAACGTTTCGGATGTGATGCAGGCCGCCAACGGCCCGGGCTTCTCTGGTGCGATCGGCGCCCGCGTCACCCAGACCAATGGTGCAAACTCGCTGATCACGCAGTCCGCGACGAACCCGGGTGCCAAGAACATCGGCGCGCGGGTCATCCAGGATGACTCGATCTCGACCATCACGCAGTCGGCCAATGCCAGCACCGGCACGCTCGCAAACGCGATCGAGGCGCGGGTCAATCAGGCCGGCGGTTCGGTGTCGGATGTGACCCAGACCACCAATGGTGCAGGCAGCGGCGACCTGAACGCCAACGTCCTGCAGCTCAACGGTGCGACCTCGACGGTCACCCAGAGCGCCAATGGTGCTGGCGCGATCACGCAGGATGCGATCATCGATCAGGATGGTGCCAACACCTCGACCGTGACCCAGACGTTCAATCTGGCCCAGTCGAACACCTTCCTGGCGACCGTCACTCAGCGCGGCAGCGACAACACTTCGGAAGTGAACCAGGCCGACTTCGGTGGCTTCAACGGCGTTGCGGACGAGGATCTGACCGCGACGATCAACCAGTCGGGCACCGGCAACCTGTCGGAACTGACCCAGTGGAACAAGAACGCCACTGCGACCATCACGCAAAGCGGTAATGACAACACCGTCGACGCGTTCCAGAACGGCGCGACCCTCGAGTTGACCGTGCTGCAAACCGGGAACGACAACACCTCGACCAGCAACCAGATCGGCCTCGAAAACGTTGCTGACGTGTTCCAGCAAGGCAACGACACCACCTCGAACGTGACCCAGTCGGGCCGCAAGAACTCGGCCTTCATCGACCAGCTGGCTGGTTCGGATGGTTCGACCTCGATCGTCACCCAGAGCGGTGTGGACAACACCCGCACCTTCAACGTGGCGAACGTGACCCAGTCGGCTGCGAACAACGAGAGTGACATCAACCAGGGCGGCCTTGCCGGTCTCGCTACCGTCACCCAGAGCGGCGCGGGCAACAACAGCGAGATCGACCAGATCGGTACGGTCGCCCTCGCTACCAACACCGCCACTGTGACCCAATCGGGCGCGGACAACGGTTCGGAAGTGTTCCAGGAAGGCTCGCTCAACACCGCGTTGCTGACCCAATCGGGCAGCGACAATAGCTCGGATGTCTCGCAGGACGGCAACAGCAACTCCTCCGACATCCTGCAGGATGGTTCGAACAACATTGCGGCGGTCACTCAGACCACCGACGGTAACGTCTCGAACATCATCCAGTCGGGCATCGGCGGCAGCGTGACGGTTACCCAGGGCAACTGATGACGCTTTTCCCGGGCGGGGCCAGCTGGCTCCGCCCGGTTCTAGCCGAAAGATGTCGTCCAAACCCGTCCAGCACATAGTTGATGCAGGACATGGGCAAATCCGTTCGAAGGAACACGAACATGAGAAATGCAATCCTTACAGGCGCTTCGATACTGGCGCTCGTAGTAGCGGCGCCGGCGATGGCGCAGGACAACAAGTCGACGATTTCGCAAACGGGGAATACCCAGAATGCGTTCGTCACGCAGACGGGTGATGACGCGGAAGCGACCGTCATCCAGAGCAATGCGCAGAACACCGCCACCGTCACCCAAAGCGACGATGCGGGCGGCGAGGCGACCGTTACCCAGTCGGGTCTCGATAATGATGCGACAGTCACGCAGAGAGCAGGCGATTCGGTTGCCGAAGTCGAACAGTCGGGCGATTTCAACAGCGCAACCCTGACGCAAGGTCGTGCGGCCGGTGCCATCCAGACCAACACCCCGGAGGCGTTGCTGGTGCAGAGCGGTGACCTCAACACCATCATCGCCAGCCAGACCGGCAGCAATTCGGACCTGAACGTGTTGCAGGGCGGTGACCGCAACGATGCCAACGTGCTGCAGGCTGGTTTCGACAACAGTTCCGGTGATGACGCCGGAATGGTGGGGATCAGCCAGTCGGGCAACGACAACGACACGTTCCTGACGCAGACAGGCTCTCTCACGGACGCCTTCGTCTCGCAGGTTGGCGATTTCAACACCGCCACGATCAACCAGTCGGTGGGCAACAACCCCAATCTTCCGGGGGTCGATCCGCGGACCGCTACCGCAACGATCACGCAGATCGGTGATACCAACACCAGCACGATCAACCAGACCGGTGGGACCAATACCGTATCTGCGCGTCTGATGGCTGCCACCAGCACGCAGGGCGGTAACAACAACACCAGCACCATCAACCAGACCAACAGTCTGGTAACGGCCAGTTCTTCCGGGAACGCCGCAACGGTCAATCAGGGCGGGGATCGCAACACCTCGACCGTGGGCCAGAATGGTGTGCTGCTGACTGCCAACGTAACCATGGATGGCGATGACGGCACCGTGTCCGTTACCCAGACCGGCACGGGCAGCGAAACCAACATCACGCAGGACGGGACGCTGCAGAAGGCCACCACCACCCAGTCGGGCGAAGACAACCTGTCGACGATCCTTCAGGCTGGCACCAACAATACCGCGACGGTGACCCAGACCAGCGACGACAACATCTCGTTCGTCAACCAGAACGGCGTGGGCAACATCACCACCGTCACTCAGGGCAACTGAGCGCAATGACCCCGGGCGGGAGCAATGCTCTCGCCCGGGGTATTTTTTTAGGGTACTGAAGGACAGATGATGGCGAACACTCCCCTTGATCTGATCCGCCCCGGCGCATTTGGCGTGATACTCGCTGCCGGATTGATGAGCGGTTCTGCCCACGCGCAGAGCGCGCCGGAACGCGGTGTCTTCGTCACCCAGATCGGTGACGGCGGCCGCGCCGCCATCACGCAACAGAACTCCGACAGCTTTGCCCGCATTGTGCAGGACGGCAACGACAACGAGATCGACCTCGCCCAGAACGGCGACGCCCCGCACCGTGCACAAATCGCGCAGAACGGCGATGACAACCAGATCGGCGCACAGCAGGACGGCGACGGATCGACAGATCTGACGGTGGTGCAGGACGGCAACCGCAATTCCGCCGTGGTGCTCCAGCGCGAAGTCTCCGCCGCCGAGCAATCGAGCGCGTCGATCCTCCAGCGCGGCAACGGCAACAGCGTGATCCTGGCCCAGAACGGCAGCGACAATCAGGCATTGCTCGAACAGCTGGGCGATGACAACGCGATGAACGTGACCCAGACCGACAGCGGCAATCGCCTCGAATGGAGCCAGAACGGCGACAACCTGTCCAATCTCGGGATTGTCCAGACCGGCGGCGCCAACATGCAGATCACCCAGAGCAATACCGGCGGCGTGCAGTTCACCCCGCCGCCGTCCTCCGGCACAGGGGGCTAGGCTGCGAGCATGATCCGGGCATTTCGTCTTGGGGCAATGGCGCTGGCCGGATCCGGCATGATGACCGCCGCGCTCGCCCAGCAGGACGAAGACACCGCGCCCGCCAGCCGCACCGATGCCAGCCAGATCGAAATGCCCGAACGGGCTGCCAGCACAGGGCCGGGGCGCGCCTATCTCGATACGACCGACCGCGCGGCCACGCCCCCGCTGCCCCGCGCGAGCCTGATGCAGACCGCGGGCGACCAGATTTCGCTCGGCGCGGGTAGCGCTCCTGCCAGCCAGATCAGCGCGCGCGGCCAAGGCGGGTCGAGCATGGCGCAGCTTTCCAAGGTCGATCTTGAAGCCACCCTCGCCCAGCTCACTCCCGCAGAGCGGCGCGTGCTTCTGCAAGCGATCGAAGGCACCGACATTTGTGACACCCCGCCCGATGTGGCGGCAATCATCACCCTGTGCCGGAACCGGCTGGAAACCCGTGCGACCGAATTTGCCGGCCGCTCCGATCGTCCGGTCAGCGCGGAAGACAGGCTTCTGCGCGGCGATTTTGAAAGCAGTGCTCTGCCAAGCGTTGATCAGGTGATCGAACGGCTGGCTCGCGGCGGCGCATCGAGCGGGGATTTCAGCAATCAGGCGATTGCCTCGATCGCCCTGGGATCATCCATACCTGCCCCGACCCGGCCTCGCGACGAGGAACAGCCCGACACCGGCAACCTCGGAGAAGAGGCGCAGGCGCTGATCAATGCGCTCATCAACCAGCTCGGAGGCCGCGCGCCATGACAAGCCTTTTCCTGGCTGCAGGTGCGCTTGCATCTCTGCTTCTCTCTCAAGCTGTGGTGCCTGACATGACCGATGACGCCCCCGCTCTCACCCTTGATGTGCGCGAGCACGACGGGATGCTCGACATTCAGCTGATCGGCCTGTCTCCCCGCGCCCAAGGCGTAAGCTATGCGCTGGAGGTAACGGGGCAATCGACATCGCGCCATCGCGGCTCGACCACGCTGACAGCCGATACGCGAGCGGTGCTTTCGACCATGCGGACCCGCGCGGGCGACAATTGGTGCGTCAAACTGGTGGCCGAGGAAGAAGGCCGTGCGCCCTATGAAATCACACGGGGCCCTTGCGCCGGTTGATCGTGGTTAACGCCGCACCTGATCCATGCCGGTTGCGCCCAATCCGCGTTCGGGCGCGGAAATCTGATCCATGTGCACCTTGCGCGCCGCCTTGGGCCGGGTGTCGGTCAGGCCGACGTTGAACTCGTCATAGACGGGATCATAGCTGATCGGCACGCCCTGCGCCTGCAATTCGGCGAGCGAAAGATAGGCATTGCCCGCCGCCGATGTGCGGATCCGGGCAAGCTGGGCGGCATCGTAACGGTCCGCCAGCACTTCCACGATCGAGCCGAGCCGCACCTTCAACCCGGAAGGGGTCTGCTGGAAATCGACCGCGCCCGCCGTCTTGCCATCGACGCGGGTGAGAAGGCGGGCGGTGACCTCGGGCATGGCCGGCTTGCTGGCGGCTGGTGCGGCAAGTGCCGGGTTGCCCGGTCGCGGCTTGGGCACGGCTGCGGCGGTGGCCGGCACAGGTGCAGAGGGCGCGGCAGGCCTCGACGCGACGGGCTGGGCCTGCGCCGGGCGAGCCGCCGGAACGGAGACGGCAACAGCTGAGCTGACCGGAACACGCAAACCGGGAGCGGCCACCGCAGCCTTCGCGGCGACAGGCGCCGCGGCAAGCGGCTTGGGTGCTGGATTTGGCGCAGCTCGTGCCGCCGGTGGCGGCGGCGATACGGTCCGTGCCGCGGCAATCCGCGCTGGTGTAAGCTGTTCGATCGCCCCGCGACCGGCAGGCTGGGCCTGGACCACTGGCACAGGTGCTGCGGCCCGAGCCAGAGCCGGAGCCGGAGCCAGAGCCGGAGCCGGAGCCGGAGCAGTCACGGCGGCAGGAACCGATCGGGCCGAGAGGGGCGAAGGCATCACCGCAGCAGCCTCGACAGTTTCGGAGCGCGGCAGCGAAGGCGTTTGCTCGGCTGCGGGCAGATTGGCGGGGGCCATCGCCGGAGCAGCCTGCGGAACGACCGCCACGGCTGCGACCAACTCGATCGGCAGCGATGCGGCAACCGCAAGCTCGGGCAAGTCAACGGCCTGCCCGGCGCCCTTCGCCATATCCGGCGCAACAGACGTTGGTGCGAAAGCGGGAGCATCGGCAATTTCGATCGGCGCGCTTTCGGCCAGCACGCGAACGGGTTCGGCGGCGCTTCCCGGCGCGATCACCGGAATTGCCGGAGGCATGGAAACAGGGGCCGAGGCAATCAGCGCCGCATCAGCATCACCATCGAGCGCGAGTTCGAGGATCGGGGCATAACGGACACCGGCCAGCCCCGGCTTGACCGGGGCTCGTCCCAGCTTGACCGGCCCTTGACCGGGCATCGCGCCGTTTTTGGCCGCAGGTTCGGGCGGATCGTCAAAGCCTGCGCCCCTCGCCAGGTCGCCTGCGCCAACCGAGAATTCCGGGATCGTCAAGGCCGCGACGACTACGAAACTGCCGGGCAGGAACCGGGTCAACATCCGCCGCCCCATCCGTTTGGCGCGCACACCAGTGGCCGCACCATCGGTGCAGCCTTCGGCATCGCCTTCGGAAGTGCTTCGGCCTTGTGTCACAATTGCCCCCAAGCGGCGGTTTATGTGCCGCCACGCTGATTCGGCAAAGCAAAATCATCCAAAATGGAGGCTAGTCGGCCCATGTTCTGCCGATGTTCTTCCCAAAATGGGACAAATGCTCGGCTCTCCGCCGCGCTCGCGCATGGCGGGATGGCTTTTACGCTTCCCCCGAATCGCCCTCGCGCCTATCCGGGCCGGCTCGCCGGTCAGCGGGCGGCGGAACCATAATGCAACAAGCTACGACTTCACAAACCCCCGGCTGGGGCCAGGAACTGCGTGCAACCCTCGGGCTCGCGGGGCCGTTGGCGGCTGCCAATCTGCTGCAGATGCTGACCTATGCCATCGACGTGATCTTCATCGCACGGCTGGGGGAACAGCAGCTTGCGGCCTCGGCACTGGCGGTATCGCTGTTCGGGCTGGTGCTGTGGGCGCTGACCGGCCTGACCGGAGCGGTAGCGCCGCTGATTGCCGAAGCTGTCGGTGCGCGGGCGCCCGCACTGCGCCCGGTGCGGCGGTCGGTGCGGATGGCCTTGTGGCTGGCGCTGTTGGCGGGGATCGGCGGGATGGGCCTGTGCCTGATGCTCGACCCGATCATGCGCCTGTCCGGCCAGCAGGCAGGGATCATCGCGCTGGCCAACGAATACAACACCGTGCTGGTCTTCTCGATGATCCCGATGCTGCTGGCGGCTGTGCTGCGCAATTTCGTCTCGGCGCTGGGCCGCCCGATCTTTGCGACCGCGATCACGGGTATGGGCATTTTCGTCAACGGGATTGCCAATTACGCCTTCATTTACGGCGAGTTCGGCGCGCCCGAGCTGGGCCTCGCAGGCGCGGCGGTGGCCACGATTATCACCGCTTTGGTGACTTTGGCGACTTATGTCGTGGCAATCCGGTTAGACCGGAAACTGCACCGCTACCACGTGTTCGGGCGGCTGTGGGCGCCTGACTGGGTGCGGTTCAGGCAAATTGCGCGGATCGGGACGCCGATTGCCCTCACCATCACCGCCGAGGCCGGGATTTTCGGCGCGGCGGCGTTCCTGATGGGACGGTTCGGCGCGGCGGAATTGGCGGGGCATACGGTGGCGCTGCAACTCGCCAGCCTCGCCTTTCAGGTTCCGTTCGGTGTGGGTCAGGCCGCCGCGATCCGGGTCGGGTACCACTATGGCGCGCGCGATCCCGTGGGTGCGGGTCGCGCTGGCTGGGTGGCCATTGTGATCGGCGCAGGGTTCATGTCGCTGACGGCGGGGGCAATGATCCTCGCGCCCGAACTGTTGCTGCGCATCTATGTCGATCCCGATGCGGCCGCCAACGCAGCGCTGGTTGCCTTTGCGCTGCAATATCTGGTGCTGGCAGCGATCTTCCAGCTGGCCGACGGGGTGCAGGCTGTCGCCGCGGGCGCATTGCGCGGGCTTCAGGACACTGCCGTGCCGATGTGGATCGCGATCTTCAGCTACTGGGTGCCGGGGATCGGCATGTCGATTGGCCTCGGGTTCTTCACCCCGCTCGAAGGAACCGGGGTATGGATCGGCCTTGCGACAGGGCTGTTCTTCGCCGCCGCCCTGCTGATCTGGCGCTGGCACCGGCGCGACAGGCTGGGCCTGACGCGCGGGGCCTGACGCCCAGTTACGCAGGGATCGCCCGCACCTCGCGCTGCGGGAACGGGATTGTCAGACCGACTTCGGCGAAACGGACCTTGGCCGCCTCGGTCAGCGCCCATGACACGCCGAGGTAATCCTCGGTCTTGCACCACACCCGCATACCTATCGTCACCGCGCTGTCTGCCAGCGCTGCCACGAAGATCACCGGCTCGGGATCGTCGAGCACCCGGATATCGCCATCGGCCAGCGCCAGCAGTTCCTTGCGCGCCTGACCGATATCGTCGGAATAGGCGATGCCGATCAGCAGTTCGAACCGGCGTGTCGGCATCCGCGTGAAATTGACGATCGGCTTGTTCCACAGCTCGTTGTTCGGGACCATCACGTACAATCCGTCATATTGCAGGATCTCGGTGGTGAAGAGGCCGATACTCTGGACCACGCCGGTCACTATCCCGGCCGTGATCGCCTCGCCCACCCGGAAGGGGCGCTGGATCAGGATCATCACACCCGCCGCGACATTGCTGAGCGTCCCTTGCAAGGCGAGGCCGACCGCCAGCGCCAGACCGCCCAGCGCGGCGATGATGCTGGTTGTCTGCACCCCGAACTGGGTCAGCACGGTGATCGCGACCACCACCCACAAGGCATATTTGATGATATTGCTGAGGAACTTGGCGACCGTCGGCTCGATCCGCCCCGAACTGTTCAGCGCCCGATCCGCCCAGCGCGACAGCAGCCGCGCAAGGATCACACCGATCACCAGCACCGCTATCGCGCCGGTGAGATAGGCAAGGTTGGTCTTCAACCACAGCCATGCTTCGCCGGCGACGTTGATTTCATCGCTTATTCCATTGGCGATACGGGGAGGAAGCTTCGGGGCATTCATCGGGAACGGCGCTCCTTGTTGCGAGCGCGTTTCGATAACCGACCCGTCTGGCGCTGGCCACCCCGCACGGAAAATCGTTCGGCCTGCGAAATTTTTTGCATGCGTAGGGGTTGATTCATTCCGCCCCCACGACCAAATGCCTCTCCGTTGGCACTCTCGAGAGGAGAGTGCCAAGCAAACTCATCCATTCAAGGAAAGGTCACAAGATGGCATTTCGTCCGCTGCACGACCGCGTTGTGGTCCGTCGCATCGAAGCCGACCAGAAGACTGCTGGCGGCATCATCATCCCCGATAGCGCTCAGGAAAAGCCGAGCGAAGGCGAAATCGTCGCCGTGGGTGAAGGCGCCCGTGACGATTCGGGTAACCGCATCACGCTCGACGTGAAGGTCGGCGACCGCGTGCTGTTCGGCAAGTGGTCGGGCACCGAAGTCAAGATCGGCGGCGAAGACCTGCTGATCATGAAGGAAAGCGACATCATGGGAATCGTCGGCTGATCGCCTGACCTTCTCTCGCTTCTTTTCAATTTAAACCAATCTCAGGAGAAACAATCATGGCTGCCAAGGACGTAAAGTTCGGCCGCGATGCCCGCGAAGGCATTCTGCGCGGCGTCGATATCCTCGCCAACGCCGTCAAGGTCACGCTCGGCCCCAAGGGTCGCAACGTCGTGATCGACAAGAGCTTCGGTGCGCCCCGCATCACCAAGGACGGCGTCACCGTCGCCAAGGAAATCGAGCTCAAGGACAAGTACGAAAACATGGGCGCGCAGATGCTGCGCGAAGTCGCCAGCAAGGCGAATGACAGCGCGGGCGATGGCACCACCACCGCCACCGTGCTCGCCCAGGCGATCGTCAACGAAGGCATGAAGTCGGTTGCTGCCGGCATGAACCCGATGGATCTCAAGCGCGGGATCGATCAGGCCGTGCTCGCCGTGGTCGAAAACCTCAAGAGCCGTTCGAAGGCCGTGTCGGATTCGTCGGAAATCGCGCAGGTCGGGATCATCTCGGCCAATGGCGACCGTGAAGTCGGCGAGAAAATCGCTGAAGCCATGGACAAGGTCGGCAAGGAAGGCGTGATCACCGTCGAGGAAGCCAAGGGCCTCGAATTCGAGCTCGATGTCGTCGAAGGCATGCAGTTCGATCGCGGCTACCTCAGCCCCTACTTCATCACCAACCCCGACAAGATGACCGTGGAACTGGATAACCCCTACATCCTGATCCACGAGAAGAAGCTGTCGAACCTGCAGTCGATGCTGCCGATCCTCGAAGCCGTGGTGCAGTCGGGCCGTCCGCTCCTCATCATCGCCGAAGACATCGAAGGCGAAGCGCTGGCGACCCTGGTGGTCAACAAGC
>Ga0209812_10001661_pt1 | contig 14770 bp, 10 predicted proteins | sample JI71714BDNA_FD_187502 | JGI IMG/M metagenome (GOLD analysis project Ga0209812, IMG submission 187502) | Wastewater effluent complex algal communities from Wisconsin, to seasonally profile nutrient transformation and Carbon sequestration -... | ecosystem: Engineered > WWTP > Effluent > Algae...
CCACTACGACTCTATCCGATGTTGTCGGCGACAGATCCGGCGCTCGAATCCTGGCTAAAAGCAGGGCCAGTGGACGACCCGCTGGACTTCCTTGACGTGCGCTCGGTGAAAATCTACGGCGACGGCGCGCTTGGCAGCCGCGGTGCCGCATTGCTTGCGCCCTACAGTGATAAACCGAAAGAAAAAGGCCTGTTAGTCACCCAGCCGGATAAGCTGACCGCGGTGATGAAACTGACCATCGATGCCGGTTTTCAGGCCAACGTGCACGCGATTGGCGACTATGCCAACCAGCTGGCGTTAGACCGCTTTGAGAGTCTGCAAACTGAAGCGCAGCGCAAAGCCGGCCGTCACCGCATTGAACATGCGCAAGTGGTCGCGCCAAAAGACTTACCGCGTTTTGCCGCTTTGCATGTACTACCGTCGATGCAACCGACCCATGCAACTTCTGACAAAAATATGGCCGGTGCTCGTTTAGGCGTGGCGCGGCTGCGTGGTGCCTATGCCTGGCGCTCCCTGGTCGATGACGGCGCGCGGATTGTCGGTGGTTCGGATTATCCGGTCGAGCTGGCCAATCCGTTTTTTGGCATTCATGCCGCTGTGACGCGGCAGGACCAACAGAATCAGCCGGCGGGTGGCTGGTTGCCTGAGCAGAAACTGACACTGGTTGAGGCTTTACGCAGCTTTACCGTGGACGCCGCCTATGGCGCTTTCCAGGACCAGAGCATGGGCAGTCTGGCGCCAGGCATGTGGGCCGATTTTATTCTGGTCGACCGCGACATTGTCAAAGTCGCGCCGGAACAGCTGTGGCAAACCAAAGTGCTGGCGACTTATGTCGGCGGCGAACTGAAATACCAATTGCGCGAATAACGCGGCCGGGAATAACAAGTCCCAGCAATAAACAAGGTTTTTTATGATTAGCCAGAAGTGGTCAAAACTGATTAAGTCACTGCATTTAAAGAAGTTTCGCAAAGCAGAACAACTGTTTTTTGTCGAAGGTGAAAAAGCAGTGCTGGAAGTACTGGCCGCACACTGGCCGGTCAAAGCCTTATTTGGCACTTCGGACTTTTTTGACCGCTATCCGGACACGGCTTATGCCGCGGAAATGAGCCAACCCTGTTCCGCTGCCGAGCTGGAACAGGTCGGCACTTTTACCAGCAACAATGCGGCACTGGCCGTGGTCGCCATACCACAGTATGCGCCCTTTCATGAAACACCGGGCGAATGGACACTGGTATTGGATGCGGTGAATGACCCCGGCAATCTCGGCACTATCATCCGCATCGCCGACTGGTACGGTATCCGACATATGCTCTGCTCTGCGGATACTGTCGATACCTTTAATCCGAAAGTCATTGCCAGTGCCAAAGGCTCTTTCTTGCGCGTCAAACTGCATTACGGTGATTTGGCACCTTGTCTAGAACAGGCAAAACAACCGGTGTACGGCGCTTTTTTAGACGGCGCTTCGGTCCATCAGCTGGCCTTGCCCAAAGCCGGTGGTTTTATTGTGCTTGGCAATGAAGCCAACGGCATCAGTCCTCAGATCGCGGCTCACGTCAGCCAACGCATCACCATCCCCGCGTTTGGCAAAGCAGAGAGCTTAAATGTCGGCATCGCCAGTGCGGTGATTGTCGATAACTTACTGCGGTTATCCCACCTCAGTCGTTGAGCTCAATCCCTCAGCGAGCTTTCGCTGAGCAATCATTGCGGTGTAATCAAGCGCCTGTAACCGGGCGATACCACTGCGCTGATTGGCAGCACTTGCCAATTCAAGCTCTGCAGCACTGGCATAATGCTGGTCCCATGCCATCACCCGGGGTAGCATCAAATGCTGCCACAACGGCGGGATCAGCGTTAACAACAAAGTGCTGAGATAGCCATTGATCATCAGCGGTGCGTCCGGGTAGGGGCGCAGCCGGTAAAACGGCACGTCTCCTTCAGCATGATGGTGCGAATGCCGGGTCAGATTAAACATGCCCCAAGAGCTTGCACGCTTATTCGTGTTCCAGCTGTGACGCGGCTGCACCGGGGTCGCAGGATCACGCACGATGCCGTAATGTTCCATAAAATTGACGATTTCCAAAAAGGCTTTGGCCAGCAACGCCGACGCGGTAAAAGTCAGAACGCCGACCCAGCCCGCCGCAACGAACACCAGCAAGGTCAGACTCAGCGACATGCCAATCCCGCGCAGATAACGATTGTGATAGCTAAACCGAGGCTGGCGTTTGCGCGCCAGTCGCTGCGCTTCCAGCTGCCATGCACTGCGGTTGCCTTCGATGGTAGAGAGCACAATATGCCAGTACACGTTGCGCCCGCGGGGTGCTGTCGCCGGATCTACAGCGGTTCCGACATAACGGTGATGACCATAGACATGTTCAATGGCAAAGGCCGTATCCCAGCTAAATGCCAGCAACCAGCGGCCGATCCACATCGACAGCGGATGCCAGGTTCTGTGGGTCAGTTCATGCCCAACCACAGTCCCGACCAGCGCAGACAACAGACCACAACTGAGGACAGCCAGCACTAACTGCCACAGGCTGCTGGCTTCCCGCGCGGCCAGCGCATCATAGCCGGTCAGTTGCTGGACCCATCTGCCATACCCCAGCAGATCATTTGGAGCCACTAACCAAATCAGCAAAAAATACATCAGCAGCAACAGGGGCAGCGAGCTGTAAAGCAGGACATCCAACAGCCATGGCCGGTGATAAACCGGTTCGGAGTTATCGTCGCCCGCCAGCAGGTCGCCGCCGACAAAACACACCACAGCCATCAGCAGACCCAGACCAATCCAGTGTCCGCCAAGCGTAAGCCCCAACATAAAAGGCAGGGTCAGACTATGAAACAAGGTAAAACGGGCATATTTCCAGATCCGCTTAACCATATGAACCTCCCAGCGTTATCCGACGCTTACAAGCAGGCAAACACTCATCATGCAGCAAATCCGGGTCAGCGCCTTGCCGGCTGTGGCGCGGGCTCGTCCGCGTGAGCGCTGGCATCGGCGGGTAAACGCAGCAATAACGGGCTTTTTGCCATGCTCTGGCACGCCAATACATAGTGCTGGTCAAGTTCATCGGCGGATAACACGTAAGCACTCTCCGTCAGTTGCCGGACTGTGCCCTGCTGGACCTGACATTTACAGCGACCGCAGGCGCCGACCCGACAATGGTTCGGCCAGGCAATGCCATGGCGTAACGCGGCCTGTAAGATAGTTTCATCTTGTTGTGCGAAAAAAGTCTGTCCGCTGTCAGCAAGTTGGATCTCCAGACCATCAGGGTGGCGGCGCGATCCGCGCCATTGGCGCAGGCACTGCCAAAAATCGTTGAACATCCGCATCACTCCCGATATACCCAAGCTTCATGTTGCGCAGTATAAAGTGCGGCCGGAATGCAACGTCAGCGCAGCAGCAGTCAAAAAATGGTCATTTGCGGCCAACACGCTGCGCAAAACCGGACAGGATTGGTTAGGATAAACCAAGGGATCAGCGAGAGGACCAGACAACCATGCCTGCAACACCGACTTTGACGGATATCAGCGGACAACAGAGTCCTACGGCAACCTCTCCTGCCGCGACTTTATTGCTGCCAACCAATTATCTGCGGCATTTAATGCTGCTGGTCGCAAGCCGCGGTGGTAATAGTCAGCGGATCCTGGCCATCAGCGGGCTCAATCCGGCAGAACTGGAGCAACCGGATGGCTTGGTCAATGTGCAGCAATTTCTGTGGTTGTTACGTGAAGCCAGAGCCGAACTGAACGAACCGGCGCTCGGTTTATATCTCGGTAGCCAACTGACCATCACATCACATGGCCTACTGGGCCTTGCCGCGATGAGCAGCGCCACGCTGGAAGAAGCGTTGCAGCTGAGCTGCAAGTACGTCGCTACACGCACGCCTTTGGTCAGTCTGCAGTTGGACACCACAGGTCGTTGTGCCCGACTGTTTATGGATGAGTTGTATGCGCTCGGTGATATCCGGGCGCTCTTTATTGAGGCGTTGAGCGTCACCATTTTGGCCGTCATCGATTTTGTCGTGCAGCGGCAATGTCAACCGGTCGAAATGCACTTTGCCTTTGCTCCACCGCCCTATCAGGCTTTGTATCAGGCGTTTTTCCGCTGTCCGGTGCTGTTTAACCAACCCAGACATCAACTGGTACTGCCCAAACAGGCGCTGCAGCTCAGATCGGTGCTGGCAGACCGGCAGATGCAGCTGCAAGCGAGCCGGCAATGTGCCAACGAGCTGTAACAATGGCAACAGCGACAGCTGTTATCCGGGCAAATCCGCTTACTGCTGGGCCGGGTGAAAGGGCGCTGCCCGGGTTTTGCGCAGATTGCCACCGAACTGGCATTGGCGCCGCGCACCTTACGCCGCCGGCTGGCCAGTGAAGGCACCAGCTATCAGCAACTTTTGGAGCAGTGGCGGCTGGAGATGGCAGAGCAGTATTTAGGCACGACCAACCTCAGTGTGCAGCAAATCAGTGATTTACTTGGCTACAACGACCCAGCAAATTTCAGCCGGGCCTTCCGGCGCCAGCACGCCGGATTATCGCCGTTACGTTTTCGTCAAAGGACTACCGGCAATACTGCCAGCTAGCAGCAGCTTGATGCGCCTGTCGCATCCAGCCCACTGCCTACTCTGACGTTAAACCGCGGTCTGCGCTGTGGCCCTCACCTGGCGTCTGCGCCAGGCCAACAGCGGTAGCCCCAGCATGAACCAACCTAAACCGGCACCGCCACCGCCGCCTGAGCTAGCGGGAGGTGTCACCGGGTCACTACTGCGGCTGGCATCCAGTGGATATTGATCGCTGACATCCGGCACACCGTCGTTGTCATCATCCGGGTCGGTATTGTTACCAATGCCGTCTTTGTCGGTATCCAGAATTTCCTTCGCATCCAACGGGAAGGCGTCGCTGACATCCGGCGTGCCGTCATTGTCATCGTCCGTGTCGGCGTTATTGCCGATGCCGTCTTTGTCGGTATCCAGAGTTTCCTTCGGATCTAACGGGAAAGCGTCATTCACATCCGGTGTGCCGTCGTTGTCATCATCCGGATCGGCGTTATTGCCGATGCCATCTTTGTCGGTATCCAGAGTTTCCTTCGGATCTAACGGGAAGGCATCATTCACATCCGGCGTACCGTCGTTGTCATCGTCCGGATCGGCGTTATTGCCGATGCCGTCTTTGTCGGTGTCCGTCGTTTCCTTCGGATCTAACGGGAAAGCATCATTCACATCCGGTGTGCCGTCGTTGTCATCGTCCGGATCGGCGTTATTGCCAATGCCGTCTTTGTCGGTGTCGGTGGTTTCAGTGGGATCAAATGGCAATGCGTCGTCAGTATCCGCAACGCCATCGTTGTCGTTATCTGCATCAACTGTATTCAGGATGCCGTCGCTGTCGACATCATTATCGCCGCCAGCGCTGGCGCCAATGGTCAAGGCTTCTGGTATCACCTGAGTCATGCGGTTAGCATTGGCCTGAACAACCGTGATGCGCAAATCAGCCACCCGGGTCTCTGCGCTGATCGGCAGGCGCGCGCTATGTAGGGTCCCAGCTGATTTTTTATAGATGGTGCGCCAGTTACCCGTATCAGTTCTGAAATCTACCTCGACCGCCGTCACCGGCGATTGTTCAGCTGGGTTCCAGATATCGAAATTGAGCCGATGGTCAATCCGACTGACTATTTCCCCCAACTGAGCCCGATTAAACAAGGCCAGATGAGTTAACCGTGGCATCGCACCATCGTTGCTAAAGACATATTGCAACATAGGCGGATGACGCAACGCGCTTGCTTGGGCACTATCAGCCTGCATCGAGATCTCACGACAATTTTTATTGACGTGTCGCCACGAACCGTAAACTAAATTTCCCCAGCGCTGTTTGCCGGAACTTTCGCAGGTATAACTGATTTCGATGTCCCGATTAAAATAGGCCGCATTCAGGTATTGGTCATGCCAGATGATTGGATAATGGAACGTCTCTGTATTGTTACGCGGCGCCTGCGATAAGCTGATTTCACTGCGGTCATTGCCAACACTGATCGCGCCGCTAAAGATTTTCATGCTCGAGCTTAATGGTAACTGGTTGGTATTGAAGTCAACTGCCGCGACTAATCGGCGCGGCCCAGTCTCACTGATCCGCCACTTCAGAATAGACCCGCTACTGGAGGCGGAGAAAAACCCCGAATGTGAATCCGCAACAAAAATTTCCTGATAACTCTGAATTTGTGGAGCAGTTTCCGGCAGCCTCAAAGGGCCGCTTTGATATACCTGCATCACATCACCGGCTTTTGCTTTGGACGGCCACTGAATCGTTAATCCGCCACCGGTGATCGGTGCTTTCCCCGCGATCAGGTTAAATTTCAGCAGGCTTTTATCAGTGAAGTCGATAGGGCTTTGTTGTGACCCCTGCCCCACAGGCCGCAGCCAGGAGAAAAACCAAGTTTCCGGATAGGTTTCACTGAGATTTGGATAATGATAACTCTGTTCAAACTCCCAATCAGTCCCTTCGAATCCGCCGGTCATTAACGCCTCAGGCTTGAGGCTGCAGTCGATAGGGCAAAATCGCATCGTGTGCAGTACCGGTGTGATCAGTTGCTGCTGTCGGAAAAACGCATTGCTGCTTGCGGACGTCGTTCCTTTCAGATCAAGCGTTTCTGCATTCATTTTCAGTGCACTGATCTGGTGATATTCGCTGAGTCTGCTGCTACTCATATCGAGCTGCGCATACCCATTCACCAGATTGGGCATTGGCGTCAGTAAATTGCCCTGGGCAAAATCAAACTGAGCACTTTTTGGGTCCGGTAAATGTAAGCGGCCCCACACCTGCTTCACATTTTTCGCATCATGGAAGCGAATTTGTTTACTCGTGACCAGTCCAAGCTGAAAGCCAGTGGCATAAAAAACTTCTTTATACGCCTCATTCAAAAAACGCAGCTCAACCAGAGAACCATCCGATTTGACATCCAGAGCCTGATACTTTTCATACCAAACCGGCACTATCAGCCGCTGTGATCCGACATCAAAGGCCAATTGAAAGCCACCGACGCCACCATTGTTGTTCGGATATTCAATATCCTGACTTTGACCACTGAAATTCAGTTCAAAAACCGCACGACTATTGGGTGGTACCTGCTGCTGAGTTTGAGTCAAATTGACCTTTAAACCAGCATCAGATTGTTTCAGGATACTGGCTGTGACACTGACATTCTCTGCAGTCGGATTAATAAAGGTGACCTGACGACTGCCGCTGAACGCAGTTGGTTCATTCGGTACCCGCCCCAGTGCTATAGCAGTTTCCTGCAGGAAATAAGGCTGATTCACCGCATTCAGCACATTCAACCGGCCACTGCCGGCCTCTGCCGGATTTGCGAAAATCGTATCAGCCGTTTGTACCAGACGTTGTTTCACCTGAAGGGGGGTTAAATTCGGCTGTTGTTGCAGCAGTAATGCGGCCGCCCCAGCGACATGAGGTGCCGCCATACTGGTGCCAGTTTTGCGGGTCAGTCCACCACCAGACTTAGCTGCCTCGATATCCGTCCCAGGCGCAGCAATTTCTGGTTTCAAATAGTTAGCCCCTTCGAGCGGCCCGCGACTGCTGCTGAAATTGACCCGATCGTCGCGATCCGTATTCGCAACCGTGATAACAGACGGCGCGGCCGCTGGGCTGCCAATCGTCAGATAGTCATAACTATTCCCGGCAGCAACGACGACGGTCACCCCGGCTTGCACTGCTCGCTCCGCCGCCTGACTAATCGGCGTCTGGGCATTTCCTGGACCGCCCAAACTCATATTGATAATGTCAGCGCCATCGTCGGTGGCAGGGTTGCCATCTGGATCTACCGCGTACTCGAGACCGGCGATAATGCTGCTGTCAAAACCATAGCCCTGATCATTGAGGACTTTTACCGCGATGATTTGTGCTCCAGGCGCCACGCCATTCCCGGTGTCGGCTTTACCTGCTGCAGTAGCCGCCACATGAGTACCATGACCATGCACATCAGAAACATCATCGGTATTGACGATAGTGTTTTTGCCCTTGACCACTTTACAGTTAGCGCCGAGGCAGCCGCCTAACGCCGGATGACTGAAATCCACCCCAGTATCCAACACGGCGATTTTGATACCCTGGCCGGTGATCTCACGGTTTTGCGGGTCTTTCTGTGCCCAAACCTGCGGGGCTTTCACCTTTGCCACACTTTCAGACAGCGTCACTTGATAGGCCTGCTCCGGCCACACATTCAGAACTCCTGGGATTGCGGCTAACTGAGCCTGGGTGACCGGGCCTGACACCAGCAACATATTGCTAAGTTGGCTAAATTGCTGCTCAACCTGCGCGCCATTGAGTTGTTGCACTGCCGCGATAACTTGCTGCTGTTCCTGTGTAATTTGTTGTCGTATCGAGGCGACAACAACAGGGTCGCTCGCCAAAATTTGAGCAGTGCTTTGCAGCAACTGTCGCTGAGTTGCCTCATCCATCGATAAAGACTGCTGTTGCAGCTGTTCTAACGCTTGTTGATGCAGTGCCGGATACAAACCCGGCCCTGTCAGCTCTAAAATATATTGCGGTTGAGATTGCCGATACCAACGCAATGTCTGCCCTTGCGGGCCTGTGGTCTGCAATAAATACCCACCGGTCTTGGGAAGACTAGCGGCATGAACGGCTGTTGTATCGCTGGTCTGAGCCTGCACGGCTAACGAACAGACTAGCGTGATGATAAATATAAGTGAATTTTTCATTAGCACTCCTTTGCATCCACTGCCAATTTAACCCTATTTCGCTACATTTCACCAGCATTCCATTCGACTGGTCGCTACTCTGCTTTTGCCTGAGTTTCCGCTACAATAGCGCCACTTTTCTGCGCCGGAGCCCCAGATGTCTATCTCTGCTGAACCGAACTTCCCCACTATTGCCGATTATGTCGGGCAGACGCCGCTGGTGCGGCTGCAACGCATGGCCGCGCATACCAACAGTACTGTGCTGCTGAAGCTCGAAGGCAATAATCCGGCGGGGTCTGTCAAAGACCGACCAGCACTGAATATGCTTAATGCCGCCGAAGCACGCGGTGATATTCAGCCCGGCGATACCATTATCGAAGCCACCAGCGGTAATACCGGCATCGCACTGGCGATGGCTGCAGCCATTAAAGGCTACCACATGGTGCTAATCATGCCAGACAATGCCACCGCCGAGCGCAAAGCCTCGATGCGCGCCTATGGCGCCGAGCTGATTCTGGTGACCAAAGCGCAAGGTATGGAAGGCGCGCGCGATCTGGCGCTGCGCATGCAGGCTGAAGGCAAAGGCAAGGTGTTGGACCAGTTTAACAACCGCGATAATCCGGCGGCGCATATCGCCGGCACCGGGCCAGAGATCTGGCAACAAAGTCAGGGGCTTATCACGCATTTCGTCTCCAGTATGGGCACTACTGGTACCATCATGGGTGTCTCGACTTATCTGAAACAGCAAAACCCGGCGATCCAAATTGTTGGTTTACAACCGGCGGAAGGCAGTTCTATTCCGGGGATCCGGCGCTGGCCGGAAGCTTACTTGCCGGGGTTTTATGAAAAAAGCCGCGTCGATTTGGTGCTGGATGTCAGTGAGGCCGATGCGGTCGCCACCACACGGCGCTTGGCACGCGAAGAAGGGATTTGCGCTGGGGTCAGTTCCGGCGGCGCTGTTTTTTCTGCCATCCGGCTGGCTGAGCAACACCCGGGCGCGGTGATCGTTGCCATCATCTGCGATCGGGGTGATCGTTATCTGTCTTCCGGCTTATTTGATGATTAGGGACATTTGTGAATTTTGAATGGATGGCACTGGCCGCGGCGTTGTGTTGGGCGGTTGGTAGTTTAATTTCGGCGCCGGCATCGGCACATTTGGGCGCCTTTGCTTTTACCCGCTGGCGGATGACCTTCGCCAGTGCACTGCTTTGGTCGGTGGCGCTATTCAGCGGCAGCTGGCAGACGCTACCCGCCGACCAACTTTGGGTGCTGGCGGCATCCGGCATCATCGGCATCTTAATTGGCGATACCGCCCTTTTTGCTTCAATGAACCGGCTGGGGCCGCGTCGTGCCGGCGTGCTCTTTGCGACACACGCGTTGTTTTCTGCCGTGCTGGCTTATCTGTTTCTCGGCGAAACGCTGTGGGGCTGGACGCTGATTGGCTCTGGTTTGCTGGTCAGCGGCGTGATGTGCGCCATCTTGTTTGGCAAAAGAGCCAGCGAACAACATCACTGGGAAACATCCAATCATCAGCTGGGTATTGGTATTGGCCTGGGGCTATTGTCGGCTTTGTGTCAGGCTGTTTCGACGTTAATGCTCAAACCGCTGATGGAAACTGACATCGACGCCATTGCAGCCTCGGCGGTGCGGATGACGACGGCACTGATTTGCCATTTAGTGCTGCTGTGGCTGGGCTTTAAAGTCGCACGGACTTACCTGCCGATGACGCCCAAAGTACTGGCGATGGTTGGCTTTAATGCGCTGTTATCGATGGTGATTGGCATGACATTGATTTTGCAGGCGCTGAAACTCGGCGACGCCAGTCTGGTTGCCATGCTGTCGTCGGTCAGCCCGGTGCTGGTATTACCGCTGTTATGGCTGGTGTATAAACGCCGGCCCGCCGCCGGTGCCTGGCTCGGTGCGGCGCTGACCGTTGGCGGAACCGTTCTGATTTTAATGCATTGATAGTCACTGAATCGAGGCGCCATACGCGCCTCGCTAGTCATTCCGGCGTCTGCTCAGTCCATTGTTGCCGACGCTGCCGGACTTCCACCAAGCCACTTTGGTCAAAACTGCCAAAGGCAGAATGGTGCATGGCCCAATACACCGCAGCGAAAAATGGTCCGAGGAGCAACGTGCCTAACGCCCAGTACCTGGGCTGCACCAACCAGCAGCGGCGACCATCCTGTTGTCCACGCCGAGCAGCCTGAAAAACTCCCACCGCAAACACCAGATGTAACACCGCCATCGCTAGCACGAATAAAAACATGATCGAGGTTGGAAAAGCCTGCATGCCAAAAGAGTTCATCTGCATCCTTGTCTAATTGAAACGCTTCGCAGCTGCCAACGTTAACTGAACGCGGAGCCACTTTCAATCAGCTGTCACTCGGGCGCTATCCGACCGACCAGTATTGACCGGTCGGACAGCGCAGCACCCTTGCATCAGAACCGATAGGTCGCGCCAAGCTGCCAGGTGAATGGTTTGTAATTCAGGCTGCTAAACTGCGCCTTAGTTTTTTCATCTTCCAACGTGCCTGATTTACCACCAGAATGACGTAACTCCGTATGCACAGACCAATGGGCGGACAGTTTGTATTCCACACCGGCAAAGCCCTGATAGCTGAAATTGCCGCTGTTGGAGTAAGACGTCTCCACACCATTGCGCTCCAAATCAATATCAATTTCCTGGATCCAGCCAACCCCAACCCCGACATAAGGCGTCAGGCTGCCCCATGGTTCAAAATAATAAAGACCGTTTAAGTAGATGGTGTTCGAGGCATAATTGCCGTCCGGGTAAAACTCGTTACCGACCTTGGTTTCACTGTCATTGCTGCGATATTCCCACACCACCTCGGCGGCAATGTTGGCGTTGTAGCGATAGCCAAAGGCACCGCCCAGTACCAAGCCTTTTTCCAACTCCACCTCAACCGGCGCTGTTGCCGTCTTGCCGGTCACATCGTTCATGTAGCTGATGCCGGTAAAAGGTTTGACGTAATAATGGGCGGATTCGGCCGCCTGAGCCTGTGCCAGCAGCGCTGTCAGCGCAGTGATGGCGGATAACATGTATTTTGTTTTCATGATGTTCTCTCCGGTGACAAAGTTGTTTCTGGTTACCACTGCAGTTTAAAGCCCAGCAGAATGATCGATTCGCCATCCTCGACCACGTCGAGGCCGGTGCGTTCGTTAAACTCAGCGGAGCTGGGGTTGTCTGAACCGAGCAAGTTGATGATGTCGACAAAGGCCACCAACTCAGTCCAGCTATACTGGCGGCGATAGTCGGCACGGAAATTCACCGAGCTAAAACCGTCATAGCGGTCGATATTGCGCGTGGTAATTTCCTTGGAATAACGCAGTAAGCCACTGGCCGGTAACACGTTTTGATTGATGACAAAGCCATCACGCGGGGCACCGGACGCCCATTTCCAGCGCGCGGAGAAACTCCAGCGATCATCGAGCTCATAAATCCCGCCGAGCTGAACAAAATGCGGCCGGTTAAAATCCGCCACGTAGTACGCGCTATCTGCCGCATCTTTGACGCGGGATTTGTTGTAGCTGTAATTAGCCTGCAGCGACCAGCCGTCACTGAAGCGTTTAGTCGCCACCGTATCAACGCCCCAGGAATAGCCCTCGCCGGTGTTGCGCAGCGTTTGCTCAACGCCATCCTGCTTCACCAGCAAATCAGTTAATTGCTGATAATAAGGTTCAAATAGCAACTCGATATCGCTGCTGAGCGCATATTTCCAGCCCACGCTAAGCTGCACTGTGCGTTCGTTTTTCAGATTTTGGTTGCTGTTATCCGCCGCTAAAGCGTCAAAGGCCGGCGGTTGATAATAAATACCGGCCGTGGTGGTCATTTGTAAGCGGTCCGTCACCAGCCAGGACGTACCAAAGCGTGGCGACACCAGGTTTTCACCGGTGATGCCATCGCGCTCCAGCCGGGCACCAGCACGGAAATTCCAGTTGCCAAAATCGACCGTTTGATTGACATAACCAGATGCATTGGTCGCGCTGCTGCTAAACAAACTATTGGTATTGTTGGGCGTGAGTACGATGTAGTTGGCGCCGGCAGGCCGGCTGTCGTCACGATCATAGACATAACGGATCCACTGCGCGTCATTCAGACGTTGCTGGTATTTCACATCAATGCGCTGCAGCATCAGGCCACTATCGAGCTGGCCAAAATCGTTAAAAGTGACAAAATCCGACCGCCAGCCGTATTCACGTTCATCAATGGAAGAGGACAAAATATTCTGCCGCACCGGCACCTTGGCAGCTTCAGTGCCGGCAGCGACCAGATAAGGCATCGCTTCGCCAATCGAAGTGCTTTGGCCGAAATCACGGATGTAAACCCGATTGGTCCACTGCGAGTCGCTGCCAAGCAGCTGGGTATAACTCACCGCCAGTAAACTATTGTCAGCCTCTGATGTGGCCAGCTCTAAATCTTCCCAGTTACCAGGGTCGTCTTCATCAGAGGCCAGCGCATTTTCAAGATTGCGTTCAAAAGTTTCCGGCGCGTAAATAGCCAGCACATTGAGCTTGCCGTCGGTGCCTAATTGCGTGGTGGTTTTGACAATGATATCGGTCAGTTTTGGCGTGCCGATGTCCTCTACCCCAACCGTTTCAAACACCCGGCCAAAATCCAGCCGGCGGGCGGAAAACAGCAGCGAGGTATCGTCATCCAACCGGCTCGGGCCATCATAGCCCACTTCCAGGCCAGATAAATCCAGTCGGGTCGAATAGCTGGCACTGTCATTGTTGCCTTCTGCGACATTCAGTTTTAACAAAGACGCCGCGCCGCCACCATAAGCCGGGCTCCAGCCGCCGGGCTGAAATTCAGCGCCGCCAATCACATTGGGCGCAAACACCGAAAAACGCCCGCCGCCTTCGATGTCTTCCAAATCACCAAAAGAGTCGTCAAAGTGCACCACTTTCTGAAACGGGATCTCATCAACCAGGATCAGGTTGTCTTTCGGGCCGCGCCCGCGCACGGTAAAGCTGGAAAACTCACCGCTAGAGAATAACCCCGGCAAGCCATCCAGCGCCCGCAGCACGTCGCCACCACTGCCTACTGCGCTGGTGAGGTTATCACCGGTTAAATAGCTGGTACCGGCCGATGCATTTTGATCCAGCGCCCGCTGCGAACTGCTGACCTGAATGCGCTCGATGTTATCCGTTTTCAGCAACTCCACCGCAATCGGGGTGGTTTTGTCCTTGCTGATCCGTAGCGTCGGTTCAACAAAGAGTTGATAACTGCGGCCGCTGACGCGCACTTCATACAAACCGACTGGCAGGCCGTCAATCTTTACCCGCCCCTGTTCATCGGTAGTTTTACTGACTTTCTGGCCGTCGCGGCTCTGCAAGCTAATCGCCGCACCTGCCACTGGTCTCGCGGTTTTGCCATCGACGACCTGCACTGAGACCGCACCATCATCGGCGACCTGCGCGGCAACCACGCTACCCGGCAGCGCAAACGCGCAGGTTAGTAACCAGGTTGCCATAGTGGTGGACGTTTTGGTCCGTTGTTTTCTCTGCATGCTCCATTCTCCATCAGCTGAAACTTCAATCCATTGATTATGGAACACGCCTTGTTACTGACCACTTACGGCCAGATTAATAAAAGTTAATAAAACACTCCGGCGAAAGATGACGAAAACTTAATGGAGACTCCACTTTCTGTTAAGCCCGCGCCCGTCATACTGAAGCTATCTTTTTCTTGCAGTAGGACCCCGCAGATGGCGAACCACACTCCCCGTAAAACGATACTGATCACCGGTGCCAGCTCTGGGATCGGTCAAGCCACAGCGCTGGCGGCAGCGGCGGCAGGCTGGCAGGTGTACGCCTGTGGTCGCGACCAGCAGCGGCTCGACGCTTTAGCCCAACAAAGCGCCAACATCACCACCCTGGCGTTTGACTTAACCGACCGCACCAGTTGTCAGTTAGTACTGGGTAAACTGAATGTCGATGTGGTACTGCTCAATGCCGGAACCTGTGAATACATTGATGTCGAACAGTGGGACACTGAGGCATTTAAACGGGTCTTCGATGCGAATTTTTTCTCCGTGGTGTAC
>Ga0209812_10001662_pt1 | contig 14762 bp, 10 predicted proteins | sample JI71714BDNA_FD_187502 | JGI IMG/M metagenome (GOLD analysis project Ga0209812, IMG submission 187502) | Wastewater effluent complex algal communities from Wisconsin, to seasonally profile nutrient transformation and Carbon sequestration -... | ecosystem: Engineered > WWTP > Effluent > Algae...
CCAGCGCCATGGCACCCGATTTACCCATTAAGATTGTTGGGATTCGGCCGGGTGAAAAGCTACATGAAATGATGTGTCCGGGTGATATGTCTTATCATACCTACGAGTTTGCCGATCATTTTGTTATTGCGCCGGCTATTAAGTTCTTTAATCGTAGTAACGATTTTACAACCAATGGTCTGGGTGAGCAGGGACAACTCGTTGCTCAAGGTTTTGAATATGTCTCTAATAGTAATCCGCATTTTTTAACGATTGATGAAATTCGCCATTGCAACTTGGTAGCAGATTTATGATTCCCTATGGCAAACAGCACATCGACCATACAGATATTGCTGCCGTATTAGATGTTCTAAAGTCTGATTGGTTAACTCAAGGCCCCGCCGTACCCGCTTTTGAAAGCGCGATTGCTCAGTACTGCAATGTTAATTTTGCCGTTGCTGTAAATAGCGCTACCGCAGGGTTACATATCGCTTGTATGGCACTTGGTGTGTCTTATGATGACTGGGTATGGACGTCACCAAACTCTTTTGTCGCCTCCGCCAATTGTGCGCTGTATTGTGGTGCAAAAATCGACTTCGTTGATATCGACATCGAAAATGGAAATATGTCGGTGGCGGCATTGGAGCAAAAGCTAAAACAAGCGCGAGCACGCAATACTCTGCCAAAGGTTGTCATTCCTGTACACTTCGCTGGCCAATCCTGTGATATGCAAGCAATCGCCGCTCTCGCTGCAGAGTATGGTTTCCACATTATCGAAGATGCGTCACACGCCATCGGTGCGCGTTATTTAGACGAACCTGTTGGTAACTGCCGCTACTCCGATATTTGCATTTTTAGTTTCCACCCGGTCAAAATTATTACTACCGGTGAAGGTGGGATGGCGACAACACAAGATTCTGTGCTCGCACGTAAAATGCAGATGCTCCGTAGTCATGGAATCACCTCTGTCGAAAGTGAGTTTTCAGAACCTAGCCACGGAGCATGGTACTACCAGCAACACATGTTAGGATTTAATTATCGTCTAACCGATATGCAAGCTGCACTCGGTTTAAGTCAACTAGGGAGACTGGACCAATTTGTCACGGCTCGGCAGCAACTGGTTGCGAAATACGACAGCGCTTTTGCCAATAACACGGCTCTGCAGCCACTAACGCAACACCCCAGTACATACAGTAGTTACCATTTATATGTGGTGCGGCTGACAAACCAAACTCAGGCACAGCATAAAGAGTGTATCCGTTATCTTCGACATCAAGGTATAGTGGGCCACGTTCATTACATACCGATTTACTTACAACCTTATTATCAACAACTTGGCTTTAAGGCCGGTTACTGTCCCCATGCTGAGAAATACTACCAGCAAGCTGTAACATTGCCGCTCTATCCTGAGTTAACTTCTGAGCAGCAAGCAATTGTAATCAGTGAGCTGGAGCGCTTTTTATGTCAGAGTTAAATCCAGTTCATTTCGGCAGTTTATACCGAATTCTTGCAGCCTTGAATTGTACGGTTTTGACTTGGTAGCCTTAATGTTTTCAGTATCACTGCCGATAACCTTAGGTACACGTTTGAGAGCATGGCTAACTGGTTTCACAAACCATTCAGACATGTCGTCACTCTAATACAATTAACCATCGACGCAGGCTAGTATGACAATTTCAAAACCTTTTTTTATCGCTGAAGTATCGAGTAATCATCATCGGGATTTGGATAGATGTCTGGCGTTTATCAGAGTATCAGCTGAGATTGGCTGTGACGCAGTTAAGTTTCAGTTGTTTAAAGTTGATCAACTGTTTGCGCCTGAAATTTTGGCGAAAAGTGAGACACATCGGGCACGAAAAAATTGGGAGTTACCCGTAAGTTTTTTACCGATCTTGAAACAAAGTTGCGATGACCATGGAATTCAATTTTCTTGTACTCCCTTTTACCTAGACGCAGTGACAGAGCTAGAACCTTATGTCGACTTTTATAAAATTGCGTCATACGAGCTACTTTGGGATGATCTGCTTATTGCCTGTGCCAAAACGAACAAACCGGTCGTTATCTCGGCTGGCATGGCGACATTAGATGAAATCGATCATGCAATTAATACGCTGAAATCCGCGGGCTGCAAAAAGATAACCTTGCTGCACTGTGTTTCTGCTTACCCTACTCCGATGGCTGAGTGTAATCTTGCGGTGCTCGGTACATTTAGGCAGAGATACGGTATTCAAGTGGGTTGGTCAGATCATAGCGTTCAACCCGCCGTTATCCGGCGGGCGACAACGCGTTGGCTGGCAGACTGTATCGAGTTTCATCTGGATCTTGACGAAAAAGGCGATGAGTTCGCTGCAGGCCATTGCTGGCTGCCAGAGCAAATTAAACCAGTTATAGCCGAATGTCGCGATGCCGTCATAATCGATGGTAATCCAGATAAAATTTTGGCACCAAGCGAGGCACCTGATAGGGTATGGCGCGCAGATCCAAGCGATGGTCTTCGTCCGCTGAAGTCGATTCGCCACACCTTCGGAGCGAATACATGAATAGTCCAGGCATTAAAGTCGCCGCAGACGCCGTCATTCAATTTTTGGCAAACCAAGGCATCGCGGCCTTACACAATTATCCCGGCGGCACCATTGCGCCACTGCTCGATGCTTGCCATCGCTTTGGTATCAAAGTATACACATCTCGACATGAACAAGGCGCAGGATATGCGGCCTTGGCGCAGGCCAAGTTAACTGGATTACCTGGTATTGTCGCGGTAACATCTGGCCCAGGCGTGACAAATGTGCTCACACCGGTCGCAGACGCATTTTTCGATGGCGTACCACTTTTAGTCTTTACCGGACAAGTCGGTACAGGTGACTTAACTGGCGATAAACCGGTTAGACAGTCTGGCTTTCAAGAAGTTGACACTCCAGCGCTGATGAGACCCATAACGAAAGCTCAGTTTCAGCCGAGAAACGTTGCCGAATTGGTGCTTATGCTGCCTGAAGCATGGAATATTGCATGTGATGGTCGAATGGGACCGGTCTCGCTAGATTTACCAATGGACGTGCAGCGAACGCTTTACGAGGATGTCATCTTGCCTGCTCGTCGAGTGAGAGCCGATACGGTTGATATTCAGGACTTTATTTCCAGCCTCGTTCAGGCAATAAAGATCGCTAAAAAACCCGTCATAATTTGTGGTAACGGCATGGCCAATGCAACCAACGCCGAATTATTGCATAAAGTGAGGGGCTCATGGGCAGCACCAGTCAGCCACAGCTTACTCGGTGTTGGTACGCTAGACTCGACTGATCCAGACTGTCTTGGCTTCCATGGCCATACAGGAAGCCAGCTTGCTGGAAAAGCGATTGCTCACGCCGACTTATTGTTAGTTCTTGGATCTAGACTTGATGTTCGCCAAACAGGCACCTTAAAGACAGAGTTCGCAAAGAACGCTCAAATTTTTCGGGTTGATTTTGATCATAATGAACTAACCTATACCCGAATCGCTCATCACGTCAGTGTGTGTGCATCGGTTGAGCGTGTGCTTACCTCACTGGTAGATCGGCTAACACAGTCGGAACCAATCGACATTTCCCCCTGGCGACAACAGATTAATGCGTGGCGAGACGCACTCCCCTGGCCTTATGAAGATTTTTCCGGTGCGGCACCCAAAGCGGTGATTGAGTACTTAAGTCAACGCTTGCCTGAGCATACTATTGTCACTACAGGCGTTGGTTCTCACCAACACTGGGTCGCAAGACATTTTCGCTTTGCCCTACCACACCGACGCTTAATGACTTCTGCGGGACATGGTGCTATGGGTTTTGACCTCCCCACCGCTATCGGAGCAGCCATACACTCCCCACAATCAAGCATACTCTGCGTGGTTGGCGACGGCTCATTTCAAATGAACATTCAGGAACTGGGAATGATCAAAGAGCTTGGGTTGATGATAAAAATCTTAGTGATAGACAATCACAGACTCGGACTGGTATCTCAGTTTCAGTTGCTGAACTGGGCAACAGATACCGCCTGTGGTAACAAACAATCTCCTGATTTCGCCTGTATTGCCAGAGGATATGGTTTAAAAGCATTTCATTGTGGTCTGAATGATAACTTACAACCTGTATTGGATGAGTTTATCTGCTCTAGCACATCTGTACTGTTACACCTCGAAATTGACACTAGGCACGATGTGTTACCAATGCTGTTAGGTGGCCAAACTACGGATAAAATGTGGCCATATTATGATTTGAAGGGTAATCGCAATGATAAAAGTAGCCAGAAATAGGTTAGTGCTCATTACCGGGGGGAGCAGGGGAATAGGTGCAGGCCTTGCAAAGGCATTTGTGCAAGCAGACTACCTGGTTGCCATTACTTATTGCAGTAAAAAAGATGATGCCGAACAACTTGCTCTCGCGTTGGGACAGCAAGTTGCGGCCTTTGAGCTCGATCAATCTAACCCGCAAAGTATTCAACATTGTATCACCGCCGTAACACAGCATTTTTCAAAAGATATCGATGTTCTCATCAACAATGGTGCTATTGCTCAGGAAAAGCCTTTTGCAGAAATTACTGCTGTTGATTTCACTAACATGCTTGATACTAATTTACGTGGTCCCTTTCTGCTCTCACAAAAATGTATTCCGGCGATGCAGCGACAGCAGTTTGGCAGAATTATTAATATAAGCTCTGTTGGTGGACAATGGGGTGGATTCAATCAAGTGCACTATGCTGCATCTAAAGCGGGACTGATCAACCTGACGCAATCTATTGCGAAAATTTATTCCAGCGATGGTATTCGTGCCAACTGTATTGCCATTGGTCTAGTTGCTACAGAGATGACGGAGCATGAGTTGAGTACAGATGCAGGTAAGAAAAAAGCGGCAGCCATACCTGTCAGGCGTCTTGGTACTGTTGAAGATGTAGCGGGCATTGCTCTGTTCCTCGCCTCACATCAAAGCGATTATCTCAGCGGTCAAACCATCAATGCCAATGGCGGCATGTATTTCGGGTAAGGATATTCTATGAAACGAGAGTGTTTTCTGTGTCAATCACCAACTGAAATCATTTTTTCTACGCCTTGGGCGCTTCCTGGGCTGACACCACGCGAGATTGGCTTTTCACTCTGCCCACAATGCGGTTCGGTTTGCCAGAGCCCTACGGTCAGCTTTGATGAAATGATGACGTTTTACAGTTCAATGGCGGTTTATACCAACCCTGGTCGTCAGGAAAAACCTTCTGATGCAAAAGTTCGTGACGTAGAGGAGCAAATTCGTTTCATTACCAGAGGTATTGGCACCCTCCCTGATTCCGCGCTACAGATAGGTAGCTCAGACGGCTACACGTTATCGCGGTTCCGTGCAGCAGGCGTAACAAGGGTATTAGGTGTGGAACCTGGCACCGCCTCGGTCGAAATCGCCAGAAGGCTATATCAGGTCGACTGTTTACACAGCAGTGCTGAAGATTTTTCCAGCGACGAACAATTTGGTTTGATCATTTTGACTCATGTGCTGGAGCACTTATATCAGCCACAAGATACGCTAAGAAAATGCCGGCAACTGCAGCAAAACATCAATGAGGGCTTTATCTATGTTGAAGTGCCGCTAATGGCGAAGCCTGCTAGTCTATGTCCTGGCTTTTTTTCTTTTGAACATATTAACTATTACACTCGAGAAAACTTGGTGCGCAGCTTAACTGATGCCGGTTACTCGGTGGTGTCGTTAATAGAACACTACAATAGTAACCTGTCGCCTATTATCGGTGTGTTAGCCAGCACCCGCTCTCAGCAGCACCTTGACGATTTTATACCCTCGGTGAATCGAAACCGCGCGATTCTGACAGATTATCGGGCGAAAGAGGTTGCATACTGGCAAGGATGCCTCGATAAGGTGTTGCCGGTACTGCACCAGAGTAAACGAATTTTCTTGTGGGGCGCAGGAATTCACACCAGCCAATTGGTCGCCAATACTCACTTACTTAACCAGTGTCATGTTTCAGGTCTGACTGATACATCCAGTCTGAAATGGGGGTTAAGGCAAGGTGACTGGATTTGCCAAGACCCAGCCAGCATTGATTGGCAGCAGGGTGATAGCGTGCTGATTTCATCTTACGCCAGTGAAAAGGAAATATATGATTCGCTTTACTGGCTAAGAGACTTGGGCGTCACCACATTAAGACTGCACAACATTGATGATACTCGGGCTCACTAATGACAAAAAATATTCTTATTATTGGTGCCGGTATTGAAGCTTGCGAAGGGATTAAAGTTGCAAAAAGCATGGGGCTTGGCCTAGCCATTGCCGATGGCAACCCAGCTGCCCCCGGTCTTGCTCTGGCCGATTGGCCAATTATCGAGAGCACTTATGACGGTGCGGCTATCCTGTCGCGAACAAGGGAGCTGCAAGCAGTTGGCATCGACATTCACGGCGTTATTGCTATGTGCGCAGATGTCCCCCTGAGCGCTGCTACGGTAAGTAATGCACTTAACCTTCCGGGATTATCGTTAGAAAGTGCTTTTTTAGTTTCCGACAAGCTAGCGATGAAAAATAAACTAAAAGCAGCCGGGATCCCTATTCCTCGTTTTGCCGATGTAACAGATAAATCGATGTTAATTACGCAGGCTAACAACATCGGTTTTCCACTTGTCATAAAGCCTGTCGATAGCCGGGGCGCCAGAGGGGTGCAACTTATCGAAACCGCCATGGAGCTGGATCAAGCTTGGGAACTCGCAGCTAAGGAATCGCCAACCTCAAGGGTTATGCTGGAGGAGTATCTCAGCGGACCGCAATTTAGTACGGAAACCCTAGTTGATCGAGGGCGTTGTTACACCCTTGGATTTGCAGATCGGAATTATGAATGGTTAGCTCGCACTAAACCTTTCATCATTGAGAATGGTGGAGATGCACCAACAGGGGAAAGCTCTCTGATTAAGCAAGAGGTCATCGCCACCGTGGAGCAAGCGGCATGTGCTCTTGGCATTACGCAGGGCGTAGCAAAAGGCGATATGGTCTACACCAAGGAAGGGGCTAAAGTTATTGAAATTGCTGGACGTCTATCGGGTGGTTTCTTCTCGACCACACAAATTCCGTTAGCTACCGGGGTAAACTTTATTGAAAAAGCGATTAAACTCGCGCTGGGTGAGTCACTAACAGAGGATGACGTAAGGGTTACCCAACAACAAGCCGTCGCTATCCGCTATCTCGATCTTGTCCCTGGTAAAGTCAGGCAAATTTTTGGCGTCAAAGAGGCTATGACCGTACCTGGCATCGTGATGCTGAATGTCTTTATTCAATCAGGAAGCACTATTTATCCACTTGCTAATCATACGCAAAGAGCGGGATTTGCGATTGCATGTGCAGACACTAAACAACAAGCGATTCTTAACGCCCTTACCGCGTTATCAAAGATAACTGTTGACTATGAAGGCTAGTAATTATGACAACTGCCCTCTACACAATTTTCCATCTGAATCTGGCATTTTCTTCGATTGAAGAGCAACAGCACGCTGATGTCGTTCAACAATGTTATTGGCCGCTGTTGGACATTGCCAAAAACGGCATTCCTATCGGCATAGAGCTGACGGCTTATACTTTGGAGGCGATTAATCGTATCGCGCCGGCATGGGTTGCTGAATTTAGAAGGCTGTTGTCGTTAGGAAAGTGTGAATTGATCGCAAGTGGTGATAGCCAGATTATCGGTCCACTTGTTCCTGCAGCAGTCAACCATACCAATCTTCGGCTCGGCCAACAATCTTATCAGGAGCAAGTGGGTGTTACCCCATCTATCGCTTATGTTAATGAGCAGGCTGTCTCAGCCGGACTATTAGATATCTATATTGATGCAGGTTTTGAAGCAGTTGTCGTTGAATGGGATAACCCGTTTTCACATAACCCCGACTGGAAACCAGAGTACTTTGCACAGCCGCAATGTTTACTCAGTGCGAGTGGTAGAAGTATTAAAGTTATCTGGAATCATGCTATTGCTTTTCAAAAATTTCAACGTTACGTGCATGGTGAATTAACTGAAGAAGATTACCTGAACTATTTAGTCAAAGTGCTGAAACCCGATACGATTGCTTTCCCTATTTATGGCAGTGATGCAGAAGTCTTTGACTTCAGACCCGGTCGTTATCAGACTGAGGCAGGGCAAATCAGCAATGAGTGGATAAGAATAAAGCAATTGTTTAATCGGATTAACCAGATGCCAGCATACAGTTGGAGTACCCCCTCTGGTTTACTGCTTAACTTAAAAGATCAGCCAACGTTAACACTAACCAATGCGCAACATCCAGTTAGTGTTAAAAAGCAAACAAAGTACAATATTTGCCGATGGGGCCTGAGTGGCCGCAACGATTTACTGCTGAATACCAAATGTTACAAACATTTCAGCCTATTAAAATCAAATTCCTTGGCCAGCGACTCTGATTGGCGTAGTTTATGTCGGCTCTGGGCAAGTGACTTGAGAACACATCTTACGCAGTCTCGTTATGAAAAACTCAACTTAGTCGCACAAGTCTCGCAGACGCTGCAGTTCTCTCCTTTTAAGACATTGGACAATATTAATATCCAATACGATGAAGCCCGACGTAGACTGCAAATTCAAACACCCAAAATCCATTTGTCACTTAACGGAAACCGTGGATTAGCGATAGATAGCCTTGCGTTCGCTAGCCATTCTTTTATACCCGTTGTGGGCACCCTATCCCATGGTCATTTCGATCATATTAGTTATGGCGCTGACTTTTATACCAATCATTTATTACTAGAGCGTTTTCGTGAGCGGGACAGGGTAGCAGATCTTAATCGTGTTGTTTATCAACTAGCAGAACAAGACGGCTGTCTGGTTATTTATTGCCAACAATCACTGAAAATTGGCGACATTACAAAATGGTACAAACTGGATGGTGAGAGGCTACATACTGGAATCCATTTTCAACATTTACAGCGTCCTGAAGCGTCCGTGCGTCTTGGTTTTATTACACTCCTAAATTGTGCTGACCGAGCTTGGTATCAGACGTGTTTAGGCGGCGACCGAGACGAGTTTTTCCAAATTACCGCTGATATGGATCAGGGCGAAGCGGTCTCCTCTATAGTTTCTTCAAATAGCGCTTTAGGCGCCACCAATGGTCAGGTTAGCTTTGGCAGTCAGTCTAATGGCATCAGGATTGAGTGGAAACCCGAGGACTGTGCGGCATTACCCATGATTTCGAGTAAAAAAATTAATAGTCAATATTTGAACAGGCTATGGTTCTCTCTTGCAGAAGCAGATGAAACACTTAAGTCTGGTGGTAACCTACTTAACTTTACCGTCTGTATCATGCCTGTTAAGAGGTCTGAACATGACTAAAATTCTTGCCATCATTGGCGCTCGCCTGAATTCAAGCCGTTTACCTGGTAAGCATCTTTTACCCTTGCCGTGTGATGATAGAGGGAACTCACAGCCGTTAATTAGCCACATTTTGGCTCGGCTTAAACAGTCAAATTTGATTACTGATATCGAGCTCGCCACAACCGCCGACGATTTTAATCAACCGCTTGTAAAATGGGCACAGGAGCAAAAGTTAACCTGTTTCCCATTCAAGGGCGATGTCAATAATCTGATGGCCAGACTGGATGACATCATCCAAAAACGAACACCTGACGTCATTGTTTATATCTGTGGTGACTGCCCACTTATTGACCCAGAATTTATTGATCATGCTCTCGCAAACCTTGTCGCATCGGGTAGAGACAGTATCAAATTATTAGACGAAGTACGTTCATTACACGAGGGGATGGCATTTTACAGTAAAACAGGTTGGGACAAATTGATGTCTGTTAGTCTATGCGCTATGTCTAAAGAACATGTAGGTTACGCAGACCGCATCACTCCCGTACTTGAGACGCTGAAGATTACAGATAGTGCTGATTATTCTAAACTGAAACATCGTATCTCTGTCGACACATACGCAGACTATCGCTTTATGGCCGAAGTGTATCGCCGTTGGTATCTCTCACACTCGGCAACATCAGTAGTGAATTTGCAATGGGTACAGCAACAGCTGATTTGTGACCCCGCGTTGGCGGCGATAAACTCGCACGTACAGCAAAAAGCAGCAGATATCACTTATGCTAAAGTCAGTTTGTACTGCCATGTCAGTAAAGTTATTGGCACTGGACACTTAAAACGTTGTGCTATGATTGCCGATGTCTTACAAGATAAACTTGGGTTGGGAACACAAATTTATGTGCAAGGGGAAGAGGTCTCTTTCCCTTGGTTAAGAACCACGACGGTTTGGCTTGGAAACAACAGCCAACTTCTGCATAAAATGCAGCAAGATGACAATTCGCTTCTTATCTTAGATTTTCATCCTAATTTTATCGACTTGAAAACTATTGCATCAGTCTGTACCGAGGTAAGACGACATGGAAGAAAAATACTCGCTATCGATAAGTTAGTAGATATTTTAGAGAGCGTAGATAAGCTTTTTATTCCCAGTTTTTTTACACCTAAACACGATCCCAAAATTAGTTTTGGTTGGCAAAATTATCTGCTTGAAAATAAAGCATCTTGGCCCAAGAAGCAGCAAGTACTTATTTTGACCGGTGGCAGCGACGCGCTCGATTATGGACAATCACTACCTGAGCTACTGGAAAATTCACTTAAATCAGATTGGGAATACATTTGGATCCGAGGGCCTCTGGCCGCTGAGCCTAAAATGAGTACAGCATCAAAAATAAAAATACTTCATAACCCAACTGAATTACCACAACTGATTGCGGAATCGTCAGTGATATTAAGTTGTTACGGCCTATCACTTTTTGAATCTATTGCATCACAAGCGGCCACTGTTTTATTACCTGTTAAACATCTCTGTGAGCCAGCAGAATTAGATTCATTAGCATCATATAACCTGTGTTTGCTCTCATCTAACTTGACTGAAGCAGTAAATCAGTTATTGCGTTTACAAGAATCAGAGACACTTAGAGCTGATTTACAGAAAAATGCGGCCAAGGTATTTTCAAATGAACCGGGTCTTAACCATTTAACCGAGATAGTAAAAGCTCTGCTTGCGTAAAGTTAGCACCCAGTAGATATTTATATGCGCATCTTTACATCGTAATTACTAATCGTCCGAACATAGGATCAATCATATTGATTGATGTTGCGGCACTATTGAAGTTTGAACATGTATCAGTCAATTATCTATTATATTAATCGAGATCCTAATCAACAACGTGATGCAGAACACATCGCGGCAATTGACTTTTTGACAAGGAAAAATAGAAATCGGCGAGCACTTACACAGTCAGTAACCGCTATCGCTCCGATACTGGAACGCAAACTAAATCGCTATAGTCTGGTTGCAAACGCTAACGCTAAAGCTAATATTTGTCTAACAGCAGCTGGGGCTCTGCTATACGGGGAAGATCCTGAAGCAGAAACACTGGCAGATGTTGCCCAATTTTTAGAAGATAAACAAGAGTTATCTCATCCAGAGCTGGTTCTTGTTATCAGTGGTATTGGCTTGGGACATCATCTATTACCCTTGGTCGATGCCATTAAACCAAAATATGTTCTAATCTATGAACCGGAGCCAGAGTTTCTAAACCTATCCTTAAACACTGCGCCATGGTCCGAGTTACTCACATTATGCCAGCAACAAAGCCGACACATTTTTCTACAAGTTGCTGAAAACGCGAGTAATATGCGACAAGATCTTGCAGAGTTGTACCAGGCCTTTCCAAACGCAGCTAAACCCGTTTTTTTCCAACATCTTAGCCATGCGAGTATTGACCATGAAATTTATTGTTATCTAAACAACGTAGAACTGCCTATCTCAACATTGTCGTCATTTTTACCAAAAGAATTCATTTTTCCGAACCCAAAAACAATCTCCAGACTGAATTTAGAAAAAGACAAAGAAATATTATCAAGATTTAATGAAAATATATTATGGCTTGAAAAACACCAGCCTGAGTTAAGTAAAAATCTAAAAAACAGATCTCCAGAAAATTTTCATCTTACTAAATTTAATAATCATTACGCACTACAAGATAAAATAGGTCGGATAGTAAACATTAGCTATAATAAATCGACCAGACTAAAAAAAAACAAAGATTCGAAAATTTTTGACCCAGTAGTATTCGATCTTAGCCTTCCTGAGAAACTTCAATCTATACCGTTTGCAGCACTTTGCACTGAAGTAAAACAGCTGCAACAGCACTTACCAGACCATGATCCGAGTATGTGTAATTATGCTGAACACGTTTTACTTGGTGTTGCTGATTTCGCCTCTTGTCTTAATGCGATAAAAACGAGTCAGAAACTCTTTGTCCTCGAATTAGAGCGCGATTTTTTGCTTGCCTCTCTCTATGTCGTACCTTGGAGCGATTTTAAAGGTGAAATTTACTTCGCTGAAAATTTTTCTGAGATCGAGAATAAAATTATAGGATGTTATAAAAACCGAGAGATAGATTTAATCAATATCTTTATAAATTTTCCGTACTACGAATCGAACCTGAGAGAAAACTACCAAAAGCTTTTAGAAATCGTACAAATAAGCAATGGAAAGGCTAATTATTTTGAGAAACAGTTAACAACCTTAAGAAACCTATATAAAAATAGAAATTCTGGAAAGTACTTAGCTGAATCTAATACAATGATCTTTGATCCAGTTATTATTGTCGGAAATGGACCAAGTTTAAACCAACATTTAGCCACATTAAAAAGTCTAAGAAAAAAATATATTTTATTTAGCTGTGGTTCTGCTCTGACTACACTTCACCGTTCAGGTTTGACACCGGATTACCACTTAGAATTGGAACGTGGTACCGATACTCTTGAGCAACTGCAAAAGTTACCGCCAAGCTACCTATCACGAATTGAACTCATCACCCCAACTGACCAACTTCCCGCAACTGCAGCGTTATTTCGCTCAGCATTGTTTACGACGTTAACACTTAATGATTTGACAAGGTCATTTCCTCTCTCACTGGATAAAGTAAGCCTCAAACAATTAGAGTATTCCTATTACACCGTAACTAATTTTGCAGTTGATTTTTTATTAAGTATTAGTTGCCAAAACATATATCTAGTTGGCGTCGACTTTGGCTTTAAGCACTTGAAAGCGCATCACGCCGAGAACTCCTTGTACTTTAATGAACAAGGTCGAGAACTGTATGATTTCGAACTGGCACATGGCAATTCATATGAAGTTGCAGCAAATTTTGGAGGCAGCTGCCTAACTGTACCTCCTTTTGATATTGCAAGAAAGCTAATGGAAAAACGCATAGCTTGTGCTCCGACACAATGCGTTTTTAACTGTAACGATGGCGCATATATTAAGGGCGCTTTAGCCCAGAGAGTGCTGCCCCTTGCAGAACAGCCAGAGCTTGATAAACGTAGCACATCACAAATTAGAGATCTATTTAAAGCGCCAAGAACTCAAGCCGCTGACTCAGTATTGGCGAGTATTGAACGCAAGGTTTACGCATATTTACTTGAACACTATCATTTTATGACGCAGAACAATCATCTCACGTTGCGCCAAGCTATTATCTCACAGCGCAGACTACTTGAAACGTATAGTGTTCAGCATCCTGTGTTTTACGCTCTCTTTGATGGTAGCTTACGCTACGCTGAGATGGTCTCAGGACGTTTACATTACCTACCTGACGACCATGCAATCAATAACCGTTTACGCGATTTATGGCAGTTATACTTACTGCAGTTAACTCGATTTTTTGAATAGGAAAGTGATATCGACGTGTTGCAGAAACCACATTATTAATCGCCGTAGGGTTACAAAGAATTACTTACCCGCGTTGAATAGGAAGCTCAAATCTATATCACAATAACGTAGAGGCAATTCAGCAAACTCTGAGCTAGCTTGCTGAAGATATTCTCTCCATATTTGTATCACGGTATTAAATGTTTGCAATTCAGAATGTTGTTTTTCAGCCTCCACACTAACGGGCAGAACTCGAGTCAACACACTTAGCATATAGATAATACTTCCACATAATAAGTAAAACCCTAAATTACTTTTTGAATCATACGTGCCAATGAATGACTGCCATTGTTGCTCTATTAATATCTTTGCTTCTGTATAATTATTAACATCAACCAGCTGCTTCAAGAGCATATCTGTGACGTTTCCCAAATTGTTACACTTGATCATATTAGCAAGCGTTTCAGAATGAACAGATAATTCGTTTGAGTAAAAACCTAGCGCAAAAATGTTTAGTAGCTTATCTAAAGCTAAAGATTGATTATTTGCAATCAAAATATTTTCAGGCTTTAAAGGCATTGCACCGTTTATCAATGCACCGTCGCTACAGTTATAAATAACTGTATTTTTATTAAATTTTGCAATAGTCATTTCAAGCATGCTGCGTGAAAAATCAAACTCAGCTTTAGTCAAAACGCTGTTTCGGAAATTACCTTTGATTCTAATTCCAGCATTGAATACTTTATCTGCATCCATTACGCCTTTACCATCATCATGATAATAAGCTGAATGTTTAGAATGGTGTTTATCAACACTCACATACCCTAAGTCTACGCCTAAGAGATAGAGCTGTTTGAAACCAAAACTTGAAAAAAAATCTACTGAAAAATTCGAAACAGTTGGATAAGAGTGACTTAATGCACTTATAAAAAAACCTTGTTCTTCCAGATAAGATCTGAAAAAGTTAGTTGAAGATTCCCCATCTTTATAAGCTAAAAAGACAGATTTAAATAGCTCTGCTGTGTGTGGGTGAATACCATTTACTGATAGCAATGAGATTTTTTTTAACCAATCAGGATCA
>Ga0209812_10001663_pt1 | contig 14757 bp, 12 predicted proteins | sample JI71714BDNA_FD_187502 | JGI IMG/M metagenome (GOLD analysis project Ga0209812, IMG submission 187502) | Wastewater effluent complex algal communities from Wisconsin, to seasonally profile nutrient transformation and Carbon sequestration -... | ecosystem: Engineered > WWTP > Effluent > Algae...
CGCGCGCTTGAGCAGCATCACCGGGTACAGCGCGCCGGTAGCGCCGCTGATGCCCACCACCAGGCGGGCGGGCGGGGCCGTGGTCACGTCAGCCTTTGGCCAGCAGCTGCTGGAGTTCGCCCGACTGGTACATCTCCATCATGATGTCCGAGCCGCCGACGAACTCGCCGTTGACGTAGAGCTGCGGGATCGTGGGCCAGTTGGCGTAGTCCTTGATGCCCTGGCGGACCTCTTCGTCCTCGAGCACGTTGAAGGTGCTCACGCCGCTGGCGCCGGCGGCCTTGAGGATCTGGATCGCGCGGCCCGAGAAGCCGCATTGCGGGAACTGGGCCGTGCCCTTCATGAAGAGCATGACCTTGTGGCCCTTGACCATCTCGTCGATGCGCTGCTGGACGTCGCTCATGGTGCTGCGTGTGGGTGGCTGCTGACAGGGCCAGCATCGTAGCGCCGGCCGGGAGTCAACGCAGCCCGCATGGGGGCCGGTCCAGCCGCGCGAGGTAGCGCGCCAGCGCGTCGAGGTCCGGGAAGGCCAGGCGGCCCGCGGCGCCCGGCAGCGTGAGCTCGGCGCTCCAGCGCCGGTCCGCCCCCGGGCGCTGCAGGTGCAGGCGCAGCTCCAGGTGCTGCGGCAGCGGCGCGGGGGCGGGTGCGGGCACGGCCGGTGGATCGTCCATGCCCGCAGCGTGCCGCGCGGGCGTTGCAAGGCCGTTGCAGCGCCCGCGGTTCAGGCCCGGTACCGCCGCAGCCGGGCGGCCGCCTCGGGCTGGCCCGCCAGCGAGCCGGCCAGGCGCTGCAGCAGCGCCCGTGCCGCGTCGGCGTGCCCCGCGCCCGCGCCGGCGCGGGCCAGCGCGCGCTGCAGCTCCAGCGCGCTGGGGCGCGGGGTCGTCGTGGCGGCCGCGGCCTCGCGAGCGCGGGCCACGGCGACCGGGTCGCCAGGAGCCAGGGCCAGCGCCAGCCGGGCGCGCCGCGCCGCGACCTCCACGTGGGCCTCGGGTGCCGGGTGCCTGGCCAGCCAGGCGGCGGCGGTGCCGGCCTCGCAGGCGGCCTCGGCGATCTCGGCCTGGCACAGCACGGCGTGCTCGCGGTCGCGCTGCTCGTGCAGGGCCGCGGGGTCGGGCCAGCGCGCCAGCGCCGCGCGGGCGGCCGCGACGTCGCCCCGCGCCAGGGCCAGGCGCACGCGGTTGAACGCCAGCTTGATCTCGAAGTGCTCGGCCCGCGGCCCGTCGCGCGCGTCGAGCAGGGCCAGCCGCCGGTCGGCCTCGGCGAAGTCGCCGACGAAGCTGAACAGGTCCAGCGACATCGACAGCGTGTCCATGAGGGGGTTCAGCCGGTCGCGGAAGGCCGGCTGGAGCGCGACCGCGAGCGCGGTGTCGGCGTCGCGCCAGGCCGCGCCGAGATCGCCCAGCTGCCAGGCGGCCTGCACGCGCATGCCCAGCAGGTACACCTGCTGCTGCGGCAGCACCCAGTCGGCGGCCAGGCTCAGGGCCTCGTCGGCGAGGGCGCGTGCGGCCGCGGCCTGGCCGTGCATCAGGCGGATATCCGCGAGGTTGTTGGCCGCCTCGCGGTGCAGCTCGTGCAGGCGCAGCTCGCGGGCGAGGGCCAGGGCCTGCTCCAGGGCCTCGATGGCCGGCGGCTGATCGCCGATGGCCGAGCGCATCAGGCCCACGTTGGCCCACGAACGCCCGAGCATGCGGCGGTCGCCCGCGGCCTGCCACACGCGCAGGGTGCGCTCGGCAAAGGGCAGGGCGCGCTGGGGCTGGCCGCGGGCGAAGTGGCTGTAGGTCAGCGTGTGCAGCAGCTGGGCCTGCAGCTGCGGCGTCAGCACGGGCTGGGCGCGGGCGAGGCTGGCCTCCACGGCCTGCTCGGCCTCGTCGTGGCGGCCGGCGCTGTTCAGCGCCTGGGCCTTGGCCAGCGCCAGCCGCGGGTGCAGCGGGTCGTCGTGCGCCAGCGCCGGCTCGATGGCGCCCACCAGCGCCAGCGCCGTGGTGTCGCTGCGCACGCCCACGCCCAGGCTGAGCAGCTGCGCCAGCTCGAGCCGGGCCTCGACGGCCGCGCGGGCGGCCCCGGGTTGCCGTTGCCAGCGCGTGATCAGGGCCTGCAGCTCGTCGGCCACGGCCTGCAGCGCTGCGCGGTCGTCGCGCACCTTCAGGCCCGGCCAGCGCATGCGCAGCACGGCCACGTGCTGGGCCGGCTCGGGGCTGGCCTCGAGCACGGCGCGCCAGTGCAGCTCGGCGCTGTCCCAGCTGCCCAGCAGGGCCGCGGCCTGGGCGGCGGCCAGGCGGTGCGGCGCGGCCCGGCGCGGCTCGCCGCCGGCCTCCCAGTGGCGGGCGATCTCGGCCGGCGGCAGGCCCACGGCCTCGGCGCCCAGGGCCAGCCGGCGGTGCAGCAGCCGCGCCTGCCCGGGCGCCAGCGACGACGCCATGGCGGCCTGCATCAGGTCGTGCGCGAAGGCGTGGCCGTCGCCCAGCTCGCGCAGCAGGCCGGCGGCCAGGGCCGTGCCCAGCCCGGCCAGCACCTCGGCCTCGGCCTGCGCGCAGGCGCTGGCCAGCAGCGGCGCGGCAAAGGGCTCCGCGGCCAGCGCCGCCGCCTGCAGCAGCGCCTGCACGGGTGCGGGCAGGCGCTGCACCCGGGCCAGCACGGCGTCGCGCACGCTGGCGGGCAGCGGCAGCTCGCGGTAGTCGTCGGTGGCGTCGTCGAAGGGTGTGCGCCAATGGCCCTCGGCGTCGACCTCGAGCAGGCCCAGCGCGCGCCAGTGCGCCAGCACCTCGGCCACGAAGAACGGGTTGCCGCCGGTGGCGGCCTGCAGCCGCCGCGTGAAGCGCAGCGGCTCGCGGGCACCGCTGGCGCGCTGCACCAGCGACAGCAGCTGCGCCTCGTCCAGCGGTGCCAGCACCAGGTGGTTTGCACCCGCGGACCGCAGGCGCCGCAGCGCGGCCTCGCCGTCGGCGTCGAGCTCGGGGCGCAGCATCAGCACGAGGCGCGGTGCATCGTCCGCGGCGTCACCGTCGGCCGCCGCCAGGGCACCGAACAGCGTGCGGCTGTCGCTGTCGGCCAGGTGCCAGTCGTCCACCAGCACGGCGTCGAAGCTGCCGCCGGCGAGCTGCCGCCACGCCGCGACGGCGGCCTCCTGCAGGCGGCTGCGGTCCTCGGGCGTGATGGGGCGTGCCGAGGCCGGCCCGAGCTCCGGCAGCAGGTGGGCCAGCTCGGTGCGCACCCAGGCCGGCAGCTCGGCGGCCTCGAGTGCTGGCCCGGCCAGCAGGCGCAGCGCGCGCTTGAACGAGACGTAGGGTTGGGCGGCGTCGCCCGGCCGGCAGGGCGCCAGGGCGTACGCGCCCTGGGCGGCGGCGAACTCGCAGGCCAGTCGGGTCTTGCCGATGCCGGCCACGCCCTCGATGAGCAGCGGCCGTCGTGTCCGCCAGGCGGCGGCCAGGGCGGCCCAGGCCTCGTCGCGCCCGCTCAGCGGCAGCAGCCCCGGGTCGCTGTCCGGGCGCGCACGGGCCGGGGGCCCGGCGTTGGCGATCGCGGTCGCCACCGCGTCCACATCGCCGCCCGGCCGCGCCAGGCGGGCCAGCGCCTCGGTCTCGGGCGACGGTGCCAGGCCCAGCTCGCGCTGCAGCACGTCTCGGCAGCGGGTGTACTGCGCCAGCGCGGCTGAGGCGCGGCCCTGGCGGAGGTGCAGCTGCATGAGCGCGCGGTGGGCCGGCTCGTGCAGCGGGTCCTCGGCGGCGCGCTGCTCCAGCAGCGGCAGCGCGTGCCCGGGCTGCCCGGCGGCCTCGTGCAGCGCGGCACGCTGCTCCAGCGCCCGGTGGCGCAGCGCCAGCAGGCGTGCGCGCTCGCCCTGCAGCCAGTCGGCGAAGGCCGGGCAGCCGTCGAGCACCAGGCCGTCGGCCGGCGGGCCGCGCCAGGCCGCCAGTGCGGCGTCCAGGGCCTGCGGCAGGGGCGAGTCCGCCACGGCCGTGGCCAGCAGGGCGGCGTCGGACTGCACCCCGGCGGCCAGGGCCAGCAGCTGGGGATCGTCGCCGCGCAGCAGCGCGCCGGCGCCGGCCTCGCGCAGGCGGGCGAGCTCGCGGCGCAGGTTGCGGCGCGCGGCGGCGTCGTCGAGGTCGGGCCACAGCCAGGCGGCCACGCGCGAGCGTGGTGCCGGCCCGCCCAGCGCCAGCAGCACCAGCAGGGCCGCCAGCTTGTGCGTGGGCAGGGCCTGGGGCTGGCCGCCCCGCGCCAGGCGCACGGGGCCCAGCAGCGCCAGCTGCCAGGGGGTGGCGGGGATGTCGTCGCTCGATGCGCGCATGCGCGCATTGTGGGAGGCGTTGGCGTGCTGCCTTGGTGGGCTGCGTTGGTGGGCGGTGTCCCTGGGCGGCGACCGTGGGCGCCCAAGCGGCGCGCCGCGCGTCCCAGCGCCGGCCCTGCGCTCGCGCTCGCGCTCGCAACGCTTTCGCAACGCCAGCCGGGCGCAATGGGAGCCACACCAACCCGGAGGACCACGATGCACAGACCCTCGACCCCGCTGGCCGCCCTGCTGTTCGCCGGCGCCGCGCTCGGCCTCGCGCCGGCGGCGGCCGCCGCGGCCACGCCCGACAGCACGCCCTGGGCCACCCAGGTGCACAGCGCCACCTTCACCGGCGCGGGCGGCGACATCCGCAACGGCACGGGAGACTCCAGCGTCACGCTGCTGGTCAACGGCGTGCTGCCCTTGTTCGACACCGCCCTGGGCACCCTGGAGCGCGTGGACATCACGCTGCAGGGCTGGCGCAGCATCAGCTTCACCTGCACCAACGGGTCGGGCAGCGGCGGCTGCAACGCGCGCGCCGCGGGCAGCTGGATCCTGGACGGCGTGAACTACCCCGTCTGGAGCTTCCTGACCATGGCCACGCTGGACCTGCAGGCCCCCGCGGCGACCGGGCTGGCGCCGCCGCCCAACACGGCGCAGTCGGCGGTGTCCTATGTCGAAGGCAGCACCAGCGTGAGCTTCACCGACCCGCTGCAGCTGCAGCGGCAGTTCACCAACGCCACGGGCAGCGCGCCCCAGGTCGACATGCGCCTGCGTTTCGCCTCGGGCGACGGCGGCGGCTTCGGCTTCGGGGGCACGGCCGCCATCACCTCGCTGGTGTGGGACGGCGACGCGGCGCTCAGCCTGACCTACCACTACGCGCCCACCCCCGTGCCCGAGCCCGCGGGCTGGGCGACGCTGGCCGTCGGCGTGGCCGCGCTGGGCTGGCTGCGGCGTCGCCGTGCCCCGACCGGCACCTCGTTTCGCTGAACCACGAGCAGGAGACCCCAGCATGAGCAGAACCCCGCTTCATCGGCCCCTGGCCAGTCTGGCCCTCGCGGCCGCCGCAACCGTGGCCGGCCCCGGTGTCGCCCACGCGGCCACCAGCACGCAGAGCTTCAGCACCAGCTTCAGCGCCCGCGGCGGCGATGCGAGCTACGGCAATGGCGACACGCCCGACAACAGCGTGAACCTGGTCGTGTACGACCTGCTGCCCTTGTTCGATCCTGCCCTGGGCGTGCTCGAACGCGTGAGCGTCACGCTCACCGGCTGGCGCAGCCTGGACGCCACCTGCAGCAGGGCGCCGACGGCCGAGGCACCGGGCGCCTGCAGCGCGCGCATCGACGGCGCGTTCTTCCTCGACGGCCTCAACCTGAACACCTGGCCGCAGGAGGCGCCGCTGGCCAGCATCAACCCCGTGATCCAGGAGCTCACCGTGGTCTGGCCGCCCATCGGCGGCGCGCTGCCCATCAACCTGATGGCCTCGGCCAGCGCCAGCGGCGAGGTCAGCGACCCGGCGCTGCTGGCGAGCATCTTCACCGCCAGCAGCCTGCCCAACCACGGCATCCGGCTGCGCTTTTCGCCGCAGGACAGCGGCTACTTCGGCATGGGCGGTGGCGCCGGCTTCTCGGCCATGCTGTGGAACGCGGACGCCACGGTGGACCTGAGCTACCACTACACCGCCGCGGTGCCCGAGCCCGCCGGCTGGGCGACGCTGGCGGCCGGGCTGGCGGCGCTGGGCTGGCTGCGGCGCCGCCGGGGGTCGGCGCTGCGCTGATCAGGCGCCGGGCCAGCGCCCGCCGGTGCAGCGGGCGTGGCCGGCGAGGTCGTGGCGGTGGCCGATGGCCTCGAAGCCGGCCGCGGCCAGCAGCGCGGCCACGGCGTCGGCCTGCTCGAAGCCGTGCTCCAGCAGCAGCCAGCCACCGCGCGCCAGGTGCGGCGCGGCGCCGGCCACGATGGCCCGCAGGTCGGCCAGCGCATCGCCCGCGGCGGGCACGAGCGCGGCGCGCGGCTCGTGGCGCAGGGCCGGCAGGTGGGGGTCGTCGGCGCCCAGGTAGGGCGGGTTGCTCAGCGCCAGGTGCAGCGGCGGCGCACCCAGCGGCTGCCACCACGAGCCCTGCAGCCACTGCACGGGCAGGCCCAGCCGCGCTCCGTTGGCCCGCGCCACCGCCAGCGCGTCGGCGCTGGCGTCCACGGCACGCAGGGCGGCGCGCGGGCAGCCCTGCGCCACCGCCAGCGCGATGGCGCCGCTGCCGGTGCCGAGGTCGGCCACCTGGGGCGTGGCGATGCCGCTCAGTTCGCCGGCCAGCAGCTCGAGCGCCCAGTCGACCAGGGTCTCGGTGTCGGGCCGCGGGTCCAGCACGGCCGGGCTCACCTGCAGCTCCAGGCCGTGGAAGCCGCGCCAGCCGGTGAGGTAGGCCACGGGTTCGCCGTCGGCGCGGCGCTGCAGCAGGGCGCGCAGCTGCGTGGTCGAGTCGGCATCGAGACGATCGTCGGCGTGTGCGATCAGCCAGGCGCGCGGCTGCCGCAGCACGTGGGCCGCCAGCGCCTGCGCGTCGAAGCGGTCCAGGCCCAGCGTGCGGGCCTCGTGCAGCAGCTGCGCGAGCGTGGCCTCAGCCACCGCCGGGGCCCTGCGTGGCCAGCTCGGCCAGCTGCTCGGCCGCGCGCGCGGCCACCAGCGCGTCGATCACGTCGCCGAGATCGCCGTCCATCACCTGCTGCAGCTTGTACAGGGTGAGGTTGATGCGGTGGTCGGTGAGCCGGCCCTGCGGGAAGTTGTAGGTGCGGATGCGGTCGCTGCGGTCGCCGCTGCCCACCAGGCTCTTGCGGGTGGCGGCCTCCTTGGCGGCGCGTTCGGACGCCTCCTTGTCGCGCAGCCGCGCCTGCAGCACGGCCATGGCCTTGGCCTTGTTGCGGTGCTGGCTGCGGTCGTCCTGGCACTCGGCCACCAGGCCGGTGGGGATGTGCGTGATGCGGATGGCGCTGTCGGTCTTGTTGACGTGCTGGCCACCGGCGCCGCTGGCGCGGAAGGTGTCGATGCGCAGGTCGGCCGGGTTCAGCGTGATGGCCTCGGCCTCGTCGGGCTCAGGCATCACGGCCACCGTGCAGGCCGATGTGTGGATGCGGCCCTGGCTCTCGGTCGCGGGCACGCGCTGCACGCGGTGGCCGCCACTCTCGAAGCGCAGCTTGCCGTAGACGCCGTCGCCCTCCACGCGCAGCACCAGCTCCTTGTAGCCGCCGAGCTCGGCGTCGTTCTGCGACAGCACCTCGGTGCGCCAGCCCTGGCGCTCGCAGAAGCGCAGGTACAGGCGCGCCAGGTCGCCGGCGAAGAGGGCGCTCTCGTCGCCGCCGGTGCCGGCGCGGATCTCGAGGAAGGCGTTGCGCTCGTCGTCGGGGTCCTTGGGCACGAGCGCGGCCTGCAGCTCGGCCTCCAGGCGCTGCATCTCGGCCTCGGCGCCGGCGATCTCCTCGCGCGCCATGGTGGCCATCTCGGCGTCGTCCGCGGCCAGCAGCTCCTGCGCCGCGGCGACGTCGGCCTCGCGCTGGCGGTAGCGCTGCCAGCGCGAGACGATGCCCTGCACCTCGGCCTGCTCGCGCAGCAGCGAGCGGTAGCGCTTGGGGTCGGCGGCCACGCCGGGGTCGGACAGCGTGGCGTCGAGCTCGGCCAGGCGCAGGGCCAGGCGCTCGAAGCGGTCGCGCAGGGTGGGGTTCATCGAAGCGGGGGCGGGCGGCGGCGCACGGCCTGGCCGCGGCGCGCCACGCGGCGCGCCGGCCCGGCCGTGCCGGGGCTAACGGGAGGAGCTGTCGCCGCCGGAGCGGCTGGAGCGCAGGAACAGGCGCGACACCGTGTCGGCCAGGCGCGAGCGCTCGTCGCCCTCGGCGCCGTGCAGCTCGGCCAGCGTGCCGTGCAGCATCTTGTGCGTGAGGCCGCGGCTCAGGGCCTCGAGCACGGCCTCGACGGGCTCGCCCTTGGCCAGCAGCTTCTTGGCGCGGTGCAGCTCCAGCGCGGCCCAGTCGTCGGCCTGGCGGTGCAGGGCCTGGATCAGCGGCACGGCGGCGCGCTGGTCGAGCCAGTGCTGGAAGCTCGTGACGCCGGCGTCGATGATGGCCTCGGCCTGCTCGACCGCGGCCTGGCGCTTGTCGGACGCGCTCTGCACCAGGGTGGAGAGGTCGTCGACGGTGTAGAGGTAGACGTCCGACAGGCGCGCGACCTCGGGCTCGATGTCGCGCGGCACGGCCAGGTCGACCATGAACATGGGCCGGCGCTTGCGCGCCTTGAGCGCACGCTCCACCGCGCCCAGGCCCACGATGGGCAGCGTGCTGGCGGTGCAGGAGATGACGGCGTCGAACTCGTGCAGGCGGTCGGGCATGTCGGCCAGACGCATGGCTTCGCCGCCGAAGCGCGCGGCCAGCTTCTCGCCGCGCTCGAGTGTGCGGTTGGCCAGGGCGATGGCCTTCGGGTTGCGCGCCGCGAAGTGCGTGGCGACCAGCTCGATCATCTCGCCGGCGCCCACGAACAGCACCTTGATCTGGGCCAGATCTTCGAACAGCTGCGAAGCCAGGCGCACCGAGGCGGCGGCCATGCTCACGCTGTGGGCGCCGATCTCGGTGGAGGTGCGCACCTCCTTGGCCACCGAGAAGCTGCGCTGGAACAGCTGGTGCAGCGTGGTGCCCAGGGTGCCGGCTTCGTCGGCCAGGCGCACGGCCTGCTTCATCTGGCCCAGGATCTGCGGCTCGCCCAGCACCATGCTGTCCAGGCCGCTGGCCACGCGGAAGGCGTGGCGCGCGGCGGCGCGGTCTTCCATCACGTAGCTGTGCGACTGCAACTGCGCCGGGCCGATGCCGCCCTGCGTGGCCAGCCACTCGACCGCGGGGCGCACGAGTTCGGCGGCGCCGGCCGGTGTGGCGCTGGCCACGTAGAGCTCGGTGCGGTTGCAGGTGGAGACGAGCGCGGCCTCGGGCACGGCGCGCTGCAGCTGCTGGCGCAGGGCCTGCAGGGCCGGGGCGGTCTGCTCGGGGGCAAAGGCCAATCGGCCGCGCAGATCGAGCGGGGCCGTGGTGTGGTTGAGCCCGAGGGCGATGACGCTCACGACACAATTGTAGGAGCCACGCGCCAGCCGCACCACCCCGGGGCGGCGAGCGCCTTTTGTCCAAGTCAAACCAAGCTCAATCTCCGATGGGCCCCCTCGACGCCGTCTGGCACCTGGCCAACCTGTTCCTGCCCGCGCTGATGCTGGGTGCGCTGGCGGCCGCGCTGGCCAAGCTGCTGTGGCGGCGCCAGCTGGCGGGCGTGCGCTGGCGCCGGCTGGCCGGCGCGGCAGCGGCCGCGGCGGCGGCGGTGGTGCTGCTGGGCCTGGTGGTGTTCGGCCGCGACGGGCGCATGGCCACCTACGCCGGCATGGTGCTGGCCACGGCCGGCGCGCTGTGGTGGCGGGGCTTCGGGCCGGGGCGCTGAGGCCCCGGTGGCCACCCTGCCGCGGTGATCAGGGCGCGGTGATCAGGCCGCGGCCGGCTCGTCGTGCAGCACGGGCGTGCCGCGCAGCGAGTGCGGCAGCGCCTCGGTGATGCGCACGTCGAGCATCTGGCCCACCAGCCGCGCCGACTGCGGCCCGCCGTCGAAGTTGACGATGCGGTTGCACTCCGTGCGGCCCATCAGCTCGGCGGCGTTCTTCTTGGACGGGCCTTCCACCAGGATGCGCTGCACCGTGCCCACGCGGCTGTCGCTGATGCGGCGCACGTTGGCCTCGATGGTGGCCTGCAGGTGCTGCAGGCGCTGGAGCTTCACGGCCTGCGACGTGTCGTCGGCCAGCGCGGCGGCGGGCGTGCCCGGGCGCGCGCTGAACACGAAGCTGAAGCTCGCGTCGTAGCCGATGTCCTCGATGAGCTTCATCATCCTGCCGAAGTCGTCTTCGGTCTCGCCGGGGAAGCCGACGATGAAGTCGCTCGACAGGCTGATGCCGGGCCGCACGGCGCGCAGCTTGCGGATCGTGCTCTTGTATTCCATGGCCGTGTAGCCGCGCTTCATGGCCATGAGGATGCGGTCGGAGCCGTGCTGCACCGGCAGGTGCAGGTGGCTCACGAGCTGCGGCACGCGCGCGTACACGTCCACCAGCCGCTGCGTGAACTCGTTCGGGTGGCTCGTGGTGTAGCGGATGCGCTCGATGCCGGGGATCTGCGCCACCAGCTCGATGAGCAGCGCGAAGTCGGCGATCTCGCTCGTGCCGCCCATCACGCCGCGGTAGGCGTTGACGTTCTGGCCCAGCAGCGTCACTTCCTTCACGCCCTGCTCGGCCAGGCCGGCCACTTCCACGAGCACGTCGTCCAGCGGGCGGTGCACCTCCTCGCCACGCGTGTAGGGCACGACGCAATAGCTGCAGTACTTGCTGCAGCCTTCCATGATGGACACGAAGGCGCTGGCCCCTTCCACACGCGCCGGCGGCAGGTGGTCGAACTTCTCGATCTCGGGGAAGCTGATGTCGACCTGTGGCCGCCGCTGCGTGGTGCGCGCCTCGATCATCTGCGGCAGCCGGTGCAGCGTCTGCGGGCCGAAGACGATGTCGACGTAGGGCGCGCGCTCGATGATGGCCGCGCCCTCCTGGCTGGCCACGCAGCCGCCGACGCCGATGAGCACGCCCTTGCTCTTGAGGTGCTTGACGCGGCCGAGGTCGGAGAAGACCTTCTCCTGCGCCTTCTCGCGCACGCTGCAGGTGTTGAAGAGGATAAGGTCGGCGGCCTCGGGGTCGTCGGTCTTCTCGTAGCCCTGGGCGGCGCCCAGGACGTCGGCCATCTTGTCCGAGTCGTACTCGTTCATCTGGCAGCCGAAGGTGCGGATGAAAACCTTCTTCTTCGGGGCCGGGGTGGGGTCGGCGCTCATGAGCGCACTGCGCCGCGCAGGGCGGCGCTGTCGACACAGCGTTGCATGGTGTGGATCCAGGGGCTGCGGAAAAGGGCCGTGAGTTTACCGGAGCAGCCCCGGCACCGCCGCCGCCGCGGGGTCGATCAGGGCTTGGCCCAGCGCTGCGCCAGCGGGTCGAAGCGCCAGGCCGCGGCCTCGGCCGGCGTGCGCGGCCACGGCTGCACCGCGGCTTCGGCGGGGGTGAGCAGCCACACCTCGCGCAGCTGTCCGTCGGCGAACCGCGTGTAGTGCACCAGGCGTTTCTGGCCCTGCAACGTGCCGCTGAGCACCAGCCGGTTGTCGGCGTCGCGGATGCGCACGCCCGGGGCCAGTCGCTGCGGCTGGCCGTTCACGCGCACCTCGGGCGGCGCGGTCACCACCAGTTCGCCACGCAGCGCGTCGGCCGGGAAGGGCCGGGCCATCGCGGCCAGCGGCAAGGCCAGCAGCAGGGCCGCAACCCAGGGCAGCGTCGACAGCAGGGGGCGGGTGGCGGGCATGGCGGCTCCAGGTGGCGGGGCGCATGTTAGCCAACGGCAGTGACCCTGCGACGCAGCTCGAAAGTGACAAAAACATCAAATCAATACGATCAAACAATTTGCTACTGACGCGATAGATGATTAAAGTGATGCGCATGAACCCGCCGCTGCCCCACCCTGAGAGCGCCCTGGCGCTGGCGTCGCCGCCTGGTCTGGCGGCGGACTGGAACGCGCAGATGCTGGAGCGCACCGAGACGCTGTGCCGTTCGGGCAGCTTCGAGGTCGACCTGGCGGCCGGGCGCATCACCATGTCCGCCGGCCTGGTGCGCCTGCTGGGGCTGGAGCCCGGCCGGGGCGACCAGCCCGCCTGCCTGCGCCTGGACGAGCTGGCCTGGGTGCCCCCCGAGGAGCGCGACTACGTCAGCGTCATCTGGCGCAGCGCCACACCCGACGAGCCCTTCGAGTTCGAGCACCGCGTGCTCACGGCCGACGGCCGGCGCCTCGTGGTGCTGCACCGCGGCGTGGTGCAGCCCGGCGCGGCGCACGGCCGCCGCACGCCGCTGGTGGGCGTGGGCATGGTGCAGGACATCACCGCCCAGCGCGAGGCCGAGGAGCAGCTGCGCCAGGCGCGACTGCACAACGAGGTCACGGGCCTGCCCAACCGCGCCGCCTTCCTCGACCAGCTCGACGCCGCCATCCACGCCGCACGCTGGCAGCAGGGCGTGATCGCCGTGCTGGCCATCGAGGTGCCGCGCATCGCCGAAGTCAAGGCCAGCATGGGCTTTGGCGCGGGCGACACGCTGGCCATGGCCCTGGCCTCGCGCCTGCGCGCCGGCTGCGGCGAGGGCGAGTCGCTGGCCCAGCTGGGCGACGGCGAGTTTGCGCTGATGGTGGAGCAGGGCGTGGACCCGACCCGGCTGCGCGAACGTGCGCTGGCCCTGGCCGCGGCCGTGGACGAGCCCGTGCGCCTGGGCGCCACCGACATCCACGCCCGTGCCCGCGTGGGCATTGCGCGCCACCCCGACGACGCCGACTCCCCCGCAGCCCTGCTCGAGGCCGCGCAGCAGGCGCGCCTGGGTGTCTCGGCCGAGGCGCCGCTGGCCTTTTTCCAGCCCGAGAGCAACGCCGCCGTGGTGCGCCAGATGCAGCTGGAGGCCGCGCTGCGCCGCGCCGTGGAGCGGCTGGACGAGACGATGACCCTGGTCTACCAGCCGCAGGCGGCGCTGGCCGACGGCCGTGTGCGCGGCGCCGAGGTGCTGCTGCGCTGGCACGACACCGCCCTGGGCGAGGTCGCGCCCGGCGAGTTCCTGCCGCTGGCCGAGCGCGTGGGCCTCATCGGCGCCATCGCCGAATGGGTGCTGGCGCAGGCCGTGCGCCAGGCCGGCCAGTGGCGGCGCGCCGGGTTGCCGGTGCTGCGCCTGGGCGTCAACCTGCCGGCCGCGCAGCTGCAGCGCCCCGACCTCGCGCGCCACCTGCAGGCCCTGCTGCGCGAGGCTGGCGCCGACGCCGCCTGGCTGGGCGTCGAGGTCTCCGAGCGCAACGCCGTGGCCGACCTGGCGCGCGCCGCGGCCGTGCTGCGCGCGCTCAAGGGCCTGGGCGTGGAGGTCTCGCTCGACAACTTCGGAAGCGGCGAATCGTCGCTCGGCTGCCTGCGCAGCCTGCCACTGGACTGGGTGAAGATCGACCGCCGCTTCGTGCACGACGTGACCGGAGCGCCCGGCGACGTGTCCGTCACGCGGGCCATCATCACCCTGGCCCACGGCCTGCAGCTGCAGGTGCTGGCCGAGGGCGTGGAGACCGAGAGCCAGCTCGCGCTGCTGGCCGCCCACGCCTGCGACGCCGTGCAGGGCCGCGGCTTCGCGGCGCCGCTGGCGGCGGCCGAGTTCGAGGCCTTCGTGCGAGGTGGAACGCGGCTGCCGGAGCGCTTCGTCACGCGCACGCGGCGCACACGCACCGTGCTGCTGGTGGACGACGAGGAGAACATCCTCAGCGCGCTGAAGCGACTGCTGCGGCGCGACGGCTACCGCATCCTCACCGCCGGCAGCGCCGAAGAGGGCCTGCAGCGCCTGGCCGAGGAGCGCGAGGTCGACGTCATCGTGTCGGACCAGCGCATGCCCGGCATGAACGGCGTGGAGTTCCTGCGCCGCGCCAAGGAGCTGGTGCCGCACACCGTGCGCATGGTGCTGTCGGGCTACACCGAGCTGCAGTCCATCATCGACGCCGTCAACGAGGGCGCGATCTACCGCTTCCTCACCAAGCCCTGGGACGACCAGCACCTGCGCGCCCACGTCGCCGAGGCCATGCGCCACAAGGAGATGGCCGACGAGAACCGCCGCCTGGCGCAGCAGGTCGAGGCCGCCAATGCCGACCTGGCACGCGTGAACGACGAACTCGCCCGCGCCGCCACCGAGCAGCGCGAGCACGCCGGTGTCATGGCCGACATGGCCGGTGGCTTGCGCGAGGTGCTCGACGAGATGCCGCTGCCCGTGCTGGGCGTGGACCCCGAGGGCCTGGTGGCCTTCGTCAACCGCCGCGCCGTGGCCGACTGGCCCGAGGCCGCGCAGTGCCTGGGCCTGGAGGCCGCCAGCCTGCCGCTGGACCTGGCGCACGCCGGCGACGGCGACCGCGCCCAGCTCGCCAGCGGCCCGCACCGGCTGCTCGTGCGGCCGCTGCGCCACGGCGCGCTGGATGGCGGCCGCCTGCTCATCCTGCTGCCCGAGGAGGTGGCATGAACGACGTCCTGCTCGCCCGTATCGCGCAGCTGCGCCCGCTGCCACAGGCCGTGATGGCCCTGCAGGCCGTGCTGCAGGACGAAGGCGCCTCGGTGGCCGACTGCGCCGCGCGCATCCGGCAAGACCCGGCGCTCACGGCGCGGCTGCTGCGGCTGGCCAACTCGGCCTTCTACGGCGTGCCCGGCCGCGTGGCGGGCATCGACGACGCCGTGCAGCTGATCGGCCTGCGCTCGCTGCGCCTGCTGGCCATGACGGCGGCCGTGACGCTGCAGTTCCAGGCGCCGGCCGGCGCCGCGCGCTGGCTCGACGCCTTCTGGCGCCACGCCCTGGCCGTGGCCCACCTGGCGCAGGGCCTGGCCGAGCGCCGCGGCCTGCCCGTGGAGCGCGCCT
>Ga0209812_10001668_pt1 | contig 14732 bp, 10 predicted proteins | sample JI71714BDNA_FD_187502 | JGI IMG/M metagenome (GOLD analysis project Ga0209812, IMG submission 187502) | Wastewater effluent complex algal communities from Wisconsin, to seasonally profile nutrient transformation and Carbon sequestration -... | ecosystem: Engineered > WWTP > Effluent > Algae...
AAGTATTAATTTATTGTTCGTCAATGGCACAATATGTGTTACATCCACAATGGGAAAAAACACGAAAAGTTATTGACTATGTTGATGTTGATTCTGTCAAATGGCAACAATATGCAGATAATAGTAGTGGCATAAAACGTTACTTGTATCAACGTGAGGCCCGTTTATTAGCTGCGTATGAACAAGCTATCTGCAACGAAGTGCAACAGGTTTTCTTTGTGAGTGCAGACGAGCGTGAGCGCTTTAAACCGCCTGCAGGGTGTAAAACACCCATTGACTACTACACAAATGGTGTTGATTTAACTTATTATTATCCTCTACCGAATATCACACTTGGTCGATATGATATTGTTTTTACAGGAGCGATGAATTACCAACCTAATATAGACGCGGTGCAATGGTTTGTATCTAACTGCTGGGCGGCAATTCAACAAGCTTTACCTCATGTCAGGCTGTTTATCGTTGGCAGCAATCCTGTTTCAGAAATACGCAAATTAGTGACTGACCATATTATCGTCACTGGAAACGTGCCCGATGTTCGCCCTTACCTCACTCAAGCCACGATGGCTATAGCGCCAATGCGCTTGGGGGGTGGCATAAAGAATAAAGTGTTAGAAGCAATGGCGATGGCAACCCCGTTAGTCCTTAGCCAACAAGCAGCTCAAGGTTTAGCACTACCAACTGATCCTGCACTAATTATTGCTAATACAGCAGCAGAAACTATTTCTGCCTGTTTGCAACTATTGACTCAGCCGGTATCAGCTAGCCAATTACGCGATTGGGTTAGTCAGCACGCTGCTTGGTCTGAAACAACAAAGCCTGTAATTAACGCTTTACTTACTGAGGAAGCAGCATGAGCACACCCTATCGCCATCTTGCTGCTTTTATATTAACTTTCGCGGTTTTTTCCAGTATCGTATGGCCTAGCATAACTGAAATGGAGCTATTATGGCGCCGCTCAGAAACCTTTATGCATTGCTATTTAATTTTGCCCATATTCCTCTGGCTAGTTTGGCGGCGACAGCCTCACTTACCTACTCAAGCATACTATTTCAGTCCAACCGCAGCGCTTGCTGCTTTCGCGAGTTTATTGCTTTGGTTATCGGCTTATTTGGTAGAGGTAAGCTTTATTGCCCACCTTAGCATTATTTTATTTTGTCAATGTGCTGTTTGGGCTTGCTTTGGCAAATCGTTGGTAAAAGCTCTACGGTTTCCATTGCTGTATTTATTTTTTTTAGTCCCGTTTGGTGAGGCAATCAACCCGGTATTACAAGATATCACCGCCTATCTAACCGTAATGATGTTAAACAGTGCAGCTATACCGGTATTTCGTGAAGGGCTGTATCTACATACTGCTTTTGGTTTATTTGAAGTCGCCGTCGCCTGCTCCGGCTTAAATTTTTTAATTTCTGCGCTGGCATTGGCCTGCCTGTATGCGTACCTAACTTACAATAGATTAATCAAGCAATTAAGTTTTGTACTTTTAACCGTGTTCTTATCAATCTTTGCTAACAGCATTAGAGCTTTCTTACTCATTTATATTGCAAAAATAACCGATTTTAACTATGGGTTTGGGGATGACCACTATTATTATGGTTGGCTAGTTTTCTTTGTCGTGATTGTGTTAATGTTTTGGCTAGGAGGCTATTTTGCTGACAAAACCCCTTCTGTTGATCTCTCATACAGTCCTAAAACAGATACACATAAACCGTTTAATCAAATTAAAGCTGGTATTACGGTATCAATTTTAACGGTTACTTTGTTCTGTATCGCCTTAATACGATTTAATTTACCATTAACTGAAGTAATTATAGCAGCTCAACCAACACCACAAATCCTCTTATCACGACAACAAAATCCTTCTGACTGGGGAATTACGTTTCATGATGGTCTGTATCGGGATTTGTTAGCACTGGATAATGGCGTAGAAGTTTTGCACGCCAGTTATGCCAGTAGACAAGATCAAGGCGAAATGATTAGCTGGCACAATCGTTTATTCGATAGAGATGGTTGGACCATTGTACGCCGGACATCTATAGGAACAGGATGGCAGAATCAAGCCGAACTGCTTTTTCTGCGGGATAACAGAGGTCGTTCACGTGCAGTACTTTATACGTATCGGATAGGTGAGCTTAATCTCATTCGCCCCGAGTTGGTAAAAGTCGCGCAACTGGTTGATTTGCTTAGCATGCAACAACAAGGTGCATCGGTATTGGCATTTTCGATAGCAGACGTAAGCGATGACGCGGCAACTGATATTTTACAACAAAGCTATTTGCTATTCGGCTGTTTGCCGGGATCCTGTAAACCATGAGTAGTGTTTCCACCAGAGTACTGCAAAGTACCGGTTTTTTGCTACTTATTCAGCTATTACAGCGCGGGCTGGGTATCATTAGCACGCTTATTTTGGCACGCATTCTGGCACCAGAGCAGTTTGGTATTATTGCTTTAGTGGCTATAGCCTTGCAGTTCTTTGATATTTTGGCCGATGCCGGTAATCAACACTATATCATTCAAAAAGCTGAAGTCTCCGATAACGATCTAAATACCGCTTGGACGCTTGAAATTATTGTAAAAAGTAGCATGGCGCTGTTAATTATTGTCAGTGCACCTGTTATAGCCTCTTATTTTAACGCTCCTGAATTAACCTTAGCGCTCTGGGTTAGCAGCTTAGTGTTACCCATTAAAGCTCTGCGAAACCCAGTTTTAATGCTGCAAGCGCGGCAATTAAATTATAAACCTGTTTTTACACTTAATTTATGGCAAAAGTCGTTAAGCTTTTGTACGGTTATGGCTATTGCCATTATCTGGCAAAATTACTGGGCCATTGTGGTGGGTAATTTGGTTGCAGCAACCATTTACACCTTTGGTTCATATCTTATCAGCCAGTACCGCCCAGTTGTAAGTGTGCAACAATTAAATGAACAGTGGAGCTTTTCAAAATGGTTAATGCTTAGAGGCTTAATTGGTTTTTTTCGCTCTCAGATAGACAGTCTCTTAGTATCGCGCTGGTTCAGTACCAAAGATTTAGGTGGCTTTCATCTACTTCGTGAATTAGCGGTTATGCCTGCGGTGAGTGTCGTTATTCCTGCCGCATTGCCACTGCAAGCAGCCATTGCAGACGACCGCTTTAATCATGCAGCTTTAGCTTATCGTACCCGTTTTAGTATGGTACTAATGAGCAGCTTATTAATACCGATAAGCACCTTTATGTGGTTATTCCCAGAGCAAATTGTTCATGTATTGCTTGGAGAACAATGGCTAGAATTTGCTGCACTACTTCAACCTTTCGCACTGTTCTTTTTTACATTTTGCTTGTTTGCTTTATGTTGTAATGCCTATTTAGCTGTTGGCCAAGCAAAGCTGTTATTTTGGTTTGATCTCGTTTCAACGCTCATCATTGTTGCTTTTCTTGTTATGCTGGCTTCAACAACAATGCTAGAGCTAACTTGGCAAAGGGCGTTTCTTTCAATACTGACTACCTTAGTCATCATGCTAATGTTAGAAAAAACAACCCATTTTAATTGGGCTAAATTCGTGATCTTGCTTACACCAGCCATATTCAGTGCCGTACTTAGCGGCCTAACAATTATCAATTTAGCAAACTTATTAAACGTATCGATCTATTTATCTTTTTTATTGAACGGGATGTTATTTTGCCTGTTTTTTGGAAGCAGCTATCTGCTTTTTTGCCGTGTTCTTGCGCTATATTCTTTAGAGATAAAGCAGTATCAGCAACATTTACAGCGATTAGTACCGCCTCGTTTCACATTTTTATTCAACACCTAATCATTGATAACCACATAAAGAGACACCTTGCGCCATGCAGATGATTTCAATACAGCTAAAAGAGTCACAAGGCTTTGAACGAAAACTTGAGCCACTATCATTTAGTGTCCCTTTTGCTAAAGGCCAACTTCACTCAGCTGAGCAACTGCAACTTTGTCATAATGAGCAACCACTCACTACGCAATTTTTAACACTAAGCACTTGGCCTGACAAGAGTATTCGTTGGCTGCAAGCCAATACTTTGATTAGCGTTGCCGCCAAAAGCGAAACCAACTTGCACCTGCATATGTTGCCTGTCACAGAAACAGCAAGCAAAAATGTCAACCAGTTAACAGAAAGCCCCGCCCAATGGCAATTAGTTGGGCCTGCTTGCCAGCTTAAAATCGATAAACATACCTTGCAATTGCATTGCACTGTCGTAAACCAAACCTGGCAGGGACAGTTTGAACTGGTCGATCATTATGGCAAGGCCGCTACGTTAATCCCTACGCTATCTTCCGCGAAATGGTCCCTAGGCAAGGTGTACAGTGAACTCAGTATTAAAGGGTTATGGCAACTTACCGACAGACAGCTTCACACTTCTTTACGTTTACGTTTTTGGCATGAGGCCACACAGCTTGAAATCGAAGCTAGTTTGCATAACGCTGATAGAGCAACTCATCCGGGGGGATTATGGGATCTGGGTGATTCGGGCTCTATTTTGTTCAAACATTTTAACTTTTCGATAAATAGTGATAACGAAGGAACACATAGCTTAAAGCTAACGCCCAAAGACGCAGTGCACATCTTCACTACAGAGCAACGCACGACGCTATATCAAGCATCAAGTGGCGGTAAACATTGGCAAAGCCTTAACCACGTTACTCACGATGGCAAAACATCACTCCCGTTCCAAGGATTTCAGTTAACCGCAGATACGTCGTTAATTACAGCCGGTTTAAGAGCACAACCACAAGCGATTTTATTTAATAACGCGCAGCCATGCCAGTTAGCACAACGCGATTTTTGGCAAAACTTTCCAGGCAGCATCACTCAAACAAACAAACGTATTACTCTTGGTTTGTTTCCCGCTGAGGCCAATACCCATTTTGAATTACAAGGTGGCGAGCAAAAAACACATCAATTTGCACTTACTTTTGGCCAAGCCAGTGGCAGCTTATTTAGTATACATTCACCATTACAGACAATAATCCCTGCAAGCTACTATCAAAACGTTAAAGCTCTGCCTTGGTTCGCCCCTATGCGCGATCAAGATCCTATACAGCCGTTATTTGCCGATGCGCTAGATGGCCCGTTTAATTTCTTTGCAAAACGAGAAATTATTGATGAGTTTGGCTGGCGTAATTTTGGCGATATTTTTGCTGATCATGAATCTTTATATTTAAGAGAAAACGAAGCGCCCTTCATCTCTCATTACAATAACCAATATGATGCCATTTACGGTTTTGCTAGGCAATTTGCTCTAACTGGGGAGCAACGCTGGCTAAAATTGATGGATGAACTCGCTCGACATGTAACTGATATAGATATTTATCACACAAATAATGATCGCGTAGAATATAATAATGGCTTATTTTGGCATACAGACCATTATCTACCCGCTCATACGGCAAGTCATCGCACATACTCTAAATATAATCAAACCAGTTCTATCCCAGGTCAAACGGGAGGTGGGCCTGCAGCAGAACATTGTTATACCACAGGGCTTAAATATCATTATTGGCTCACTGGCAACAACAACTCAAAAGCAGCGGTGATACAGCTAACTGAATGGATGCGAGCCCTGCATGGAGAAGCGCTTGGGTTTTTCAATCAGCTATGGGGCATTAAAAGCAGGGAACTTCCAACGTTAATTAGCTTATGCAAGGGTCAGCAACGACCATTATACCCTTTTACCCGCGGCACAGGTAACTACATAACAGCATTACTTGATGCTTATGATTTGACATTAGAAGAACAATACTTACAGCAATGTGCCAAAGTTATAAGGCAGACCATTAGTGCTAATGACGATATAGCCAGACGCAACTTACTCAACGCCGAAGTGGCTTGGTCGTACGTTATTATGCTGAACGCTGTTGCACGCTTTTTGCAACAAAAAAACCTACTTAGCGAATTTGACGACGATTTTATCTATGCTAAGGCCAGTTTTTTAGCGTATTGCCGTTGGATGCAACAGCATGAACAACTTTATTTAGCGGCTGTTGAAGAGCTAGAATTTCCTAATGATACTTGGTTAGCACAAGATATTAGAAAAGTAATGCTGATGTTTCAAGCTGCAGAGCTAAGTCCTAAAGAAGCCAATTTATTTACTAGTAAAGCGAATTCATGGTTAAGTGTCATTTGCCAAGGCTTAGCAAAATCACCTGAACGACATTTCGCTAGGATACAGATTATTCTGTTACAGAACTTTGGGCCACACTATGCAAACGAGCACTATTCTATCGAGGCATTACAATCCGCACCATTGTCACAACAAACACGCTATCCAATCCTATTGTTACTTGGCAAAATAAGCTATAAGGTTATTTTAGGACTAATAAGTTTTCGCCCTAGCCGTGAGAAAAACTGGCTTAAAACACGGATCAAAGGATAATGAAATCAATTTTCAAACTTATTTTAAAAAAATGTTTTATTGTCATTATGTTGCCTATGTATTTACTATTTATTACTCTTAGTTTTGGACGAAGCAGTAACAGTACTTTTCAAGGCTTCTCACAACTTTTAAGTTTAATTCCAGGCAAATTGGGCATTTATACTCGAGCCGCTTTTTATCACCTCGCCTGCCCTGATACCTCAGATAATATTAGCATCGGTTTTATGACCATTTTTTCACATCGTGATACTAGCATTGCAGAAGGGGTTTATATCGGCCCGCAAGGTAATATTGGCAAATGCAGCATTGGTAAAAATACTCTTTTAGGCAGTGGTGTTCATATATTAAGTGGGAAAAACCAGCATGATTTTAGTGACCTCAGTAAACCTATTCAACAACAGGGCGGTAAATTTACTAAAATATATATAGGTGAGGATTGTTGGATAGGAAATGGCGCTATCGTAATGGCTAATATTGCAAACCAGTGCATTATAGCAGCTGGAGGCGTGCTCACTAAAGACACTGTTTCTGAGCCAACAATATATGCTGGTAACCCTGCAAAGATGATTAAGAATAGAGTAAGCGAGTAACTGATGACTTCATTCTCAGAAAAAATTTATAACTCTTCGCCTACATGGATACAAAACCAACTTGTATCTCTTGCTGGTTATTTACTATATAAAAAAAGATATACTGGTAATGTTGCAAAGCAATTAAAGAAAGATTTAAAAATAGCTGCAACTTGGAATAAGCAACAAATTGAAAGTTTTCAGAATGAAAAACTCCATGAAATGGTAAAGTTCTGTAGTGAAAATATCCCTTACTATAAAACGCTTTTTGCTGAAATTAATCTAAAATCTAACGACATAACATCGACAAAAGACTTGGCTAAAATTCCAACCCTTTCAAAAGATATTTTGAAAGCATCACCGGATTTATTTAAGGCCCCTAAGGAAAAACCTTACGTTATACAGAATACAAGTGGTAGCTCTGGTACACCATTATCCGTTTGGGTAAATGAATACACTTATAAGCTAGCAATGGCTTTAGTTGTGGAACATGAAGAAAAACAAGAAGTATACTTTGGCGATAAGCGTGCAACTTTTGCTGGAAGAATGATTCAACCAATAGGCAATTTAAATGCACCGTTTTCAAGGTTTAACAAATATGAAAATCAGAGAATTTACTCTTCATACCACTTAAATGAAAATACATTTCCGGAATACGAAAAGGATCTAAATAAATTTTCACCAAAAGAAATTATTGGTTACCCTTCAGCAATTTATGAGTTAGCTTACCAGTTCAAGCAAAAAAAAACCAAACCAAAATTCAAACTAAAAACTGTAATTACAAATTCTGAAACACTACTTGAATGGCAAAGAACACTTATAGAAGATGTATTTGACGTAAAAGTAAAAGACTATTACGGCTCTGCAGAATATGTGATGTTCTCTAGTCAGTGCTTTAATCAACATTATCACCTAAATCCACTTATAGGTATAACCGAGATTGTCGATCTAAATGGCAACCCAATTATTGAAGAAGAAGGGGATGTAATAGCAACAACACTAACAAACTTTACTATGCCACTTTTAAGATACAAGATTGGGGATAGAGCAAAGCTTTCTTATGCCGAGTGTAGCTGTGGAAATAATAATAGTTTTTTTAAATCAATTTTGGGAAGAATTGATGATATCGTTACGACAACTGATGGGAGAAAAATTGGTAGGCTAGATCACATATTTAAGGGCATCGACGGTATAAAAGAGGCCCAAATAATACAAAAAACAAAAACACTATGTAATGTAAATGTTGTAGTTAGCATGAATAAAGAAAAAATTAATACTGAAAAAGTTAAAAAAGCGCTCATTGATAGAACATCAAATGACATGCAAGTAAAAATAAATTTTGTGGAATCCATTCCTAAAGGAAAAAATGGTAAATTTAAAAGCGTAATAAGTGAGCTTAATAATGAGTAGCGAAAAAAAAACTATAAGCATTATTATACCAGCAAAAAATGAAGCAATTCATATACATAAATGTTTAAAATCAGTCGTTAATTTAGATTACCCATCGGATCTTTTCGAAATAATTGTAGTTGATAACGGATCGACAGATGAAACCATAGAAATCGCCAAAACGTTTGAAAAAGTGAAAATAATTAAAGCTCCAGAGCTAAAAGTTGGTGCAGTTCGAAATATAGGTGCATTACATGCTAAAAACGAAATACTAGTTTTTTTAGATGCCGACTGTGTCGTAGACAATGACTGGCTAAATAAAATCAGTGCTAAGATAAATATAGGCAGTGTTGTTGGTGGTGGTATTATACTTCCTGAACACCCCACTTACATCGAAAAGCATTGGCTCTTAGAGGGTCCTTACGGGCATTCACTACCAAAAGAACTTATCGGTGCAACATTAGCTATCTACGCTAAAGATTTTAAATCGATTGATGGCTTTGACGAGAAAATGACTTCGGGCGAAGATTCTGACCTTTCATTAAAACTACGGAAAAAAAAGTTTAATATTAATATCTCTAGAGATTTTTCAGTTGTTCACCTTGGAAATGCTAAAACAACAAAAGCGTTTATAAAAAGACAAATATGGCACTCAGAAAACTACGCATTTAATCTTAAAAACAAAATTAAAGATCCTGTATTCATTTTAACAATCGCTTTCAGCGTTTCGCTTTATCATCAGGTTATAAGCATTTTTCATAAAGACTTTGCAGCAACATCTTTGGTAGTTGCACTACTCTGTATTATAATGTTGTCCGTAAAAAGATTGATTAGAACAGGCCATATCTTAAAGAAAAAAGTTGATATTATAGTGATACTTTACATAGATTTTTTATATTTATTAGGCCGGACATTAGGGCTTCATCGTTCTATAATAAAAAGAATACTTAGCGTTAAAAATTGAAACGTGTCAACAATAGTCGCGCAAAAGCATGTTTTTTAGAAATTCATCTTAATTATCCCTGTAAAAATTTTAAAATTTAGATATTTTAATGAGTTTTTCTGGATATACTTGATTTAATTTCACAAGGTATTTTACTGTAAACTTTTATGTCATCAATAGCATACCAGTCTTCATAGCGCAACTCGTTGGGAAAAGCCTGAAAGTAATCATTACCACCAATTGCAAAATAATTCCAACCAACCATCTTATTATTTTTATTGCTCATCACCCAAGGAATATCGTCGTGAAACTTGATTTGAGTATCATTAATCCACTGAATCATAATGCCGTCATTAATTCCTGGAGCACTATTCATAGCAACATAAAAGCCAACTTTTGTCCAAGAAGAACCAATACCAAAAACTTGATCGTGCTGAATTACGCCTTTAAAGTTACTCAGGTAATTACCATTAACTTGATCGAATAACAATGCTTGCTTTCCATCATAGCCCATAGCTTGTAAATGAGTAGAAAAATTAAATGAACCTGCATATTTCTTAAGTTCGCTATAATTTTCACCATGCGGACCACCACGAAAAGTTATAACATTTCTGACACCGGTAGTATCGTGTTTCCAACTCCACAATAAAAGCGGACCAACTGCACCAGCAGCTCCATTAAATAAATTACCTTTACCATCCCAACTACCGATGCGGAAAAACTTCGAAGACCATTCACCTACTTGACCATCTTTTCGACCATACCATTCTCTAGAGAACATGATCCAAAATTCAATATATAACTCTGAATAGTTTTCTGGCATTAGTTTTACTAATTGCGCGTCAGAAGCCCAATTTTTCCAACCCGTTGAATAAGATTCACGCCAAAAAACAGCAGACTTTCCTTTGTAACCACGAGATTTAGGGAGATTTTTCTTTAAAATTTCTAAAGAAGCATGATTATTAGTAAAACCTTTTTCAGGAGACCAACGTGTACCTTGATAGATTGCATCCCAATGAGAAGGTAATATATCACCATTTTTAATTGATTGACCTTGTTTAGTGGAGTGCATTGTACTCGACCAATCGGGCTGCTCATTAAAATTTTCTTCAAATATTAGTGAATCACAAGTATTTGAAAATAAATAATTGCTTGTAGTCAACAATATCAGAATAAATATATTAGTTATTACCTTAAAAAAATTTTTTTCATGATAACTTTTGTATATATTCATGGAAAATGATTCTCTTATTTTGACTTTTTGCTCGCTTTCACCAACATTCTACCTTAAAATAAAATTATAATTATTTTTAGATTGATAAAACTAAAAATTTAACTACTTTTTTGAGTTTATGTAATGAAAGTTTACTACTGTAAAATGCCTAAGGGTAACATTGGTGATGATATAAACGAATTTATCTGGCCACATTTTTTTAAAACTGACAATAATTGCAAGGATGAACATTTAGTTATTGGCATCGGTAGTCTTTTAAACAATCATATTCCAAAAGCAAAAAAATATACCGTCGTTTCTGCTGGGATCGGATACGGTAACTTACCAAAAATTGACGACACATGGAAATTTCTTGCCGTTAGGGGTGAATACTCCAAAAAAGCATTTAACTTAGATGACGATGTTGTCTTACTTGATGGGGCTTATTTACTTAAAGAGTTTTACCCCAAACCGGATGTTATTACTTCCCACAAAGTAGGGTATATTCCACATGTGACGAGCCTTGAGTACGGCGATTGGAAAAAAGTATGCGAGCTTGCTAATATCAAATTTATTGACCCTCGACTGGGTTTGGATGAGTTTCTAAGCGAACTATGCAGCTGTGAAAAGGTTCTTACAGAAGCTATGCACGGGGCTATTATTGCGGATTGCTATGGTATTCCGTGGAAACCTGTCAAAGCTTACCATCACATAAATACGCATAAATGGGACGATTGGCTGAGCGCGCTAGGAGAAACTGCAAAGTTCAGTTACATAACGTCAGTTTGGTATAATCTACCCATATCAAAAGACAAATTTTTAAAAAACACTGTTAAAAAAATTATATTTGCGATATACCCACACTTTAATATTACACCTCCTATTTATCCTGAAAGCAATCATTCTGCATATTTGAAATCTGCACATGAACTTAAAGAGCTTGCATTAAAAGACTTCTTTTTAAATAGTAGAACATTAATCGATAAGAAAGTTCAGTTACTAAAAAAGCAAATTAATGAATATTTCAATTAACTGTTTATTTAATCTGAAGTTTATATTTCGTCAGTTTATCAAGGTTATGCAACTTTATTTTGAATAGTTTATATCTTAGTAGTTAGTTCTTTGGTCCGGTGAGCTTTTTTGAAAACTTGCCGTCACCATCGATTTGACAGTTAACTACAACAGACAGAGTTTGCAACATTTCATTCAGAAAACTATGGCCAATCATTAGATGATTTCACAACGACACTTTGCATATCAAAATTTAAAATCGCTATGATTGAGTATAACTACTCTTTCGAGTTTTAAATCTTACTTTAAACCAAATGATTGCTTAGTAGCTCTATCTACATGACGATACTTGACTATCGATTTAATGAATTTCTTTATCTTTTTATGTAGTGTGTTGGTGTAAGCAGCATTACTTATATTTTCACCATTATCTCTAACATACATTACTACTCTTTCTGCAGCAACGACTACCCTATAGCCTGATTGTTGAAGTCTATTTCTCATATTTACGTGTGAGAAATTCCCAAAAGGAATAGACCTATGACTACTTTCATCAATCACTTCTGGTAATTTTATTAAACGATCAGAAATAATGGCACTAGAACCACAATAAGCACTAAACTCATTTTCCTTATTAATAACACCAGTGTTTTTGAAAAAAATATAACCATTATCCAGTATTATCGAATCAGCATAATCATAGCTTTGCATCGCTTCAACAAATTTATCCTGGATTAAATCATCAGCATCCAAAGAATACCAATGTGTTATATCAAGAAACGAATTCTTTAAATATACAATACCCGCAAGTATTTTATGACATCTGTCAAACTCATATTTTAACTGATTTTCAGACTCAGCCGTTCCTATAATTGGTGGTGGGAAAGTGTCATATTTTATAAATCTAACTTTATCTTCCTGTAAATTAATACCTATCATAAAATCAGGGCAATCATGCCCAATAACAACACATTCAAATGAATCAGATGTCTGATTCATTATGCTGTTTACCGTGGATTTAAGATTCTCACAAGTAGTGTTCCAATTTTTTGAAACTGCTTTTGATTTAAGTGGTATAACAATGCCTATTTTCATCTTTTTCCACATTTATCCGCTGAAAAATATTAACGTTATTACAACTAAAATAAGAACTATTGTATGAGTAGCACAATAAACGCTGTTTTTTACTAAGCTAATAAGCCTCAATTAGGCTCATCAATACCCAGTATTTTAAACATGTTATCTTCTGAAAAATATATTTTAGCAGCTTTATTTGAGTGCTGTTTTAAAGATAGCTTCAAGCTCCTCTGAAACAGCTTTTATGGAAAAATATTTTTTCGCTTCATATTTTTCATCCGTTCGCCAATTAACTGTAACGAGCTTGTCGTATAAATAGCTTCCCAATAACTGTTTTTCGTTAAAATCAAAGCAAGCACCCAGCCCATATTTATTAACCATCCGACCAAGCGCGCCATCATGCGGGGTTATATTAAGTATAGGTCTATTTACAGCGAGGTAATCATAGATCTTTGAGGGCACTTGCGTCTTAGTGCCGGGCTGAATATTAACTAATAGATCAGCTTGTTCAAGCAAGCGCTGGCAATCAGCATAAGGAACTTGTTGCAAAATCCTGAAACTGCCATCTGCCAACATCTGCTGATAGCGGTCTGCAATATCATAATTTAAACTCAAGGCACCAATCTGTTCAAATACCCAGCGTACTGGCACCTTAGCAGCGGCAGCTTGTTGATTAACAGCCTGTATGGCATCCAACAGTACTGAGGGGTCTCTTGGGCCATATAAGAACCCCGCGTGGCGGATCACTAACTCGTCAGCCGTCTCATCATATACATAGTGGCTGGTGCTATCTTGCTCATCAAACCCGTTTGGCAAAACGATAAATTTATTCTTATCTAATTCAGGATAACGGCCAACAAACTCTTCCAGTAATGGTTCTGTGTTTAAACTGACAAAAGTAGCATGTCGAATAACCCTGTTTTCAATTTTTGCTGCTAACCGATCTAAAAAGGCACCTTTGGTATGGTGAAAAGGGTTATTAATCCAAGGATCGCGAAAATCGATAATTAATGGTGTGCGTGTGAGCTTGCTAAGTAAATAACCTAATACTAACGAAGACCACGGAGAACCCGTGGCGAAAATCACATCTATTTTTTGCCTTGATATCAGCTTCCTGCCAGCAAACAAGGCTGGTAGGATCCACACACTAGCCTGATCCGGAAAATAATTAAGGTTATAAATAAAATCTTTACATTTTGCGGCCATTGATTTTTGCTGAGTGGTTGAGTTGTCTGCAAATACCGCGGCTTTGCTGCTCCCCTCAGTACTCCCCTCAGGATGTCGCCGTTTTCGAAGGGATTGTTTTAACCAAAATTGGAATTTTAATAACTGACCAAAGGGATCAATAGTGCCTGCCCGCACTACCCTTTCTGGCGGTAACTCGCAACGAATACTCGCATCCGGTTGGCTAGCTGCGTCGGCCTTTTGCGTCAACACATACCCTTCTGCCTGTAAATAGCGCAAAAACTTCAGGATCCGCATCGCTCCGGGGATACCACCACCATTAACCGGTGGGAAGAAATAGGCAATAAACAACACTTTTAATTTTGATTGCATGCTCTGTCCATTTTCAACAATTAATTCGCACAAGTACAGATTAAACGTACTGCTTAAGATTTGCGCATGAAGCGCCTGCTGGCCGCTAGCAACACATTGGTCACTTCCACATATATCTGTAACTTAAGCCATTTAGTCAGTAACAGCCACAACGGTGGCATTATTCCCGCTAATAACAAAAAGACCACTAACGGTGAACCACTTGCAAAAGGATAAATATGGTCGAGTAATACTGTGGCACCAAAACAACATAGTGCTACTAGCATGGGTTTTCCAAGCGACATTAAACAGGCTTTTAATGGCAGCTGTATTTTAACTTTGAGCAGCCATAAGGTAACACACACCTCTACTATGCCATTAAACATAAAGGTTAACGCCATTGCTGTTAACCCCAACGGGTAGCTATAGATTAGAGAAACTAATAGCAAAACAAATAGTGCTACGTCACGCTTAAACATTGCAGCTTCCTGCCCTACGGCAATCAGTAACGGTGGAGAGAAAAAGCTGATAACTTTAATACACATCCAAACGGACAACGCTGAAGCAATCGGTGCGGCACTATCCCACTGATCACCAAAAAGTAAGCGG
>Ga0209812_10001670_pt1 | contig 14726 bp, 9 predicted proteins | sample JI71714BDNA_FD_187502 | JGI IMG/M metagenome (GOLD analysis project Ga0209812, IMG submission 187502) | Wastewater effluent complex algal communities from Wisconsin, to seasonally profile nutrient transformation and Carbon sequestration -... | ecosystem: Engineered > WWTP > Effluent > Algae...
CAGGCCACGCAACGAGATGGTGGAAGCACCATCACCACCGCCGTTGTTGACCTGCGGGTTGGTGGCCGCACCCGAGATCGAGGGCAGGTCCTGCAGCAGGTCGCCGACGGTGGCGACACCGGAAGACTGGATCTGCTCGCGCGTGACGACCTGCACCGGGGCGGCGGTCTCGGCGTCGATGCGGCGCACACGCGAACCGGTCACGACCACCGACTCGGTGGCCTGGGCGGCGGGCGCCGCGGGCGTGGTCTGGCCGAAGACCGGGAAACTTCCCAGTCCCATGGCACCACTGATCGCCAGCAGGGCGGCGGTATGTGTATGGGTCTTCCTGAACTTCACTGAATCACTCCTCGTCACGGACCGCGGCTGCGGTCTTTGCACCATCGCTGGTGCCTGGTGGGTGCCCATGCCGGCGGCCAACCCCGCCGCCGACCGGGAACGGATCACTGCTCCCTGGGCGCTTGCCGGACGCTTCGACTGAACTTCCTGGACACGTTTGGGTTTCCCGGGGTGGACAGTGAATCGACAGCGGCCCCCGGCTCGCAAGCTCCGTGCCGGCAAGGCCGGTGCGGAACCCACGGCGCACGCAAGCTGCTGCGACGATGTGTTGCGGATTGTCTGGGTGGGTGTTTGCGCACCGTTCCAGGGAGAAACCCATGGCGCCGGATCAGGGGGTCGGGGCCCGTGACAGGGCTGCTAAAAACCCCTTTTTAATCAGGCACTTGCGCGAACACCCGAGCGGCAGGCCGGGTTCCTCCAGCCACCGCGCAGGTTGAGGTTGTTGGTGATCGGCAACAACGGGCGACACCAGCACGTGCTGGGGACGAGCGCGAACGCCGGAGCCGCCACCCGCCAAACGCACCAAGGTCGCCATCGCACGCACCCATGAAAAAGGGCGGCCCTTGCGGGCCGCCCTTGTGCAGAACCGGTGCGTCCGGTGACTGCGGTCAGAACTTGGCGTTCAGGCCCACGAAGTACCGGCGGCCCAGCACGTCGAAGGTCGACGGGTCGGTGTTCGCCTGGATGTTGGGCGAGTACAGACGCGGCTGCTGGTCGGTCAGGTTCGAGATACCGGCGCGGATCGACAGGTTCGGCGTGATGGCGTAACGCGCCGAGATGTCGTGGTACCAGGTCTCGGCAGTGCCGGTGTTGGTGCGCGGCGAGCCACCGGTCACCGTGTTGCCGTGCACCATCGAGTCGATGAAGCGGTTCGTCAGCGAGACGCTGAGACCGCCGATCGTGTAGGTGGTGCCCAGGTTCACACGCCACTCAGGCGTGGCCGAACCGGTGGTGGAACCGATCGTGCCGTTGAAGTCGTTCACCGGGTCCACCGAAGTGACCTGCGAGTCGTACTTCTCCGTCCAGGTGCCGTTCACGTTGAAGCGCAGCTGGCCCATCGACTGCAGGTTCAGCGTGTAGTCGACGGCGATATCGACGCCCGACACCGTGATCGACGACTGGTTGCGCGACAGCTGCTGCAGGGCGATCACGCCGCCGTCGGCGGCGTCACGGCGGAACAGCTGGCACCACTGGTTGTTGATGTCGAAGGTCGGGTTCGCGCCGTCGCGGTTGTAGCAGCGCTGCACGATGGTGGTCGCACCCACGGCACCGATGGCTTCCTCGAGGTCGATCGACCAGTAGTCGATGGTGGCCGAGAGGTTGCGGGTCGGCTGGAACACCACACCCAGGGTGAACGAGGTCGACTGCTCAGGCTGCAGGTCGGGGTTGCCGCCCGTGATGCCGCGGGCCTGGTCGAAGGGCTGCGTGTAGGCCGCGCCGCCCGCCACCGCCGACTGTGCCGCACACAGGGCCTGGATCGCCGCACCGTTGGGGCCATTGCGGTAGGTCGTCGCGATGGTGCCCGCCACGTTGCAAGGATCCTGGTTCCGGATATCGGGGAAGTTGTTGGTCTGCGGCGAGAACAGGTCTCCGACGCTGGGCGAACGGATGGCGGACTGCACACCACCCCGCACGCGCACGGCGTTGTTCACCGACCACTCCAGGGTCGCCTTGTAGCTGCTGTCGGTGCCGAACTTGCTGGCGTCCGTCGAGCGTGCGCCGATCGTGGCCGACAGCATCTTCACGCCGGGCACGTTGCGCAGGATGGGGATGACGGCTTCGACGAAGACGTCGGTGTAATCCAGCGCGCCGCTCACGGGAAGCTGCTCGTTGAAACCCACCACCTGGCCGGGCTGCAGGCCGGAGTCGGGCTGGAAGTTGAAGTCGATGTCGCGGTAGGAAGCACCGAACACGACGTCCAGCGAACCCGCCGGCAGCTTGGCCACCGGGCCCGACACCGTGCCTTCCAGCACGCGCTGGACGATGGTCGTCAGGTTCTTGGCTTCCAGGCCGATGCGGCGCTGGCACTCGGCCGACAGCGGCGTGGGGCCGAAGGGGTTGAAACCGCCGGCGCAGAGGGACGCACCGCCATCGGCGGCGTTCAGCAGTTCCTGCAGGCGGGGCACGCGCACGTTGCCGCCCTGCACCTCGTTCTGCACCGAACGGCCGTACGTGGCGTAAACGTCGTAGGTCCAGAAGTCCAGCACGGGCAGGTCGCCCTTGGCGCCAGCCACCAGCTGCCACACGTCGTGCGTGTTGTAGCCGGTGCGGCCGCCCAGCGCGTTGAAGCGCTTGCTGTAGGTGACCGGGGCGTCTGGCGTGGCGCGCGAGGCCAGCAGGTCACGAGCCTGCGAGCTCCAGAACGGGTTGGTCACCGGAATGGTGAAACCGCCGCCCGGGGTGGGCGCCAGTTCCTGCAGCGCGTTGTAGTTGGTGAACTGCAGCGACGCGTACGGACGGAAGTGATCGTTGACGTCGTAGTTGAGCGCCGAGTACAGCGACCAGCGCTCCATCGGCAGCACCAGGATGTTGTCGGGCTCGAAGTTGTACGAGAACGAATCCGGGAAGAAAGCCGTGGCGATCTGGCTCGCCGGGCCGGTGTAACCGACGACGTCTCGGATGAGCGGGGGGCCGCCAGGCGTGGCGGGCGGGTTGCCGTCGACGCCCGTGCAGAACAGCGTGCCGTCGGCGTTGAAGCCGAAGCCGCGTGAGCCGCCGTTCAGGTTGCAGGTGTCGGTGCCGAAGATGGAGTCCACGGTTGCACGCGACGGCGTGTTCGTGCCCATCGAGATGGAGCCGAACGGGAAGATGCCGGTGGCCGTGCTGGCCTGGGCCGAGAACGCACGGGCACCCTTGTAGATGGCCTTGCGGTCGAAGTAGCCGGCGCTGAACACGGCGTTGCCGCGGCCGCCGTCGAAGGCGCCGCCAACGGCCATGGACGCCGAAGTCTCGACGCCGTCGCCCGCTTCGGTCTCCCGGTGCTGAGCGTCCAGCTCGAAGCCCTGGAAGTTGTTCTTCATGATGAAGTTGACGACACCGGCCACGGCGTCGGCGCCGTAGGTGGTGGCGGCGCCACCGGTGATCACTTCAACGCGGTCGATCAGCGCGGTCGGGATGGTGTTGGTGTCCACCGTGCCGCCGCTCAGCGAGCCCATGCCCCGGCGGCCGTTGATCAGCACCAGGTTACGGGCCGAACCCAGGCCACGCAGGTCGATGAAGGCACGGCCTTGCGACGAAGGGTTGTTCGACTGCGAGCTCAGGCCCGGCGTCACTTGCGGCAGCGTGTTGAGGAACTGCTCGACGGTGACGACGCCGCTTTGCTGGATCTGCTCGGCACCCACCGTGACGATGGGGCTCTCGGCCAGGGCGTCGATGCGCGCGATGCGCGAGCCGGTCACCACCACGCTCTGCGCGCGGTTGGCATCGGCCGCGGCGGCCTGCTGCGCGAAGGCGGGCGCGGCGCCCAGCGCCAGCGTGCCGCCCAGCGCGACCAGCACGCCGCTGCAAATCTTCGTTCTCTTGAACATTGAGTAGGACTCCTGTGATGTGGGTTGCCCGGGTACCAGAACAGTCGATCAGCAAGGGGCGTGCCTACAGCGCGACGACACACCCCGCGCCCGCGTTCACGAGCGGTCACGACTTGTGGCGCGGATTCTCGGGGAGGGCTTCGCGCGGTCGCGCCTCGGGGAATCCATCAAAGATGCGTGCAGCGGGCGCACGCGAGCGGGCGACGGCCGGACCCCGGTTGAAAAATCTTTACCTGACAAGCACTTGCGCAACACAAGACACAGCTGGCCGAGCACACCCACGCCGGGGAACTCGGGGTTTCCCTATGTCCAGCGGCCCAGCGGCCGTTGGCAAGGCGCAACAGCCTGCAACCGGCTGCCGTGCCGGGGGCGCGGCGGTCCCTACCCCCGGTAGGGTCAGCCGAGGGCCAGCCGGGGCACGGCGGCCAGCAGTTGCCGCGTGTAGGCCTGCCGGGGCGCCCCCAGCACGGCATCGACCGCGCCCTGCTCCACCACCCGCCCGCCCTGCATCACCACCACCTCGTCGGCCATGACCTCGACGACGCCGATGTTGTGGGTGATGAACAGGTAGCTCACGCCGAGCTCCTGCTGCAGCTCGCGCAGCAGGTTCAGGATCTGTGCCTGCACGGAGACGTCGAGCGCCGAGGTCGGCTCGTCGCAGACGATGAGCCGGGGCTCCACCGCCAGGGCACGCGCGATGGCGATGCGCTGGCGTTGGCCGCCGGAGAACTCATGGGGGTAGCGGTCGAGCGCGTCGCGGCGCAGGCCGACTTGGTCGACCAGGCGCTCCAGCCGCTGGCGGCGCGCGGCGGCGTCGAGCTCGGGGCGCAGCGCCGCCAGGCCCTCGTCGAGGATCTCGCGCACGCCCATGCGCGGGTCGAGCGAGGCAAACGGGTCCTGAAACACGATCTGCACCTCGCGCCGCGCGGCACGCAGCGCCTCGCCCTGCAGGGCGAACAGGTCCTGCGGCTGGCCGCCGGCGGCCGGGTGCAGCAACGCTCGACCTTCGGTGCGCGCCGTGCCGCGCAGCAGCTGCACCAGGGCCTTGCCGGTCGTGGTCTTGCCGCAGCCGCTCTCGCCCACCAGGGCCAGGGTGCGGCCCTGGCGCAGCTCGAAGGACACGCCCGAGACGGCGTTGAACTCGCGCGGCCCGCGCGCGAGCCACGCGCGCTGCAGCGGGAAGCGCACGGACAGGTCCTGCACCTGCAGCAGCAGCGGCGATTCGGCCGCGGCGGCGGCGGGCGCCCTGCCCTGCGCCGCGGCAGCCGGCGCGGGCGGCGCGGCGGCCGGGTCCTGCGCCAGCCAGCAGCGCACGGCGTGGGCCCCGGCCACGGGTTCGAGCGCCGGCGCGCGCTGCCCGCAGTGCGCCAGCGCCACGCCGCAGCGCGGCGCAAAGCGGCAGCCCTCGAAGCGCAGCGTCAGCGGCGGCACCGTGCCGGCGATGGCCATCAGCGGCTGCCCGCGGCCCTCGGCCGAGGGCAGCGCACGCAGCAGCGCCTGCGCGTAGGGGTGGCGCGGCTGGGCGAAGAACTCGCGCGCCGTGGCCACCTCGACGATCTGGCCCGCGTACATCAGCGCCACGCGGTGCGCCATGCCGCTGACCACCGCCAGGTCGTGCGTGATCAGCAGCAGGCCCATGCCACGCTCGGCCTGCAGCTCCTTGAGCAGCTCCAGCACCTGGGCCTGGATGGTGACGTCGAGCGCCGTGGTGGGCTCGTCGGCCACCAGGAAGTCGGGCTCGGCGGCCAGGGCCAGCGCGATCATGACGCGCTGCTTCTGGCCACCGCTCATGCGGAACGGGTAGTCGTCGAAGCGGCGCTCGGGCTCGGGGATGCCCACACGCGTGAGCCACTCGATGGCGCGCGTGCGTGCTGCCGCGCCGCGCAGGGGCGTGTGGGCCTCGATGGCCTCCACCACCTGACGACCCACGGTCATCACCGGGTTCAGGCTGGTGCCCGGCTCCTGGAAGATCATGCCGATGCGGCCACCGCGCACACGCCGCATGCCCGCCTCGGGCAGGCCCAGCACGTCGATGTCGGCGCCGCCCGCGGGGCCGGCGCGCAGATGAAGATCGCCCCGCGTGACGAGGCCGTTCTCGGGCAGCAGCCGCATCAGGGCCAGCGCCGTCATGCTCTTGCCGCAGCCGCTCTCGCCCACCAGGGCGAAGGTCTCGCCGCGCTCGATGCTGAGCGAGAGTGCGTCGAGTGCGCGCACGACGCCGGCCTCGACGTCGAGTTCCACCGTGAGTTCGCGGGCGTCGAGCATGCTCAGGCCTTGGTGCGGGCCACGGCCGGGCGGCGGCGGGCGCGGAACAGGCGCGAGCGCGGGTCGAAGGCGTCGCGCACGCCGTCGGCAAACAGGTTGGCCGCCAGCACCAGCGTCACCATGAAGCCGAAGGCCGAGGCGAAGCTCCACCACACCACGGGGTCGCGGCTCATCTCCACACGCGCCAGGTTGATCATGCCGCCGAAGCTGTTCATCGACGGGTCCACGCCCACGCCCACGTAGCTGAGCACGGCCTCGTAGAGCACCAGCGACGAGAACTCCAGCACCGTGACGATGAGCATGAGGTGCGCCACGTTGGGAAACACATGCCGCGCCAGGATGCGGCCATGGCCGATGCCGAAGGCGGTGGCGGCCTGCACGTACTCGAGCTCGCGCAGCTTCAGCGTCTCGGCGCGCAGCAGCCGCGCGAGCGTGGCCCAGCCCGTGAGGCCCAGCACGATGCACAGCATGAAGAGCTTGAGGTCGGCGCGCTCGGCCCCGGTCTCGAAGAACTCCGGGTGCTGGTCGAGGAAGACCTGCACCATGAGCACCAGCGCCGCGATCAGCAGCACGTTGGGCACCGACGACAGCACGGTGTAGAGGTACTGGATGGCCTCGTCCACCCAGCCGCGTAAGTAGCCCGCGGCCAGGCCCAGGCCCACGGCCAGCGGCAGCGTGGCCAGCGTGGCCAGGCTGCCGATGACGAAGGCCGTGCGGATGCTCTTGAGGCACTGGTAGAGCACGTCGTTGCCCGTGAGGTCGGTGCCCAGCAGGTGGTAGGGGCCGGACAAGGCCGTGGCCGGGCCGGCCACCAGGCCGATGGCGGCCAGCGTCACCACGGCCACGTGCCAGGGCACGGGCGTCTCGCGGCGGCGCACGGCGCCCCAGGTGGCGGCCATGGTCGTGCCGCGCGCCCGCGCCAGGGCGACGATGAGCAGCGCCACGGCCAGCGCCGCGCCGATGGCGCCCGCCGCAAGGCCCAGCGAGGCGCGGCGGACAAGGTCCGGCACCCATTCCGTGGCCGGGTCGGTCAGGTGCGCACCGCCGAACTGCAACCGCGGCGCCACGCGCTGCACCTCGCCACCGACCACCACCGATTCCTTGGTGAAGCCCAGGTAGGACAGCGGCTTCGAGTAGGTGCTCTCGCGCCCGTCCACCAGGTCGGCCAGCACGGCGTCGAGCAGCGAACGCGTGCGTGTGTCGTAGGCCGCCGGGCCGGGCTGGGCACCCGGCGCAGGCGGCAGCAGCGGCCGGTAGTGCACGCTGTCGAGCAGCGTCACGCCCAGGGCCAGCGCGAGCACGATGGAGCTCGCCAGCGCGCCGCCGTCGCGGAACACGCGGCCCCAGCGCTGGCGCTTCTCGGGTGTGCGCCACACGCTCCAGCCGTAGGCCAGCAGCGCGGCGAACATCAGCCACACGGCGGCGTCGGTCCACAGGATCACGAACTTGGGCATGGTCTCGTGGTCCTCAGGACAGCCGCACGCGGGGGTCCACCCACGTGTAGGCGATGTCGATCAGCGCGTAGGTCGCGATGTACAGCAGCGAGCCCACGAAGACCATGGTGCGCACCACGGCGAAGTCCTGCTTGCCGATGGCCTCGATGACGTAGGCGCCCAGGCCCGGCAGGCCGAAGAAGCTCTCGAACACCAGGCTGCCCAGAAAGACGTAGGGCAGGTAACTGCCGGCCGAGGTGATGATGGGGATGAGTGCGTTGCGCAGCACGTGGCGGTAGAGCACCACCTGCTCGGCCAGGCCCTTGGCGCGCGCGGTGCGCACGTAGTCCTTGGAGGCCTCTTCCAGGAACATCGCCCGGTACAGGCGCGCCTCGCCACCCAGCCGCGCCACCAGGCTCAGCAGGATGGGCAGCATGAGGAACTTCGCCGCGTCCAGTCCCGGCGCGTAGCCGCTGATGGGCGCCAGCATGAGCACGCGCGAGAACAGCACCTGGCCGACGATGATGTAGAACAGGCTCGAGATCGAGAGCATCAGCACGCAGGCCACCACACCCCAGAAGTCGAGCGCGGTGCCGCGGAACATCACCAGCAGCAGCGCAAACGCCGTGCTGGCGATGAGCTGCAGCAGGAAGAGCGGCAGCGCCAGCTGCAGGCTCACCGCCATGCGCTGCACCACCTCGGCGCCGATGTCGCCGGCGCTCTCGCTGTCGGCGCGGCCGAAGTCCAGCATGAACAGCGACACCGAACGTTCCCAGAAGATGGTCTCCGTCACCTGACGCGCGCCGGATTCGGCCGTGTTCAGGTACAGCGGCTTGTCGTAGCCGCGCTCGGCCTTCCACTTCTCGATGGCTTCGGCGCTGACGCGCTTGCCACCGAGGTTGAGCCGCGCCATGTCGTCCGGCGTGTTGACGGTGAAGAACAGGACGAAGGTCAGCAGGTTCACGCCCAGCAGCACGAGCGCGCCGTAGCCGATGCGGCGGAGGATGAAGCTCAGCATGCCGTGCGCCCTGCCCTCAGCCCAGCAGCTCGCCGCGGGCGTTGGTGCGCTCGCGGCGGCGGAACTGCGCGCGCGCCAAGGCGACCAGCGCCAGCAGCGCCGCCAAGATGGCGAGCAGCGGCCACCAGGTCGGCCGGTTCCAGGCCGCCTGCGCAGCCACCCGGTCGGCCACGTCGAGCCTGAGGTAGCGCCCGTGGTCGCGGATCAGGATGGCGGGCTTGAAGTTCTTCACCCAGCGCTGGTGCGCCGCGCTCACATACGGGAAGTAGCCCATGGCCCAGGGCGCGTCCTGCCGCGCGATGGCCACCATGCGGTCGATCACGGCCTGGCGCTCGGGGCCGTCGGGCAGGGTCTTCATCTGCGTGAACAGGCGGTCGTACTCGGCGTTTTCGTAGTTGGCCGTGTTCTCGCCGTCGTGCTTGGTCTTGCCCGTGGGGCCGTAGAGCAGGAACAGGAAGTTCTCGGGATCGGGGTAGTCGGCCAGCCAGCCCAGCCAGAACACCTGGTACTTGCCCTTGCGCACCTTGTCCTGGAACTGGTTGTTGTCGGTGGCGCGCACCTCGAGTTGCACGTCCACCTTGGCAAACTGCCGCACCATCCAGTCGAGCTTGGGCTTGTTGCCAGGCGTGGGGGCCGAGTAGTAGTCGTAGTTGAGCACCAGCGGGCGGCCGGTCTTGGCGTCGCGGCCGTTGGGGTAGCCGGCCTCGACCATGAGCTTCTTCGCGTCCTCGATCGGGCGGCGCACGGCGCGGCCGTCCTTCCAGACGTGGGTCACCGGGTTCAGGCCTTGCTCCGTGCCCTCGCGGCTGCCGAAGATGCCCGGCGGCACCGGGCCCATGGCCGTCTCGCCGGCGTCTTCGGGGAAGATGCGGCTGTACTCCTCCCAGTCGATGGCGATGCTGAGCGCCTGGCGCAGCTTGCGGTTGCGCTCGCGCTGCTCGGCGCTCAGCTGGCCGGGCTCGCCGTCGCCGAGCTGCGGGTCGAGCATGTTGAAGCCCAGGAACCAGTTGTTGACGTCGGAGCCACGTTCGAGCTTGAAGCCCTTCTCGACGTACTCGCGCTTCACCTCCTCGCTGTCCTGCATGTCCACCAGGTAGGGCAGGCCGGTGTCGGTGCGCTCGAACACCTCGACGTCGTAGAAGCCCTGGCGGAACTTGGCGCGCCGCGGCACGCCCTCGCGCTCGACGGTGGAGACCAGCGTGTCGATGAAGGGCGTGGGCTTGCCGCAGTCGTCGAGCAGGCCCGCTTCCTTGTCGCCGGGCATGCCCTCGCAGGGGTAGGGCTCGCCGCGGTAGTGCGGGTTGCGCTTCATCACGTGGCGGCGGTCCTTCTCGTACTCCACCAGCATGTACGGGCCCGTGCCCACGGGCCACACGTCGAGCGTGAGGTTGCGCTCGGCCATGCCAGGCTGGGCGTAGAAGGCGTCGGCCTCCCAGGGCACGGGCGCCAGGAAGGTGAGCTGCATCCAGTAGCGCCACTGCGGGTACTTGCCCTTGATGCGGATGCGCAGCAGGTGCTTCTCGGGCGCCGTGGCGCCGGCCAGCGGCCAGCGGCGGAAGTCGAGGAAGGGCTTGTCGAGGCTGGCCGGGTCCAGGCCCTCGCGCAGCTTGGCGTCCTCTGCCTTGATCAGTTGCCCGTACTCCTTGAGCCCCAGCACGTACTCGGCGAAGGTGCTGAAGATGGGCGCCGTGATGCGCGTGGTGGCGTGGCGCTTGATGGCGTAGACGAAGTCCTCGGCCACCAGCTCGCGCGTGCCCATGTGCTCGAAGTCCCAGGGCGTGCGGCGCTCGCCCAGCTCACCGGGCTTCATGGCGTGGTAGCGGTGGCGGCCCTGCTCGTCCACCGCGAAGGCCGGGTGCGGCTGGAAGCGGATGCCGGGCTTGATGGGCACGTCGTAGACGCTTTCCACCACCTGGTCGGCCGGGGCGTCCTCGGCCAGCGGCTGCCCGTCCTTGCCGATGTAGCGCGGCGCGACCACCGCCGCCGCCGTCTTGGGCACGAGCTCGAAGGGGCGCTTCAGGTAGTGGTAGCCGTAGGGCGGCTCGTAGATCTGGTACGTGAACGCGGTGTCGTTGTTCCAGTACGAGGCCGTGGGGTCCAGGTGCCGCGGCGAGCTCTGGATGACGCCCGAGAACAGCGTGTTGCCGGCGGCATCACCCGCGGGCCAGGGGTTGTTGTTGCAGGCGGCCAAGCCCGCCACCAGGGCAACGACGGCCAGCGCACGCGCAACGACAGAACTGCAAAGGAACCCCATGGACACTGGGGATTCTAGGCGGGCATCCAAGCCCGCCCGGCCTACCAGAGGATCAGGACTTCCCTGCCCTGCACCAGCAGCTGCACGCGCCGGCCCACCGGCAGCGTGAGCTTGGGCTGCACGTGGCCGAAGGGCAGCCCGGTGAGCACGGGTGTGGCCAGGCCCTCGCGCACACGGGCCACGGCGGCCTTGAGCGCATAGCCGCGGTCCTGCGGCACGGCACGGCTGCCGCTGAACGCACCCAGCAGCACGGCGCTCTGCGCCTGCAGCACGCCGGCCTGCCGCAGCTGCAGCAGGCCGCGCTCCACACGGAAGGGGTGCTCGTTCACGTCTTCCAGGAACAGCACACCACCGCGCGCCGCGGCCCGGGGCCAGTGCGGCGTGCCCAGCAGCGACAGCAGCACCGTGAGGTTGCCGCCCCACAGCCGGCCACGCGCCTCGAGCCCGTCGAAACCGGCCTCGGTGCGGAAACCCACGGCCTCGAGCGAGCCGTCCATGGCCTCGGCGAAACAGCCGCTGGTCACCTCGTCGACGCCGCCTTCGGCATCGGATCGGCCGAAATCGCCGCAGGCCATGGGCCCGGCCCAGCTCGTGGCGCCGGTGTGCGCCAGCAGGCCCAGCTGCAGCGCCGTCAGGTCGCTGTGGCCCACCCAGCGCGTGCCACGCTCCACGCTGCGGGCGAGCAGCGGCCAGTCGATGGCGTCGAGCAGCCGCGTGAGGCCGTAGCCGCCGCGCGTGGCCATGGCCACGGCGGGCGCGGCCTCGGCCACGCGGTGCAGCGCGGCCAGGCGCTGCGCATCTGTGCCGGCAAAACGCTGGTGGCGGGCCAGGGCGTCGGTGTCGACGTGAACGTCGAAGCCCAGCGCGGACAGCCGACGCTCGGCACGGTGCAGCACGGCCGGCGGTGAAACGGCGCCCGAGGGCGAGAACAGGCTCAGCGTGGCGCTCATTGCGGCTCTCCGGGGGGCAGGCCGTGCAGCTCCTGCACCTCGCCGGCGGGGATGGGGGGATGCTCGGCCGGCGCGGTGCCTGCGCCATCGCCCGCCGGCCGCTCGGCCAGCGCCCGCCGCCGCGCGCGGCGCTCGGCAAAGAACTGGCGCAGCACGTCGCCGCAGGGCGTGGCCATCACACCGCCCTTGAGGGCCGTGTGGTGGTTGAGCCGCTTCTCGGCAAACAGGTCGATCACCGAGCCGGCGGCGCCGGTCTTGGGGTCGTGCGCGCCGAAGACCACGCGCTTGAAACGCGCGTGCATCAGCGCCATCGCGCACATTGCACAGGGCTCGAGCGTCACGAACAGCTCACAGTCGGGCAGCCGGTAGTTGCCCAGCAGCGTGGCGGCGTGGCGCAGGGCCACGATCTCGGCGTGCGCCGTCGGGTCGTGCGTGGTGATGGGCCGGTTGTAGCCGGTGGCCACCACCTGGTAGCCGTCGGCGCCGCGGCGCACGATCACCGCGCCCACGGGCACCTCGCCCGCGAGCAGGGCGTTGTGTGCCTGGTCCAGCGCCAGGCGCATGGCGATGGGGTCGAAGCGGTCGTCGTCGAGGTGCGGCGCGCTCACGGTGCAGCGCCCGCCGTGGCCGGGTTGCGGGTGGCTTCGTGGGCCTGCCGCCGGGCCTGGCGCGCGGCGCGGCGCTCGGCGCAGAGCCGCTCCACCCAGGCGGCCGGGCCGGCGTCGCCAAAGGCCTGTGCGAGCGCTGCCGCCAAGACCTCGCGTGCTGCCGGCAGCTCGTCGCGCCGGGCGCGGCTGTACACACGGCCCCAGCCGTCGCGCCGCAGCCAGCCGGCGTCGCAGAGCCAGCGGCGCAGCTCGACATGGTCCGTGGCCAGGCAGCGTGCCGCACCGGCGAGCTGCTGCTTCAGCGCCACGTTGACCGCGGGCTCGGCCGTGGGCTCTGCCGGCAGGCCGGCCCAGACCAGGCCCAGGACCTGCTGGCGCGTGTCTTCGTTCAGTCCGCCGAGGGCCACGCCCTCTTTCACCACCAGCGCCGCCAGGCCATCCAGGGCCGGGGCGGACTTGTTCGCTGCGCCTGCGGCAGCGCCTGTTTGCATCGTCATGTTGCCAGTATGCGCGGAGCGCCGCACCCGCTGCCGGGGCCGGCGGGCGCAACGGCAGAATGCCCGCATGCCCCCACCCGCCACAACCCGGGCCACCGCCGAGGCGGCCGAGCTGAAGCAGCGCCTGCGCGGCCTCACGCCGCGCCAGGCCGAGACGCTGCGCCGCGTGATGCAGCTTCACGCCGCCGGCGACCGGCTGATGGCCGGCCAGTGGCTGCTGCAGCTGGCCGCCGAGGCGCCGGATCACCCCGAGGTCCTGCGCTGGCTGGCCCAGCAGTCGCGCGAGGCCGGCGACTGGCCCGAGGCCGCGGCGCGCCTGTCCCGCGCCGCCGAGGGCCGGCCCGACGACGCGCCGCTGCGCCTGGCCCTCGCGCAGGCGCAGGACGAAGCCGGCGACGCCGCCGGCGCGCTCGCCAGCCTGCGCTCGGCCCTGGCCTGCGCACGCCAGCCCGCCGAGTGGCTGGCGCTGAGCCAGGAGTGCGACCGCCAGGGCCACTTCGACCTCGCCCTGCAGGCCGTGCAGGCCCAACTGGCCCTGGAACCCACTTCGGCCATCGGCCTGCTGCAGCGCGCACGCTGCCACAAGGCCCTGGGCGAGAGCGAGCCCGCGGCGGCCGACTGCCGGCGGCTGCTGGCCCTGGGCCGCGACGACGCGGAGGCGCGCGCCTGGTTCGCGCTCGTCGACCTGAAGACGGTGCCGCTGCAGCCGGCGGAGCTCGATCGCCTGGTCGCGGCAGCCGGTCGCGGCCGCGCCGTGGCGGCCGATCAGGCGCTGCTGGACTTTGCCCTGGGCGGCGCGCTGGAGGCCGCCGGCCGCCACGCCGACGCGCTGCAGGCCCTGCAGCGCGCCAACGCCGGCGTGCGCCGCGGCCTGCCCTGGGACGCCGAGGTCTTTGCGCGCGAGCGGCAGGCGCTCGACGCCACCCTCGCTCCCGGAGAGCCTGGCTGGCGCCGCAGCAACGTGGAACAAGGCCGCGAGGTCATCTTCCTGGTCGGCCTGCCGCGCTCCGGCAGCACGCTCGTCGAGCAGGTGCTGGCCAGCCACCCGCAGGTGGAAGGCGCCAGCGAGCTGCCCTACCTGCAGCTGGTGCTCGACGAGGAGTCGCGCCGCCGTGGGCGCCGCTTCCCGCTGTGGGCGGCCGACGCGAGCGCCGACGACTGGGCGCGACTCGGCCGCGACTACCTGCGACGCAGCGCACGCTGGCGCCGCCAGCGCCCCGTGGCCACGGACAAGCTGCCGGACAACTGGCTGCACCTGGGCGCCATCCGCGCCATGCTGCCCGAGGCGCGCATCGTCGACTGCCGGCGCGACGCTCTGCAGACCACCTGGTCCTGCTTCAAGCAGCTGTTCGGCCCCGGCCTGGCGGCCTACAGCTACGACTTCGACAGCCTCGCGCGCTTCGCCGTGGCCTGCGAGCGCGAGGGCGACCGCTGGGCCGAGCGCGAGCCCGCCCGCGTGCGCGTGCAGCACTACGAGGCCCTGGTGCGCGAGCCCGAAGCGCAGATCCGCGCCTTGCTGGCCTTCTGCGGCCTGCCGTTCGATCCCGCCTGCCTGCGTGCACACGAAGCCCCACGCGCCATCCGCACGCCCAGCGCGCTGCAGGTGAGGCAGCCGATGCAGCGCATCTCGGCCCCGGCCGATGCCTATGGCGCCTTGCTCGAGCCCCTGCAACAAGCGCTGCAGAGGGCCCGAAAAGACCGGGTTGATGCCTAGGAGTCTGGGCGGCAGACGGTTGCAGCAAGCTGAGAAGTAGTTGCCTGAGGCGCTGCAGGCTGTCAAATGCGGTTGCAGCCAGAGGCATTGGCTGCCGGCCGGCCGTCGCCGGTGTGGTTGT
>Ga0209812_10001671_pt1 | contig 14725 bp, 11 predicted proteins | sample JI71714BDNA_FD_187502 | JGI IMG/M metagenome (GOLD analysis project Ga0209812, IMG submission 187502) | Wastewater effluent complex algal communities from Wisconsin, to seasonally profile nutrient transformation and Carbon sequestration -... | ecosystem: Engineered > WWTP > Effluent > Algae...
TATGAATTTGCTCCACCACTAGAATATAGGCGTTCGTCTTCCGTTATTATCTGACCATCTTGTACATCTACATCAGGATACATCACCTTAAATTGATTTATAAATCCCCAGTGCGTAGAACATTTCCGCCCATCCAATAAACCTGTAGCTCCTAGTAGAAAAGCACCTAAACAAAGAGAAACCACTTCAGACCCTTGTGCATAGTTTTTTACAATCCAAGGAATCAGTTTACTATTAACTTCAACTGCTTGCTTCAAATCCCCAAAAAGTGCAGGAATAAAAATCAAATCTGGTTTTTGGATATCATCTATGAGTGCATCTACATTAACCTGGTAAGAGCCAAAGTTTAGGGTTACCATTTCTTTTGCACCGACAAGTTTTACATCAAACAATGGCAACTTACCTGCTTGAATTAAAAACTGATTCACAGCACTAAAACAATATTGTGGGTCAGCCACTGCTTGCATAACTGCGTGCTCGGGTACAAGGATAGCGATGGTCTTCATGATAACAAATTTGTACTCAACAAAGGTAAAACTTCTGTCGCAAATCACCCTATAAATGACGTTTTTATGTAAGTTACAAATAATAATTTAGCGTAACTTTGCAGTTATAAATCATCTAATCAAAATCATGCAAATACTGAAAATAATTGGAATTGGAATAGTTATCCTTATAGTGGTTTTACTAATATTGGCCTTATTTATTCCCAAAGAATTTACCATAAGTGTCTCTGAAACAATTAATAAGCCACAGCAAGAAGTATTTGACTACATTAGAATCTTAAAAAATCAAGAAAAATATAGTGTGTGGATTATGGAAGATCCAAATCTTGTACCCGAGATAATTGGTACAGATGGTACTGTCGGCGCTATCCAAAAATGGAATAGCGAGATGGATGGAGTTGGAGAAGGTGAACAAGAAATCACAGCAATGTCTATAGATAGAATTGACTTAGATTTGCGATTCAAAAGACCAATGAAAGGCGAATCTAAAGCCTCAAATATTCTCTCAAAAGTAAGTGAAAATCAAACTACACTTACGAGTGAATTTTACAGTAAGTCCACCTACCCGATGAATTTGATGAGCTACTTCATGGGTGGATATATTATCAAAAAAGCACAAACACAAAGTCTCAAAAATATCAAAAACATTTTAGAGTCTAAATAAAATGGCTAAAGTAAGCGTATATCTCAATTTTACATCCCAAACGGAAGAAGCATTTAACTTTTATAAGACTGTTTTTGGTGGAGAATTTGTGGCTCCTGGCATTAGAAGATTTAGTGATATGCCTGCGATGGAAGGTATGCTTTCTTTACCAGATCATTTAAGAAATGGCGTGATGCATGTAGAATTGCCTATAATGGGAGAATTTGTGCTCATGGGAACTGATGCGCCCATTGAATTAGGTTTTAAGGTTACTTTTGGAAATAATATGTATATCAATTTGCATATTGACACTAAAGAAGAAACCAAAAGATTGTTTGATGCGCTCACTGTAGGTGGCGTGGTCGAGCAAGATCTACAAGTAATATTTTGGGGTGCATACTATGGTAGTTGTGAAGACAAGTTTGGTGTGAAGTGGATGTTTAATTGTGATAACTAAATTTTATAATATCATCATGAATCAAAGTAAAACCTATACTTCCATATCTGAATATTTAGAAGATTGGCCGAGTGAAATATCAGAAATCTTGACAAAAATAAAAAGCGTCATCACTGAAGCAGCACCTGAAGCAATGGAAGGAATATCTTATAATATGCCTGGATTTAAGCTGCACAAAAAACCCTTAGTTTATTTTGCCGCTTTCAAAAATCATATTGGATTTTATGCACTTCCTTCTGGAAATATTGCCTTCCAAAAAGAACTTTCAAAATATAAAACGGGTAAAGGTTCTATCCAGTTTCCACTTGACCAAGAAATACCATATGAACTTATTCGTCAGATTGTAACATTCAGAGTACACGAAGTAAATGAAGATTTCAAAACCAAATAAAACACTGAGAATTTGCAAATCAGGTCATAAATACTATAAAAGTAGTGACTGTCCAGTATGTCCAATATGCGAATCTGAAAAAAAACTCAACATCAAAGTTTATAGTGGAATTCAGTGCGCCGGCAAGACGTGCATTAAAAAGCATAGGAGTTCCAGATTTAGAGTCTTTATGCAAATTTACTAGAAAAGAAATAGCCAATTTGCACGGTATGGGACCTTCAGGTCTTAAAAAACTTGATCAACTACTAGCAGCTGCAAACCTAAAATTTAAAGATATATAAAATGGCAAAAACGTCTAAACCAAGTATGGAAGAACAAGTCGCAACATTCTACAAAACTAATGATCATCCATTAAAAGATGTGATAAATTCGCTTAGAAAAGTTATTTTAGATGGTGGTGCTGAGATAGGAGAACAAATTAAATGGAACTCGCCAGCCTTTTATTTTACAGGTGAGATGAGAGACTTTGACCCCAAAGAATATAAAAGAGATATCGTGGTCATGAATCTCTACAAAAAAGATAGTGTATTACTTGTTTTTCCTACGGGAGCGAGAATTACAGACGATACTGGATTACTAGAAGGCGACTTTCCTGATGGAAGGAAGGTGGCCAAATTTACATCAGTTTCAGAAGTTCAATCTAAGGAAGAAGCACTAAAATCTGTTTTGACCAAATGGTTGGAATTGGTAGAAAGAATTTGAAAATATGTTATTGCTAAAAATAAAAATAGAAGAATCCAAACGGAATTCTTCTATTTTTTGATTGTTAATGCACTTTATTCTATCTAGCATTTAGCTTCCCACTGCCAGATTTTTCTTTTCCTTCTCTGATATATTTAATTTTTACTTTTTCATCAGGATTGAATGGATTTAGGGCTTCTAAGAGTCCATTGATGGTGAAAATATATTTATCATTGATCTTAAGGATAGTATCACCACGTCTTAGACCTGCTGACTCAGCCGCTGAGCCAGGTACGATATCTGTCACCACCACACCGCTGTTCGTGTTTTCTATCATGACACCTAGACTCACTTTATTGGTGTTTGGACTATCGGATTTAAAACTAAGTGATCTGTTTCTACCTTCAGGAAATGATGGTTTGCCATCTCTTTCTTTCCACATCATTCGTTGCCTTTTATCGCCATCTCTTAGTTTTTTATTGATAACGATTCTTTCATCATTTTCTTCATTTTCCATGTCATTTGCATCGATATGAATACGCATGACATCACCTTCTATCTCTGTGTCAATATCCAATTGTTCTAATTCTTTTCTGATATCTTCAGGCATTTCGCCCTCTCCATCCCATTCCATGGTTTGATTACCTTCCTCATCAGATTTAATGATTCTGTACCTTTCCTTTTTATTACCATTGATAATTTCTGTGGTGATTTCTACATTTTTATTGTCTGAAGAATTGATTTCTTTCTCAGACGTAGACTTATCAATACGAATTACTTTTTTCCCTTTTTCATCAGATTCATTAATACTAACTCCTTCTTCTGCTTCCAACTTTTTGATCAAAGCGTCTGCTTCTGCACCTTCTGCTTCCGTTCGGCTCTCTGTAATTTTGCCATTATCGTCTGTTTTTTTTACGATAACTACTTTTTTCTTTGTATTTGTGTCTTGTGCAGTAGCGCTTACTACCAAAGTAAAGACAACTGCAAAAGTCATAATGGTCCTGATGATCATATTTAAATATTTTATTGGTTGTTAATGAACTAAATGTACTAATTAATAAACTCGATATTTTCTTTTTGATTCCTTACCTTCAAATTTAAACTCTAGTTTAGAATTCTTTTCCAAAGTGGTGCCAGATGTTTCTTCAAAAATCCTTTTGTATTTCTGATAAATATTAGTTGGTTGTTTCTCGCCATTTATCTTGAGATGTTTGCCAGTAAGTTCTACTTTATTTTCTTTATTAGGAATTAGCAACCCATCTCTATTAAGAGCATTTCCTAGTGCTTCACTAAAATTTGATGAACGTCTGCTATAATCCATGTCGTCCATATGATTATCTATCCGTTGACTTTCTGGAAATTCACCAAATGGTTCAATAAATAAATCGCCATCTTCGAACTCAAAAAATCTCATTTGCGGTGCCATATTTTCATCCAACATATCAGGAAATGCAAAATCAAAATTCATAGAATCTAAACCTCTAAAATCAAAGTTCATTTTGCCCAATTGTTCTTGCATTTTCTGCATTTGTTCTTGCATTTTTTCTTGGTCAAAATCAAATTTCTCAAAATTCATCATACCCATCTTACCTATGATGGAATCCAAATTTCCTCCTCTACCTAAATTAAACTCAAATGGAGCAGCTTCCCCATCGTCTCCAAAAAACATGATACTTCCATGACCTGACCCAAATTTTCTAGGTTTAACTTCTGAAATAATATCTTCATATTGGTCATAGTCTTTCTCGTCTATTTTTTTACCATCTATTTCCAAATTTGTGATTTTACCATTCTCCATTGATATTTTAAGATCTTGGTCATTGGTCTTTTTTTGAATGGTAATCGATTCCTTTTTAAGTGGCATTGTATCTACCACAGTGATAATGTTTGCCTCGATATCTTGGTTTGTTTTGTTCATTTCATTTACAATAGAGCCATGATCATTTCCAATCATATCTTTTGCAAAAAATGTAACTAACAACAAAATGACCATGGAAGTCAAAATTTTTTCTTTTAAATAATTACGTGTCTGTGTCATGTTTAATATTCTTTTGATGCGTTGAGAAAAAAAACTATCTTTTTTACTAAAATTTAAGGCCAAAATCGGCGATTGACTACTATTTATTTCTTGCATTTTGACGAGTGTTTTTGCATAGTGTATATTATTACCTATGTACTTGATGGCTAGATCATCACAACAGTTTTCTCGTTCTACTCTGATATTCGTACTGATCCACCATATGGCAGGATGATAATAAAATAAAATCTCTACCAAGGTCTGCACCATATTAATAGTAATGTCTTTACGGACAAAATGCGCTAATTCGTGGGCAAGAATTGCTTCTGTCTCCGCAATATCTAATTGATTGATGATGCCAACAGGAAACAAAACAATTGGCTTAAAAAAGCCCAATATCATGGGAGATTTTACATACTTGCTTTCACCTATTTGGACATTTTGAGCTATTTTTAAGTGGTTAATTATCTTTCGAAAACTCCTATAAGCGTCTTGATCAAAAATAGGTGTAGCAGTTCTTGATAAAAACTCTACATAGCCGAGCGAGAACAAAAATTTGGATGCAAATAATAATACACCTATCAGCCATGTATAAAATATCGGTTGCTGACATTGGTCTATCCAAGCATACATATCCATCCATAAACTTGTGTTAACCAGTGGCTCAGAACCCATATATAAAATAAAATCTTCCTTCTCAGACATAGTAATCATATCCGTCCCTGATGTCTCATAGAAATAATATAAAAAAGTACTTAAACTTACCACAAATGAAAAACCAAGACTGCCTAATGCAATCAAATACCTAAGATTGGCTGTGTGATTTTGATATCTTTTTATCAAGAGTGACATGATCAAAGCTATCAATGAAAATTGCCAAATCGAATGGATGATGGACCAAACTAAGGCATTGACTGTGCTACTTTCTAGGATGGATAAGGAATTCATTTTAGGATTGGTTTTCTAGTTTTGAAATAAGTGCTTTAAGGTCCTCCAACTCTTCAGGTGATGATTTAGTATTGCCTAATGCTTGCATGACAAGATTCATTGCAGACCCATGAAATGCCACATTTACAAATTCATTTACCAAGTTATTTTTGGTATCATTCTCCTTAGCAATAGCCATGTAAATATGGGTTTTTGCAGCAGTATCTCGTTTGACCAGACCTTTTTCATTCATAATTTGCATGAGTTTGAGCGTGGTGGTATAGCCTACATCTCGACGCTCATTTAGCATGTCATTTATATATCTTACCGAAGAAGGTCCATTCTCCCAAAGGATGTGGAGTATCTCTAGTTCAGAATCTGTGGGTTTAAAATTTGACATCTTATTTTGTGTTTTTAAGAATATGAATACAAAGATATACGAAGAGCTTCGTATTGTCAAATTTTTGTACGAACTATTTCGTACATTTAAGAAAACTTTAACGAAATTGATGATAAGGTTTAGGCTAAGGTTGAGATTGATGTTAAGATTAAGGCTAAGGTTGAGACTTAGAATGAGAATAAGTGAGACGCTTTTGTTAACTCAAGCTTTGTGAGGACGCTAAACTTATCAGTATGCTACTTTTTGCTAGATGGAATTTTCTGGAGAAAAGCCATTAATGCTAGCCCTTCGGATGATAGAATTTCAGTGCCTGGTGGCAAATCTTTTTGTAGGTTAGATTTAAGTTCATTTACATCTTTTTGTAGCTTTTGCCAAGATAATGCAAGTTGTTCAATAGTAATATTTTCAGACGATTGCAGCAGAATTTTATCCAAACGATTTTTGTCAATTTCCTTTTTAAATAAGGATTCAAAAGATGGCATTCTTGTTTTGGGAATGTATGTTTCAGGATCTTGTAGAAAACTGTACAACCAAATATCAGGGAATTTCCCACCTAAACCATCGAGACTTTTTAATCGCTTTTTACCATCTTCGTCTAATTTGTGGCACCTTTGGCACTTTTTATCCTTAAATATTTGTGTACCATACATGACAAGTGGTGTTTGTGTCGTGTCTACAGTCACTATATTTATTGGCGCAGACGAATTAATAAGCTCTTGATTGCTAAATCCATATAAAAAAATCATTGCCAACAAAACTACATATTGATACATTTAATCTAATTGTTATTATATCTTCACCACTGTAAAACTTAAATCTGCGACAAAAATAGGAATTAAATGATGAATTAGAACATCAATGTGCTGAAAGTGTGTACTATTTTACTCTTTCAAATCGAAATACAAAGTTTGAACTTAAAAGTAATTTTCAAATTTAAAATTACTTTTGTCTAAAACTTCCCTTCCGTAATGGTCAATACTTCACCTGATGTACTTTTTATCGTTCCAGAAAAGGTACCGTGAGCTTTTTTTGATACACCCGTTCCTTCAATGCTAGTGACTTTGTAAATTATCTCTGTACCACCAGCGCTAAAAACTACTTTATCTTTACGAGTGTAAAACGCACCGGTAAAATTTGCACCTTGGGATGTAGGATAATCTCCTAATCCAGTAAAATCTTCGATATTAAACCCAAAACTTTCTGGATCGGTGTTAAACGACTGAACAACTAGATTGTCCGTAGTCTCATCTATCATACTATTGATGATACCACCAGACCAAGAAGTCCCATTGATTTTCATAGTAAGATTTCCAGCCGCGTTTGGAGTGGTGGTTTCATCATCTTTACCACATGAAATCAGTAAAAGAAAAATTGAACATAAAATTAATGCGTTCTTCATTTTAAAAGTATTTATTTGGATTTAATAATATTGATCAAAAACATCTTTGCAATACATCTTTTTTATTATGTGAATTTGATAGTTTCTTGTCATATCATCAAAACATGACCAGTACTTCTTCACTAAATTCACTTTGCCAGCCTTTATCGTTTATTACTTTTATACGATATTTTACGATATCTCCTTTTTTAAATGTTTTATCTTTCCAAGTATTCACATTTTCAATAATTTTTATCGTTAGATAAGGACCAGCATTTACTGAGCTATATATTGCAAACTTATACTTCCCCTCATAAGGATACTTCCAGGATAAAATGGAAGTGAATGTTTCTTTATCAGATTGTATTTCTACAGTTTCTATGGCGGGCAGTGTTTTATCAATAAAGGCTTTTATGTAAACGGAACCACTTATTTCTGACTTTAAGTTAACATCATCAACAGCATACACCTGGTATTGATATTCCTTGCCTTGGATTACTTTTGTATCAATAAACATTTCTTCGTCTTTAATTCCATTTGAAGTATAAATATCTTGGTATGTGGTTTCATTTTTTAATTTTCTTTGAATAACAACTTTAACTACATCATGTGATGAGCTATTGACCCATTTAAGTTCTACCCCGCCAAGCGCATTCAACACACTGGTAAACTGTGGGGATGATGGTGGAACCAAATCAGGTTTTTTTAGTGTAAGTATAGCTGTAAAAGGTGATGGATTAAATCTGTGGTCCAGCGCCCGAACCTTATAATATATTTTTTCAGTAAGCACATTTAGTGGGATTGTATCTCGCCATATGGTATCTCTTAAAGGGTAATCTGTTTTATTATAAAATGTGAGCTCATCATTATTACTAAAGTGAACCACATAACCAAGTAAGTCAGGCTCAGAACCTAAATTCCAATGTATGGTGACCACACCGTTTGTATCTATTGTTCCTTGTAGACCTTTAGGCATGGACGGAGGCATGGAATCAATAATGGTACCATGTTCAGGCATAGATACACTTGGATTTCCTTCTTTATCTATCACTCCTATAAAGTAATAATTATTTATAAGCTCATTACAATCTTTATCAATAAATGACCTTGTATCTGCACTTAATGGGACCTTTGTCAGCTCAATAAATCCTTTATCCACTTTATTGCTTCGGGATATTCTGAATTCCTTAATATCGGTATCAGCAGGATCAACTTCCCATGTTATTTTCATCTCCTTATTACCTAGGTAAGTGGTAGTTACATTAAAAGGTGGCTTGGGTGGTGTCCTGTCTTTACCTTGTGCTATTATTGGATCTGATAGTGGGCCAAAAGTTGCATAAGATGTAAGACCTTCAAGTTTATAATACTGTGGATTATAATTTTTAGCTATAGAATCTCTAAAAATAAACTTGCTATTATCTTTAAAAGCACTGTATTGAAATGGAATATCATTATATTTTTTCCATGTCACTCCTTTATCAGGAGATTTGTAAACATTAAATGAAGAATAGTATTCCGAGTATATTTCCTTTTCCCAAAAAATCTCAATAGCATTTTCTCCTTCTCTTATTTCAGAAGGCACGATGATCGGAAGTTTTAATAATTGATCAGTGTGTACTATAGCAGTGTTGAATGTAAGTTTAAAATCGGAAATAGAATCTAGGGGAGTAAGTCTATAAATATAAATTTTATTTTCCAAAACCGTTTGGTCAATATAGCCTAACGCCGATGCGACTGCCGCATTTTTACTAAATTCAGCTGCAAATGTAACCGCAGTAAAAAAATTTCGCATTTCAGCATCTCTACCTTCTAGGCTATCTAATGATGAAAATTGTTTTCCTGACATTCCATGTACCGCCTGACCAGCCACCATTAGCATGGTATCAGTAGGGATAGTTTTTACTTTGGTTTGCCATTCTTGCAAGGTAAGTGGTTTTAAATTGTTTGCCAGCGACTTCCATTCAGTTGTTATTTTTTTTAAGGTATCAATTTCCGCCCTTTCTAATTTATAACCATAGTAATTTAACAAACGCCAACTACCAGCTGAAGAAGGAAGCCATCTCAACATTACTTTATTTTTTTCGATGTAATCACCTTTAAAACCTATTTCTTTTTTATCTTCATTGGATTCTTGTGCAACCATTGGAACTGAAAAAATAATAATGAAGATGACCAGAAAAGCTATTTTAAAAATTATTTGATTAGCATTCATTTTTTGATTGTTTTTATTTTTAAACTTTTCATTTTTATCTAAATATCCTATAGGAAGAAGATCCCAAATTAAGCTGAGAATAATTAAACTTAAATTCATACATACTGCCATAAACATCATTGCCGTTGACATCAGGAAATTTATATTTCATGCCAAATTCTTGTTCTCCACTTTGCATTTGTGTATGTGTAAATACTTCTAATTGTCTTCTGCTAATTATTCGTGTCACAAATTCTCTTTGATCATCATTCATAAATGTTAAATGAGTTGCTTGTTGAGTACCGTTAAGCACAGGTGTACCATTAACATGTACAGGTGTAAATGCAAAATTTCGCAAGACACCAGCCATTCTTTGGTAGTGTGTAGCGCCTTCTGCATGTAAGAAATAATTTATAGTTGTATTAGTCGGACCAGAATTAGTAGTTGGTCCACCCTTCGCAGGGCGATCTCCTATTCTTGTATCACTTCCTGTCGACAATTCCACTTGCCCACCATAAGCGACAGAAATGGTAGAATATGTCAATGGTCTAAAGTATGGGGATAAAACCGTATTAAATTGTATATTATCTTGATAAAGCTCTACGCCACCGATTGGATTAAGCATTGGTACAGTATACAGCCTACCACTTCTGCCAGGTAGAGCGAGCCTCAACATATCATCTATGGTTTGCTGAATACTAGCTCTATACAAAAGTACATTTAAATGCGGTGTAAAAACTTTAGGCTGAACAACATTCTTTAAGTAATGATTAGGCTGAAGTGATGTTCCTGATGATGCAAATTCACCAGTTTCAAATCCTAAGACACTAAAATCAACTCGTTTATTGAATGTTCTATTTGTTCTTGGATTTAACCTTAACAAGCTTCTAATATTAAAATCTGTTACATCTACCCACTCCATGTTTTCATTCATAGATTTTGTTAAATCAATTTGATCAACCTGAAATGCAGACATAAAACTATTTTTTACCTGATCCCATCTTGTATTGATTTTCATTTTATCTCTAAAAGTATTAAATTTGGATGTTTTGAAATAATAAGCATAAATCTCTTTTTCGTATTGCCCTACTTTACCGGAAGGTAACTTTATATTTTTTGCAAAAGGATCTGTTATTTCTCCGCCTGAAGCAGTTCTGTGTTTTATATCGCTGACCAATTTTAGCTTTGATCTATGACTTCCTAATCCGGGGACAAAACCTGTCCCTCCGAAAGATAATTCTCTTCTAGCCCCTGGAATGGGCGTATCTTTCCGAATGATTTGAATGCAATAAAGTTTATCATTTTTTAATTGACTGACATCAAAATATACTCCAAATGCTCCAGGAATGATAGTAGCAGGCAGATTGGTTATGATACTGTCTTCATCGGTAAATCTTGCTATAAATTCTGTAGTAACGTCAGAAACATCACCAGCAGGAATTAAACAGGTAGTACGACCATTGAGAGTTCGAATATATCCTTTGTTTACTTGAGTTTCCTCTTTTAGAAAATTTTGCTGATTGGGATAAGGATAAGTAAAATCTACATTTTCATCAATAATCTTATCAGGCTCTCTTCCCGTCGTGAATTTGTGGGTTAGTCTTTGATAGTATATCGTATCTCCACTTCTAACATCTCTGCCTCCTTCCCTTACTCTTGCCTCGACTGTAGCATAATATATTTTACCAGGATCAAGTCTATCCCTAAGATCGCAGTTAAATACCCTATTATCATCATCCCAGGTTACAATTCCTTCACCTATTCTTCTGCTATTATCTATATAGTCATATATGATGTTGTTGTTTACATCTTTGATTTCAAATTTTTTCATGTAAGGTGTAAATCTACGTATGGCAGGAGGCTCTGTAGCTGAAATGGTTTCTGTTAGTTCATATTCTCTGTTCATTTCTATTAAAAACGCTGCACTTATATCTGTATAGACTGAAACATTGGTTTCATTGTGATCAGGAGAGATGTCTTGTACTAAATTAAGTTTTGCAAAAGGATTGCCTTCAGTAGGAAAACAAACTTCGCCTGCCTCTACCGCAAATTCACAGTTATCTCTATTTCCTAAAACTTCGTAAGCGAATCGACCTCGACCTTTAATCCAATCCGGTCCGAACAAACCACCATTCAAAATAATAGCTGCGCTACCCTTGAATATTGAAATTTTTGCATCTGGAATAAAATAAGGAACACCAAGTCCAAATTCACCGCTTAGCCCGCAATAAATCTGACCTGAAGCATACCACCTACCATTTTGCTCTCCTGGTATTGCACCAGATCCGGCACATCTTCTTGTTCCTGTCTGATCTTGAGTAACGTTAATATCAAAACCCATCACCGTTTTAATACTAAAATAAAACGGTGGGATAGCTATTGGTCCCATATCTAATTTCATAGCCATGCCCATGGCAAATCCATTGCCCCCTGTACCTGTTCCGGGAGTGCCCGAAGGAGAAAAATCAATTCCTGGCAGCGGGTCTCTCTGCCGACCTGTAACGTATGATGATGCGTCGCCATCTAGACTTTCTACACCATAACCAGCAGCTTGATTAAATATATCAATAAAAGCTTGATCTGGACTTGGTATCGTAAGTGGAATCTGCATACCTATCATCAAGTATTTATTGATTTCAAAAAGTCTGTTGCCGCCTATTGTTAATCCTATACCACAACGACTTTCAGGTCTTCCCATATTAAAATACCATAAATCTGGATCTATATGAAATTCTGCAACAACCAATAAATAATCGGCTGCTGGATGCCACTCGTTAGCAGACAGAGTGCCCAAACCATGAATAATTGGATCACCTGAATTTGGAAATTTTAGTCTCACTCCGAAAGTGCCTTGAAAAGCAGCATCATCATTAGCAGGCATTGACATCGCAATATCTACAAAACCACCTAATGGACTAGAATCAAACCTGCCTATGGTATTTATATCCAACCCATTCTCAGCCATTACTCTGAATGTACCTTTGAATCCAAGGTGAATAAGACTACCTCCTGTTCCAAAATCAGCTTTTAGCGTTACATCAAAGTTATAGGCCTTACCCATGTCATTTGAGCCCATGAGAACCATAAATTTTAATCCAAAAAGATGGTCCCAAGAATTTGTATATTGCACACCAGAACCTGTACCTACTGGTCTGAATGGTGGTGGATCGTCACCACTCTGAATCGATGATCCTGCTATACCATTATTCCCTGAACCTTGGACTGCTGTACCTGCAGGTAGGCTCGATGGTTGCATATGGTAATAAAAACCTCCACCTAAACCATATAATGACAAACCTGAAAAGATGGTGATACCATTACTTAGGTAAGCAAGACCATCTACATAAAAATAGGAGTACCATTCTCGTGTATCAAATCCTGTTGCAGTGGCTTCTTTGTATGTTCCAAACTCCGCATTAATATTTACCCCTATTTTGGTACCCATATCCAATTCGAGTGTAATTCCACCTCTTACACCTTCTCTTGATCTCGCAGCCTCTTTGTAAAACTCTAAATATCCGGCTAACTTTAGCGAAGATGTTTCCACGTTAAGTGAGATCCTTTGTAAGTCAACGCCTGTAATTTCAAAAGATCTAAAATTATCTTCTGCCCTAATTCTTAGTAATATCCTTGCTGAAGCTCCTATACCTGTACCGTCATTGCTTAATGTTATCCGAGGTTCGATGGAGATACCATCATTATTTATACTGAAATATTCAAGTCCGATAGGAAAGCCACTGAGAGATGATTCTTGCTGTGCGGAGGTAAGTGCCCATACTCTTGCTATATCTTCATCTTCAAAACTATCTCCACCTCCAGTTCTACCTTCTCTTGTTCCTCCCCAGTCTCCAAGGCCTGTAAGTGAATATCTAAAATCTGAATCATCAAATCCAACCTCAGAATTTACTCTTAGATTTTCTACAACCAACTGTGGAAGTCCAAAAGTAGCTGGCATGGATGGACCACTAGCAGATAAGTTGGAACTACTCAAAGCCAAAGCTGCACAAATGTTAACCTCAATAGACGATCTGTTTCCTATAGTTGCTCTGATATAACTCTCTCTTCTAATAGTAGCTGTAGCCATGGATATTGGAATTCTTATATTATCAGCAGGTTTCACATTTACTACAAAATTAAACTCACCAGAGTTTGTTGTAGATCTTTGATTCGTTTCAGATACAGGTTCTGTACCATAACAAAGAGCAGCACTGTATTTTAAGTATTGGGTAGTTTCAGTAATTGGTAATCCGATTTTACGATTTAATCCAAATTGCCTAAAATTGTTTTGAGCAATATCCAAATATACAGTATCAAGAGAAGCAGACCAGCCATTAAAATCGCTAGTACCATCACCATTCCATTCCAATAGATTTTCTGCTCGAGCTGAGAGTGAAAGTCCAGTGTCATCTACGATCATATTTCGCACTGCAAACGAGACTCGGTTGCCTCCAGACTGAAAACTTTCTGGTGTCCGCACCTGAAGTGTTTGCATATAAAAGCCTTTCCAGGTATTGCCCATCCCAGACGAAGAAAATGCTGGGTGTACGTATCTGGCTGGAAGCGCAGAAGTCAATCCTGTAGGGTTTTCAATATCTGAATAATCTATAAAAGCATTATCTGCAAAAAAGCTCCAGCCTTCTGCACCTGGTATCTGAAAACGATCCATATCAAGGTTTAAAATAAAATGCCCACCTGTAGCAACTCTAGCACCAAACCTGGCTTCTACCTGACTAGGTGCAGGCAGAATGGTTCCTGCATCATTTTCTGGCAACATCCAATCCCTGGTAAACTTAAATGCACCAACCAGATTTAATGCCCTAAACCCATTGCAATCCCACTCTACAGATGTCACTTGGTTAGGATTGGTCTGACCATCCGCTCCTTTGATTCTGAATTCATTACCATTATCCATAGGAAATACCTGATCTTGGGGAAGGTATAATTTCACATCATTTCCAAATCCTTCATTAGTCATACACACTTTGGCACCTAGGGATATGAAACCGTTGACCACTTCGAGATTAGGTATTTTGACATTCACTACCATGTTTAAATGTGCTGTATCTTTTTTGATCGTCATAGTCGTTATTCCGATGATAATCCTAGTACCAGAGATATTTTTATCTATACCGAT
>Ga0209812_10001674_pt1 | contig 14687 bp, 13 predicted proteins | sample JI71714BDNA_FD_187502 | JGI IMG/M metagenome (GOLD analysis project Ga0209812, IMG submission 187502) | Wastewater effluent complex algal communities from Wisconsin, to seasonally profile nutrient transformation and Carbon sequestration -... | ecosystem: Engineered > WWTP > Effluent > Algae...
CTGTAGGCCTTATAGTATAAGTCATACAAGGCGCGGTTAGCGAGGAGCCTGAAAGGCGACGCGGCAACCCAAAACAAGCTAAATGCGGTATTTTTAGTTATTTCTGGATGGCCTCGTCGCTTACGCTTCTTGCCATTGTAAGTATGTATTGTGTTATGTTATAAGAGATGTTGGGAAAGTAGGGCATTGCTAAATAACAGTTGATATAAAGATGGAAGAGTGATAAAGTGAGGTAAAAAAATATTGAAAGATTGAAAGATTGAAAGATTGAAAGATTGAAAGATTGAAAGATTGAAAGATTGAAATGTTGAAAGATGGAAAGTTGCAAAGGATGCGGGAGTAATAAACTAGGAAAGAACGGGAAGAGTAAATTAGGTGCACAAAGATACAAATGCAAAGAATGTGGTGGAACTTTCATAGAAGGAGATGCGCGTTTAAAGCATGGTTTAGAGAAGCGTTTGAAAGTAATACATATGTATCTGGAAGGCGTAGGGATTAGGTCTATGGAGAGATTAGAAGGGGTATCAAATCCATTGATAATATATTGGATCCGACATTTTGCTCAGCTAATTCGTAAAGAAATAAGAAGAAAGCCTATACCAGAAAACCCGAAAGATATTGCTATAGTCGAGGTAGATGAATTATTCACTTAATTAATAAAAAAAGACCAAACGAGCATATGTATGGCTTGCTGTTGACCGAAACCGAAACAAGATTATTGATTTCCAAGTAACAAAGAGCAGAGATTTTAGAGCTTACTATCCTATGGCTCTTAGATTAGAGCGAAAATACAACATTGATTATCTATGTACCGATAACTACGATGTTTACTCGAAATACATAATCTCCAAGAAACATACTACTACAAAAGCTGAAACCTCCTCTTAGCTTGAGAGCAACAACTCTCGTATAAGACGCTATCTTGCGGGGTTTAATAGACGTACCAAGAGATTCAGCAAAGCTTTTGATATGATATCATTCTCTTGTTCTTCTCTTCAATAAACATTTAATATCAACTGTTATTTAGCAATGCCGAAAGTAGAGCCTTTTCAGGCTCTACGTGGGTGCAAGTATTGTCTCGCAATAGATACAATAACAATTGCTATCGTCGCCATCTAATACTTGTCCCTTTTCCTCATTACATTTGAATAGTTGAATGGGATGCAAATTTGCACGCCCGCTTACAACCTCAAATGATTGCTACACAAACTAAATGAATGAGGTACTCAATGTCTTCATATATAACAACTTTGTTGGAATTGATAGAAGAATTGGTGATGAATATTTACGGCAACAAAAAAACCTATAGTTATGAAAATAATTTAGATGGTTTGCATGAAATGCAGGACGGTTAAGCTTTATCCTGTAAGGTTTACAATCTTATAGAACAAGGTCTAATTTCGTTCGGATGGGTCAGTTCTCGATGAAGTGCTTTACCAATTTTAGTTGTAACTTTATCTATTTTTATACCGTAAGTTAAGCTTGCAACGGTCATTAAATAACATAATGCCGGATTTGGTGTTACAAAGCTTGCTTTGGCTCTGCTAAACATCCAGCGCCAACCAAGTTTGCAACCGGACCATAAATAGTAACTGTCGACTCCAAGCCTATAGCCGCGGACCATAAGCTTGGAAAGCAGCGAATAAAACTGTCAGATATCTGGAAAGTTGATTTAATTTCCTTCTGCCTATCTCATCTTCTTTTTTTAAATACCTCTTGTATCAAGAGGTTTGTAAGCTATAGTCATTAACTGAATGATAATAGAAGCAGTAATATAAGGCATTACTGCCAGCGCAAATATAGACATTCTACCAAGAGAACCACCAGAAAGCATGTTAAACATACCTAGCACTCCCCCTTGGTTTTGCGTTTCTGGTTTTGCCTATATTGAATATTACTGATAGGCGGCTTATTGGCATTTTGCTGTAAAACGGCGCCACTTCTTTTGCAGTATTTACGGGTAACGTTCATGCTCAAGAAACGTCTGTGCTTAGGACTCAAGAAACGTCTGTGCTTAGGAGTTGAATATTTTTACATTTTTGCTTTACATAAATAAAAATTATTTTTACAATGAAATTTACTAAAGTACTTAATTAATTTATTAATGGATGGTGATTTATGTCTAAAAAACAAGCAGCTAGAGAAAATCGGGAAAAAATCAAAAATTTTACAGAAGAAATCGCTAAAGCAGAAGCTTATCATGAAAGCTTAGCGACACAGCTCAAAACAAGTGAAGCATTAATAGCAGACGGCAAAGGTCAGCTTGCGCATGCACAAGAAAAAGAGGAAGGCATCAATGGTACGCTAAAAGTAGCAGAAGAAGCCAGAGCCAAAATAGATATAGAAGTTACTAAGAAAAGTAAAACGTTAAGCGAAATTGAAGGAGTATCACAATCTATAAAAAACGGCTTGGTTGAAACACTTGAAAACATTAAAGTATTATTGGGAACATTAGAATCTACGGATTTAGCAGGGGGGGAAGAGGTTGAAAAATTCAAAGCGTCTACCGCTCAAATCATGGATGGAATTGAAGAAAGAGTTAATGTCAAAAGGAAAGAATTAATTAGCCATAAAGAAAAATTTAATGAAGTATTTAATGAGATCAGAGACCTTTCGTTAGAAAAAGAGAAAATAAATAAAGATATTTCAACATTAAAAGTAACTATAAGAGAACAAGAAGCAGAGGTAGATGGGATTAAACTTCGAATAGAAGAATCATCGGGAAACTTGACATGTCTTGGGTTGGAGCTAATTGGAGCACAAGAAGCGCAGGTAGCTTTTGATTGGTTTGTACAAGAAGAAGAGGAAAAGGAGAAGGAAGCAGAAAAGGAGAAAGAAGCAGAAAAGGAGAAAGAAGCAGAAAAGGAGAAGGAAGCAGAAAAGGAGAAGGCCTCAGACTCTGCTACAGCTACCGACTCTGTTGCTACTGATATATTACCGACAACCGTTCTAGAGGTTCCTGAAACAGCCCTAGCCGGTGTAATCGAAGAATCAACAACCGCTTCTCAAGGAGATGGTTTGTTGCAATAAACTGTGAAAGTCCAGAAAATCGATTCCTTAATTACGCCTATTTTGGAATCGAGTTTCTGAACTTTTAAACATTAGGGAGCTGTAACCATTCACTGCTCCTATGGTACTTGGTAACGCAAGGTTTTATCTCTGGTAAATCAACTTGGTAAATCAATTTTTTGATGAATGTATGAATTTTTTGCAAGCGCTATTTTTGCGCCGCATTCAAACTAATCTTTTCTAGAACTTAATGGCCCTGTAAAGATTTACCAAAGCTTTTGAGATACCTCATTCCTTGCTTCTATAGTGCCTAGTATGCAAATTCAACTGAAACGACTATAGCTCAAACTTGAGTACCTTATCAGCTAACATTTTCTTAGGAAAATCCTTAGTGATTTTTTTGATCAACAACATTACGACGGCACATTACGAATGTTTTTAACCGATTTTCTTTCTTGATTTTATATAATTCTTTTGAACTTGAAATAGACGAATTTTTTGAATTTAAGCCCAGCTTTTCTTTTAGCTCGACATTCTCTCTTTTGAGTTTCGCATTTACTATTTTTAGTTCAATATTTTCTTTTTTGAACTGGTTATTTTCATATTCTAATAGCTGAACTCTAGATTCTAATGCAATAAATTTTTTTTGAATATCTAGATAAAGTTGCTGAAATTCGCTCATTAGTAAAAAAAATCTAAAGTTAAATCCTTTAATTAATTACCACCTTAAATTCAGTTTGTCACTAGTTTTTTCTTCTACTTTTTTTATTCTTTCCAGGGTCCTGAACAGATACAATAGAACTGAATGGCTACTTTGTTTTTTCTGTATGAGCTTCTCGAGGCGACCTAGATCGCTTCGAGAAGATTTTCCTACATCCCACAGAAGGGAATGTAATGACTTTCCATTGCTTGCTTAAAAGAGCTTATGAACGTTATTTTGGATTCCCTACTACTTGGAAACCCTTAACAACACTTAGCCCTCTAGGCGCCTTCTTCTATTATTTTTCCTGATGCGTCTTTCAGTCTCTTGTTTCTTACGTACTCTTTTTACTGATTCCGGTTCATAGAAACGAGACATCTTCATAAAACGAAACACAAGTTCTCTTTGCATCTTTCTTTTAAGATCACGTATAGCTTTCTCGCCGTTGCCGCCGTGAACATTAACCTGTATGGCCACTAAAATTACCCCCTTAAGGCAAATCTAATTTGTTGAATTAAAAGCTTATTATCTGTATAGTTGCTAAGATTGTCAAGTAAAAAAGAGGTTTTAAACATGACTGACATAGGAAAAAAACACCAAAAAGCTCGGGAACAATTTTTTACTAACCTCGCTATTTTGCTACAAGAACAAGGCATGGAATGGGGGCAAAAATTAATTTCATCTACTGAGCAGCGATGCGAATTTTTGCCAAATTATCACCATATTCTATTTCCAGAGGGAATAATGCAAATAATGGAAGGATTTGAGTCCTGGCAAGACGAGCAAATGCTTGGCATTCTTGAAAAAGAAGAAAAAAAGATTAAAGTACGGGAAAAAATTCAAAGAGCTTTAGAAGTAAGATTGCTTGAAACTCTTCCAAAGTCAGTAATCCTGAAACAAAATGCATTATTTTTGTTACCCAACAATCTTTTACTTGGCACTAACTGCTATTCCAAAACTTGCGATATAATTTGGCGCTATGCTGGAGATAAATCAGATGATTTTAACTATTATACTAAACGCGGTTTGCTATTCACTGTTTATGCGCTAGTTCGTTTATTTTATCTTGCGGATAATTCTGAAGGCTACATAAAAACAAAAGAATTTATTGCAACTTCTTTAGATAATATTATAAATATAGCTTCTATAAAAAATAAACTAAAATTTCCTCATATGGAAGACATACCGATATTTAGATTATTTTCTTAAGTTAAATTATTTTATATATATATTTTAAAGGTTTTTATTTATGGTTTTTATTTATGAATAATATTGTACCCCCAAATCTTGGTCTATCAAAGCTATGCATAAAAATTCTGCTTATTTGTTATGTGGCGTTTTCTACTTCTGCTTGTTCAAGCTGTTTATACAAAGGTCCCATAGATAAAAATGCGACGAAGTTGAATCAAGAAATAGAAGAAGAAAGGTCAAACAAAAACAATAATATAGACAAAGCTCTCCATAAAAAATTTGGAGATCCTGTTACATGAAACTATAAAAATTAAATATTACTTAACGCATTGGTTTGCAATTTTCTTTAGGTTAGATCGTGAATAATAAAAATAACTTTTATCCAGACATAAAGTCCAGCGTTTCATTTCCAGAAATTGAAAAGGAAATATTAAAATATTGGCAAGAGAATGATGTTTTCGCTAAATCAGTTTCAGCTAGACCAGATAAAATTAACGGAAGAAACAACGAATTCATTTTTTATGATGGCCCTCCTTTTGCCAACGGTTTGCCGCATTATGGACACTTACTTACTGGATTTGTAAAAGACGTTTTTGCTCGTTATCAAACCCTTAAGGGTAAAAGAGTGGAGAGAAGATTTGGCTGGGACTGTCATGGCCTTCCCGCAGAAATGGGGGCTGAAAAAGAACTAGGTTTTTCAGGGCGTATAGCTATTACTGAATACGGGATCGAGAAATTTAACGATTATTGCCGTTCTTCGGTAATGAAATATTCAAATGACTGGGAAAAATATGTTAGTCGCCAGGCGCGCTGGGTTGATTTCAAAAATTCTTATAAAACGATGGATAAGAATTTTATGGAATCAGTATTATGGGCTTTTAAAGAATTATATAATAAAGGGCTTATCTATGAATCAATGAGGGTTATGCCATATTCTTGGGCATGCGAAACACCTTTATCCAATTTTGAGACTAGATTGGATAATTCATATAGAGAAAGGGCGGATAAAGCTGTTACTATTAGCTTTGCTTTGCAAGACAAACCAGCAAAAGCTCCAGAAGGATTTTCGCAGTATCGCATTCTTGCTTGGACAACTACTCCCTGGACCTTACCTTCGAATTTGGCATTAGCTGTTAATCCAGAATTTGATTATGCTTTTGTGCCAAAAGACGGGGTTTGCTATATAATAGCCGCTTTCGCTTTGAATTCTTACGCTAAGGAACTTGGTGTAGATAAAGAAACTAATTATCAAACTATTAAAGGAGCAGATCTCCTTGAACTAAAATACACTCCTTTGTTCGATTACTTTAAAAACCATCCTAATAGCTTTAGAATCTTAGGCGGTGATTTTGTAGTTGAAGGAGATGGAACGGGTGTTGTGCATATGGCGCCAGGGTTTGGCGAAGATGACCAGATTCTCTGCGCTAAAGAAAAAATAGAAATAGTGTGCCCGGTAGATAATGCCGGAAAATTTACCTCTGAGGTACCAGACTTTGCTGGCAAGCAAGTATTTGAAGCTAATGATGAGATCATCATAAAGTTAAAACAGCAAGGTAGTTGGATAAAAACTGAGCAATATATTCATAACTACCCTCATTGCTGGAGAACGGATACGCCTTTGATATATAAAGCTGTTCCTTCTTGGTATGTTAAAGTTACCGATTTTAAAGATAGAATGGTGGAACTAAACCAGCAAATTAACTGGATACCTGGTCACATTAAAGACGGATTATTCGGTAAATGGCTTGAAAATGCCAGGGACTGGTCAATAAGCAGAAACCGTTTCTGGGGTACCCCTATACCGGTTTGGCGCTCGGATGATCCTAAATACCCACGAATAGACGTTTACGGTTCATGCGCGGAATTGGAAAAAGATTTTGGCGTAAAGATCGAGGATTTACACAAACCCTTTATTGACGAATTAGTGCGTCCTAATCCTGATGATCCGACTGGTAAATCAATGATGAGAAGAGTGTCAGACGTGTTTGATTGCTGGTTTGAAAGCGGTTCAATGCCTTACGGTCAAGCTCACTACCCTTTTGAAAACAAAGAATGGTTTGAAGCACATTTTCCTGCTGATTTTATCGTCGAATATTCCGCGCAAACAAGGGGCTGGTTTTATACTTTGATGGTACTTTCTACCGCTCTTTTTGATCGTCCTCCATTTTTAAATTGTATTTGTCATGGGGTTATACTAGACAGCTCTGGCCAGAAGCTTTCAAAAAGGTTAAATAACTATGCTGACCCGCTAGAATTATTTGAGCAATACGGCTCCGATTCCTTACGAATAGCGATGCTCTCTTCAACTGTTGTAAAAGGACAGGAGTTGCTGATAGATAAAGACGGGAAAATGGTCTTTGATATTTTGCGGTTATTTATTAAACCAATTTGGAACGCTTATCATTTCTTCTGTCTGTACGCGAATATCGATGGAATAAAAGCAGAATGTGACTTTTCAAGCCAAGATGTTTTGGATAAATACATATTATATAAACTAAAAATTGCTGTAGAGCAGATAGAAAATAGTATGGATAGTTTTGACACTGCTGAAAGTTATGATGCTATTTCTGAATTTTTTGAGGTACTAAATAACTGGTACATCAGAAGAAGTAGAAGTAGATTTTGGAAACAAGAAAAGGATCAAGACAAAATATCGGCTTATAATACCCTATATACTTGCCTTGAAGTGATGATTAAGGCGATGAGCCCGTTAATGCCTCTAATTGCTGAATATATATATTTAGGTCTTAGCGGCGCCGGTAAATCCGTACCTAAATCCGTGCATTTAGAAAATTTCCCAGAATTAGAGTCTATAACTATTTCGGATGATGATAAATATTTACTAAAATCTATGGATCAGGTGCGCGACATCTGCAGCACTGCTTTATTCATAAGAAGCGAAGAAAATATTCGGGTTCGGCAACCTTTAGCATCTCTTACTATTACTTCTAAAAATAGTCATGTTTTTAAGGGATTTGAGGATTTGATTAAAGATGAAATAAACGTAAAATCTATCATTTACAACACTGACCTTGAAAACCAAGCAGATTTAAAGCTTTCCATTAACTTTCCGGTACTTGGTAAAAGATTGCCACAAAAAATGAAGGATATAATCAAACTATCAAAAGACGGTAGTTGGGAAATATCAGAAAGCGAGCTCTACATTGCTGGAGAAAAGCTGTTAAGGGATGAATATAGTTTAACGTTGATTCCTAAAGATAGTCGGTTTGCTAAACCTTTTTCTGGAAATACCGGTGTTATTTTGCTTGATACCAACATTACCAAAGAGCTTCAAGAAGAAGGGATTGCAAGGGATCTAATCAGGTTCATTCAGCAAGCAAGAAAAGAAGCTGGCTTTGAAGTGTCGGATAGAATAAAATTATGTATTAAATGCGATGAAGATTTGAATTCTGTTTTAGCAAATTATGGTAATTTAATAACCGAGCAAACTTTAAGCGAATTTGATGATAATTTCACTGCGAAATATAGCACAAATACAGAGCTAGATGGCAAGATTGTAGAAATACGTATTTTATGCATTTAGCTTGAAATTTATTTTTGGAGCTTAAAATTTATTTTTGGAATGTTTTGGTTTTTTCAGTAGATTTCATAGTCGTTCTCTTATAGGATACGACAGATAGTAAATTGATAATCATTTTTTAATAAAAAAAGTAATAGGTAAAGATTAATGTTTAATGAAGTAGTCAAAAAAATCGAATGGAACGGCGCTATTCTTGAACTATCGACTGGAAAGATAGCAAGACAAGCAGACGGAGCAGTAATGGTTAGGATGGGTAATACGGCAATTTTGTGTACGACCGTAAGCGCTAAAGAAATAAAAGAAGGTGCTAATTTTTTTCCTCTAACAGTTAATTATCAAGAAAGATCTTATGCTGCTGGAAAAATTCCAGGAGGCTTTTTGAAAAGGGAAGGTAGAGCGAGTGAAAAAGAAATCCTGGTATCAAGGCTTATAGATCGTCCTATTAGGCCGTTATTTCATCCAGGATTCTTTAATGAAACTCATCTATTATGCACCGTACACTCTTATGACCCAAAATATAATCCTGATGTATTAGCGTTAATTGGAGCTTCTGCTGCTTTAGCTATTTCTGGAGTTCCATACCTGGACATTGCAGCAGCAAGTAGGGTAGCGTATATTAACGGTCAATATATTTTGAATCCTTCAAATGAAGAGTTGGCAAATAGTAAATTGGATCTTGTTGTAGCTGGAACTAAAACGTCTGTTATGATGGTAGAATCAGAAGCTTCATTGCTTAGTGAGCATGAAATGCTGGAGGCTGTTAAATTTGGTCATGCTGGATTCCAACCAGTTATAAAACTGATAGAAGAATTTAAGAAAGAAGTCGGTAAACCAGCTTGGGAAGTAAGAGAAGCGTTTCCGCAAATTCTTTGCGAGCAGATACTAGAATTGTCAAAAGGAGCGATCAATAAAGCTTTTGCGCTGAAAGTTAAGCAGGAGAGATATGCTGCTCTTGATGAAATTCATACTGAGATGGTTAATAAATTTACTGCGGATGAGCAATATACAAAACTTCAAGTAGATATGGCTTTTGAGGCGGCAAAGTCAGAAATACTTAGAAACGATACTTTAAAAAAGCGAACAAGAATAGATGGACGCAAGCTCGATGAGATAAGAAATATTGAATGCGAGGTTTCGTTATTTCCTGGTACTCACGGATCTGCGCTGTTTACCAGAGGGGAGACCCAAGGGCTAGTAGTTGCAACGCTTGGTACAGGTCAGGATGAGCAAATTATTGATGGTTTAGAGACTGAGTATAAAGAAACTTTCTTGTTAAGTTACCTCTTTCCTCCATATTCTGTAGGTGAAGCAGCATCTCCAAGAGCGCCAAGTAGGAGAGAAGTGGGCCACGGTAAATTAGCTTGGCGAGCTCTAAAAAGAGCTCTTCCTACGAAAGCTGAATTTCCTTATACCATAAGAGTAGTATCGGAGATCACCGAGTCTAATGGTTCATCATCGATGGCTACAGTTTGTGGTGGTTCAATGTCCTTGATGGATGCTGGAGTGCCTATGATTGCTCCGATTTCTGGCATTGCGATGGGGCTCATCAAGGAAGGAGACGAATTTGTGGTGTTGTCAGATATTATTGCAGATGAGGACTATCTTGGAGATATGGATTTTAAAGTCGCTGGTAGTAAGGATGGTATAACCGCTCTGCAAATGGATATTAAGGTTGCTGGCATTACTTTTGAAATAATGGAACAAGCTTTGAAACAAGCAAAAGATGGGCGCATTCATATATTGGAAAAAATGGCAAATGCAATTAGTACTAGCTCCTCTATTAGCGCTAATGCTCCGGTGATAGAGTCTTTCATGGTGAATAAAGACAAGATAAGGGAAATTATTGGTCCTGGTGGAAAGGTTATTAGGGAAATATGTGAGAGCACAGGAGCAAAGATTGACATTACCGATGATGGTTTGGTTTCTGTTTCATCTGTTGGTAGGGATAAGCTAGAACTAGCAGTTAAGAGAATTAAAGATATTGCTTTTGATCCGGAAATTGGGGGTGTTTTTGAAGGAACCGTTGTTAAAATTATTGATGCGGGAGCTTTTGTACATTTCTCTGGACGCGATGGTTTTGTGCATATTAGCGAAATTGCTCATGACAGAGTTAGTTCTGTGGCAAGTGTTTTATCAGAAGGGCAGAAAGTCAAAGTCAAATTCATAGGGTTTGATCGTGGCAAGAGTAAACTAACGATAAAAAACGCGGAGTCTGGAAAAAGTGCTGAGTCCCAAGAAAAGCCTGCCGCAGATCGTCCGGTTGCAAAAGAGCGCTTAGAAAAACCATCTAAAAATAGACCAGATAGGGATAAAGAGCGCGCTGGAGGGGTGGTTGCTAAAGGTGATAAAAGAGAAGTAGCCAAAAAATGGCAAAGCAAACCTACAAGTTCTGAGGAGAATATAACTGAAAAGAAATACTTTAACTAGAGTTTAGGTTGTTATCTGATTAATTATAAGTCAACAATAACAAAGCTAATAAGCAGAGGCTTCTGCTTATTAGCTTGAATTTTTGGAACTTTTCTGAAGAAGTTAATTTATTAGGGTGATTCTATTATCGTATAATTTTAAGTGATACAAAACTTTTATGAGAAATAATTTCATTAGGCTTTGGTGGAGAGTAGTAGACCAAAAATCACTAATAGCAATAGTTATTCTTTTGGGGTTTAGTTTAATGTTGGTTACTACGGCTAGTCCCTCTGTAGCTAATAGAATTGGTCTTACCGATAATCATTTCTCATCAAGACACATAATTTTCCTTTTGATCGCTTGTTTAAATGTGATCATTTTTTCCTCTCTAAGCAAAAAATGGATTAAACGATTTGCCATAGCTGGATTTTTAGGAAATCTTTTAATGCTTGTGCTAGTTAAATATTACGGTTTTGAAGTAAAAGGAGCTACCAGATGGATTAACATTGTTGGGTTTTCTTATCAACCTTCGGAATTTATTAAACCATTCTTTGCGGTTGTAACTGGTTGGATATTGTCTTTGCAATATAATGAAGGGTTTCCGAGTTTTCGTGTTTGTTTTGTACTGTTTTTGTGCGTTGCTACGTTGCTCATCATTCAACCGGATTTCGGTATGTTAGTTATGGTTTCGACAGTTTTTGGTATTCAGCTATTTGTAGCTGGTTTACCGATTATTTGGATATTGATTGCTATATTTGCTTCAATATTTGGTATTGTTGGTGCTTATATGCTTTTGCCGCACGTAGCTTCTAGGATTAATAATTTTCTTGATCCTGATGGTAGCGGAAATTACCAAGTAACAAGATCTTTGGAAGCGTTTGAGTCTGGTGGTTTATATGGAAGAGGCCCTGGTGAGGGGCAGGTAAAACAATATTTACCGGATTCTCATACTGATTTTATATTTGCCGTAGCTGGAGAGGAATTTGGAGCAATAATTTGCTTAATGGTTATAGCTATTTTTGCTTATATCGTTATTAGGATATTATTCAACTTGCTGCGTGAAGATGATAAATTTATACAAATTGCATCTATAGGCATAATATGCCAGTTTGGATTACAAGCGGTTATTAACATGGGGGTGACCATGAATTTATTACCAACAAAGGGCATGACTCTGCCATTTATTAGTTACGGTGGTTCTTCGAGTCTTGCAATGAGTGTAGGCATAGGGATGCTTTTTGGTTTAACTAAGAAGAAAACTTCCTTAGTTAGCTACCGAATGAAAAATATTGAACTTTAAGTCTTTTGCAGCACTAGAACAGAATTTTGTTTTATGTTAATTGTTTTATGTTAACAGTGCCCAGCAACTTAAATTAATGGCCAGTCTTAAGAATTTAGCTATCTATTTATTGCCTAAAACATTATCACTAATTAGAACTTAAATAGCCATGGAGCCATCTGTCTTTAATATTCTTGACTTATGAGGTAATTTAAATTATTCTCCCTGAATATTTTAAAGTACCTTTTCTGGGTTTATGGCTTAAAATATGGGATAAATTTTATGGCGGGTGTAGCTCAGTTGGTTAGAGCATCAGATTGTGGATCTGAGGGTCGCGGGTTCGAGCCCCGTTACTCGCCCCATTTTAATTCAGTCGTCGATGTTATTCGTTCAGTGTTTTTTTGTTCGGATGGTCGTTCTTTTTTCATTTTTATTGATTTTTTAAGGAATGCAGATTGTTTTCGGATCAAGTAGTAAGCATCTTGCCAAAAACATTGCAAAATTTGGGGGGTGCAAAGTACTTGCCACTGAAATTAGCAAATTTAGTGATGGTGAATTTAAAATTGAAATTCATGGTGACTTAGAAAAGAAAGTAGCGATAATTCAATCAACATGTGATCCTGTTAATGATAATATAATAGAGTTATTACTGCTTATAGATACCGTTAAAAGAGCTGGCGCTGAAGAAATAATAGCTGTAGTACCTTACCTAGGATATAGCAGGTCAGATCGCATCATTAATAAAGATGGTATTCATAGTCCGTTATCTGCTAGCGTAGTAGCTAGCTTATTGAAATCGGCTGGTGTTAGCAAATTAATCACTTTGGACTTGCACTCAAAGCATATCGAGAATTTTGCTAAATATTCGTTAGTTAATGTTGAGCTAGCTAGCATATTTTCGGATTATTTCCATAAAATGGATGTTGATCAAAATGAATATGTATTTATTGCTCCAGATGAAGGTAGCATTCATAGGACTCTTAATCTTAGCCTTTTATTTAATAAAAAAGACATAATTACTATGAATAAAACCCGTGTTTGCAATCAGGATGGAACAATCAAATGTATAGTCGAAAATAATTGGTTAAGTAATTCCAGTTACTATCAACACAAGCACTGCATTATAGTAGATGATATAATAGACAGTGCTGAAACTTTGTGCAAAACAGCTCAAATATTGAATGATAGTGGAGCATTGAAAGTTACTGCTTGTGCGAGTCATGCAGTATTATCTGGTGTTTCTATAGAACGATTGATGAATTCGCCAATAGATAAAATTATTGTTTCTAATTCAATCTATCATAGTTCCTTACCAAGTAAATTCATTGTCATAGATATATCAAAAAATCTGGCAAAATTGCTGAGCAACCAAATTTAGTTCTGCTTAATTTAGCTATTGTAAGATAAAAAAAGAGTAGATTTTAAATAGCTTTAGTAGTTTTCGTGTATAAAACTTACATAGTCTTGCAAGAAGCAATGTCATAGCTTGTTGACTATGATTGCGCTGGTACTTATAATACAGCTTGCTACAAGTTTTGATATCTCAAAATTTATGCACAAACTAAATTAAACAGACAGAACTTAAATGTTAGATTTCAAAAAGAATAAACATAAAATCACCGATAAGCATTACGTTATGTGCTATGAACAAATGTTGCTTATTCGTCGTTTTGAAGAAAAATGTGGTCAACTTTATGGCATGGGGTTAATAGGCGGTTTTTGCCATTTATATATAGGCCAAGAAGCTGTTATAGCTGGTTTTGAACTTGCAAAGCTTAAAGGTGATAGCATGATTACTAGCTACCGCGACCATGCTCACATAATAATGTCCGGTATTGATCCTAAATTTGTCATGGCAGAATTAACTGGTAGAGCATCTGGCTGCTCAAAAGGCAAAGGAGGGTCGATGCATATGTTCGATATAGCTGGTAAATTTTATGGTGGCCACGGCATTGTTGGCGCTCAGGTTCCAATAGGAACTGGCCTTGCTTTTGCTGAAAAATACAAATCAGATTTAAGTAATGACTCTAAAAACGTTTCTGCAGAAGGATCTGGTAAAAACCCTAACATTTGTTTTACTTTCCTAGGGGATGGTGCGGTGAATCAAGGACAGGTATACGAAGCGTTTAACATGGCTTCCTTATGGGATCTACCTGTTGTATACGTAATCGAAAATAACGAATATTCGATGGGTACTTCTGTTACGAGGTCCACATCCATGACCGATCTTTATAAAAAAGGTGAGTCGTTTAATATCCCTGGAATTCAGGTTAATGGGATGAATATTGATGAAGTATATAACGCAGCTTGTTTTGCTTCCAATTACGCTAGATCCGGCAAGGGGCCAATTATCGTAGAGGTAAAAACTTATAGATTTAGGGGGCATTCAATGTCCGATCCTGCAAAATACAGAACTAAGGAAGAAGTTGAGGATTATAAAGATCGCGATCCTTTACATCATGTACGTAGTATTATTATAAATAACAACTATGCAAGTGAGGAAAGCTTAAAATCTATAGAAAAAGCAATCAAAGAAAAAATAGCAGAAGTTGAAGAGTTTG
>Ga0209812_10001678_pt1 | contig 14654 bp, 14 predicted proteins | sample JI71714BDNA_FD_187502 | JGI IMG/M metagenome (GOLD analysis project Ga0209812, IMG submission 187502) | Wastewater effluent complex algal communities from Wisconsin, to seasonally profile nutrient transformation and Carbon sequestration -... | ecosystem: Engineered > WWTP > Effluent > Algae...
TGGGGCGGCTTTGGCGGTTGGGGCGGCATTGGCGGCTGGGGCCCCTATTGGGGCGGCGGCTGGGGCGGCGGCTGGGGCCCGGGCTTTGGCGGTTGGGGCGGCTGGGGCGGCGGCTGGGGCGGCAACGACGTCTACAGCGTGACCCAATATAACACTGTGCTCGCCATGCGCATCAACCGCATTGCCGACAAGCAGAGCGTGTTCGAAGGCCGCGCCGAAACCGTGGGCAACAGCAACAATCTGGCCCGGCTGGTGCCCAATCTGGTCACCGCCATCTTCACCAATTTCCCCGGCAACAGCGGCGAAACCGTGCGCGTGCGCTTCGATCCGGCCAAACCGGCCGTGGCGCCGTCGGTCAAGCCGATCGGCTGAGCGGATGGCCGTCTGGATCGCGCTTGGCGCGGTGTTCATCAGCCTGATCGGGATGGCCATCGCCCTCTACGCCGCCAACGCCAAGAAGAAGGGCAAGTGACCGGCGCGGTGGCCCTTGGCCGCAAAGCAGGCTAACCTCTGGGCAGATTCCTTTGGGATCGGGCTTTGGGGGATGGTTCATGCTGCGTGCGATTGCTGTTTGTGCCATGGCGCTGGCTGGGGCGGCAGCCGCAGCCCAGGACGTGCCGGAAATCCGCTTTGACGCCGTCGATTTCCTGAAACCGCCGGCCGATCTGCATCTGGGCGAAGTGGCGGGCGTGGCCGTGGGTCCGTCGGGCCAAGTCTATGTGTTCCAGCGCGGCAACACCATGGGCCCGGCCTATGCCGCCGCGGCCGCGCAACTGCTGGAATTTGATGCCCAGGGCCGCTTTGTGCGGGAAATCGGGCGCCATCTTTATGCCTGGTCCTATGCCCATGCCGTGCGGGTTGATGCAGGCGGTCATGTCTGGGTGGCCGACAAGGGATCGAACATGGTGGTCAAATTCACGCCCGCCGGGCGTGTGGCCATGGTCTTTGGCCGCAAGCCCGAAGCCAGCGACGAAAATGCCCGCCCGCTTGAACATCCCAAGCCGCCCTTGCCGCCGGTGGACGGGCAATTCCGCGAAGTGACCGACATGGCGTGGGACAGCCAGGGCAACAGCTATATCAGCGACGGTTACATCAATTCGCGCGTCGCCAAGCTGGCCCCCGATGGCCGCTGGCTTGGCTCATGGGGCAGCTTTGGCACCGCGCCGGGCGAATTCAACACGCTGCATTCCATCCAGGTCGATGCGCAGGATCAGGTCTATGTCGCCGATCGTGGCAACCGGCGCATCCAGGTGTTCGATACCGCCGGCAAGCTGCTGCGGATCATCCAGATCAACGTGCCGTCGCCGCCCGATGCGCCGGTGGCGATCGGCAACCGCCCGGTGGTGCCGCCCGCCGGCCCTGATGCGGCGCCGGTCAAGACGATGATGCCGGGCTCCCCCTGGGCCCTGTGCATCACGCCGCGCGGCCGCGACGGGCAGCAATTTCTCTATGTCGCCGATGCCTGGCCCGGCCGCATCTACAAATTGTCACTGGATGGCAAGGTGCTGGGCTGGCTTGGCGGTTCCGGCAAGCAGCTGAAACAGTTCGGCTGGATCCACGAGATCGCCTGCCCGTCCGAAAACCAGCTCTATGTCGCCGAGCTGCTCAACTGGCGGCTGCAGAAGCTCACCCTGCACCCCTAAACCGGGCCGCGCCGGGCGGGGCTTAAAACGCCCCGTGGCAGTGCTTGAACTTCTTGCCCGATCCGCAGGGGCATTCGGCGTTCCGGCTCACCGTGCGTTGCCATTCGGCGACATCCTCGGGATCGATGTCGATCATGGCGGTCGCATCCTGCGCGGCGGCCAGCATGCCGGCCGGCAGCGCCGAGCCAAAGGCATCGAAGTTCAGCGCGGGCGCCGCCGGATCGGCGGTGGTGACGAACGACGGCATGGCATCGGCCGGCTCATCGGCGGTCAGGCTGAACTGGGCATTGGCCAGCATCCGCGTCACATCCTGGCGCACATTGGCCAGCATGCGTTCAAACAGGGCAAAGGCCTCGCGCTTATATTCGTTGATCGGCGTCTTCTGGGCATAGGCGCGCAGATGGATGACCGACCGCAGCGAATCCAGCGTCGCCAGATGCTCCTTCCAGTGATGGTCCAGCGCCTGCAGCAGGAAGCTCTTCTCGATCGAAATCCAGCTGTCTTCCGGCAGGCTGGCCGCCTTGGCCGCCACCAGCGCATCGCTCTGCTCGATCAGGCGATCCACGATCACTTCCGGATCAATGCCTTCCTCGCGCACCCAGGCTGCCACATCAATGTCCAGCCCCAGCGTGCCGGCCACATCATTGCCCAGCCCCTCCACATCCCATTGTTCGGGATAGGTGCCCAGCGGGCAGTGCGTGGCCACGATGGCGTTCACGGTTTCGTGGCGCATGTCGGTCATCACGTCGCCAACCGTGTCGCTGTCCATGATGTCGGCGCGCTGTTCGTAAACCACCTTGCGCTGATCATTCATCACGTCATCATATTGCAGCAGCTGCTTGCGGATGTCGTAATTGCGCGCTTCCACCTTTTTCTGGGCGGTTTCGATGGCCTTGGAAATCCACGGGTGCACAATGGCCTCACCCTCTTCCAGGCCGTTGTTCATCATGCGGGTCAACATGTTCTGCTGGCCAAAGATGCGCAGCAGATCATCATCCAGCGACAGATAGAAACGCGACAGGCCGGGATCGCCCTGCCGGCCGGACCGGCCCCGCAACTGGTTGTCGATGCGGCGGCTTTCGTGGCGCTCGGTGCCCAGCACGAACAGGCCGCCATTGGCCTTCACCTGTTCGCGCTCGGCGGCCACCTCGGCCTTGATCTTCGCTTCGGCGGCGTCGCGCTCCGGCCCCTCCGGCATCCCGGCCAGTTCGCGGTTGATGCGGGCTTCCTCGTTGCCGCCCAGTTTGATGTCGGTGCCGCGGCCGGCCATGTTGGTGGCGATGGTCACCGCGCCGATGCGGCCGGCCTGCTCCACGATCACGGCTTCCTGCTCGTGATAGCGGGCGTTGAGCACGACATGCTCCACGCCTTCCTGCTTCAGATAGTCCGACAGCATTTCGCTCTTTTCGATCGAAACCGTGCCCACCAGCACCGGCTGCCCGCGCTCCTGTGCGCCGCGGATGGCCTTCACGATCGCCTTGAACTTGTCCTGCGCGTTCTTGTAGAATTCGTCGTCCACATCCTTGCGCAGCACCGGCACGTTGGTCGGGATTTCCACGACATTCAGCTTGTAGATGTCGAAAAACTCCGCCGCTTCGGTGCTGGCGGTGCCGGTCATGCCGCCCAGCTTGGGATACATGCGGAAATAATTCTGGAAGGTGATGCTGGCCAGGGTCTGGTTTTCCGGCATGATCTGCACGCCTTCCTTGGCCTCCACCGCCTGGTGCAGCCCTTCAGACCAGCGGCGGCCATCCATCATGCGGCCGGTGAATTCATCGATGATGATCACCTTGCCATCGCGCACGATATAATCGGTGTCACGGCGGAAGATCACGATGGCGCGCAGCGCCTGGTTCAGGTGATGCACCACCTGGGTGTTCTCGAAATCATAGAGATTCTCGCCCTGCAACAGCCCGGCGGCGCTCAACATGCGCTCCACCTTCTCGGTGCCGGCCTCGGTCAGGATGACGCTCTTCTGCTTCTCGTCAACCTCGACATCCTCGCGCTCCAGCTCCTTCACCACGGCGTTGACCTGGGTGTAGAGCGCCGACTTGTCATCGGTGGGGCCGGAAATGATCAGCGGGGTGCGCGCCTCGTCCACCAGCACGCTGTCAACCTCGTCAACCACCGCCATGAAGAACGGCCGCTGCACCATCTGCTCGCGGGCATATTTCATGTTGTCGCGCAGATAATCGAAGCCGAATTCGTTGTTGGTGCCATAGGTGATGTCGCAGGCATAGGCCGCCCGGCGCGACTGATCATCCAGATTGGGCACGATCACGCCCACGCTCAGCCCCAGAAAACGATAGACCTGGCCCATCCATTCCGCATCGCGGCTGGCCAGATAATCATTCACCGTCACCACGTGCACGCCCTTGCCAGCCAAGGCATTGAGATACACCGCCAGCGTCGCCACCAGCGTCTTGCCTTCGCCGGTGCGCATTTCGGCAATCTCGCCCCGGTGCAGCACGATGCCGCCCACCAGCTGCACATCATAATGGCGCTGGCCCAGCGTGCGCTTGGCCGCCTCGCGCACCGTGGCAAAGGCTTCGGGCAGGATGTCGTCCAGGCTCTTGCCGGCAGCCAGTTCGGCCTTCAGCTTGCCGGTCTGCGTCTGCAACTGCTCATCGCTCAGTGCGCTGATCTGCGGTTCCAGATCATTGATGCGCCGGATGATCGGCTGCAACGATTTCAGGTAGCGATCGTTGCTGGAACCGAAAAGGGATTTGGCAATCTTGCCCAAACCGAGCATGGCATTCCTGACCTGAACAACAAGGGCGCTGGCGCTGCTGCGCCTTACGCCTGAGACATGGGCGGGGATGTAGGGTCAGTCGCCCGGTTCGTCAATGAATCGCCCACGGTCACACGCCGGTGGCGGCGCCGGCCGCGCATCATGCCCATGTCCATCGCCTTGGCCACGCGCGGGTGCCGCCGGCTGTAAAGCACATAACGCCGCCGCGCCCAGCGCGAATTGCGGAAGATCAACGCCGCGCCCGCCCCGGCGATCAAAATGCCGATCGGCGCCGGCGATACCAGCCCGATAATGCCGGCCACGGGAAACAGCAGAACGCCCAGGGTGATCTGGAACACTCGATAGGGTTCTGAACGAACCAGAACAGCAAGGAAACCGGGGCGACTCACGATGCTCATCCCGTTACGGCCCGGCTGTGGCAGTTGTAAGGCGGCAATTGCGCCCGCCCGCGCTTTTTCCTAAGCGTGGCAACAGGGTCACAAACGATGTGCATGCGCAGGAGAGCACAGCGATGGTGGCCCATGTCGGCACGGTGGCGTTTCTGGGGCTGGAAGCCCGCACGGTCGATGTGCAGGTGCAGATTTCCGCTGGCCCGGCCGGCTTCATCACCGTCGGCCTGCCCGACAAGGCGGTGAAGGAAAGCCGCGAACGCGTCGCCGCCGCCCTGCACGCCATCGGCCTGTCGTTGCCGCCGCGCCGGGTGATCGTCAATCTCTCCCCCGCCGATCTGCCCAAGGAAGGCAGCCATTATGATCTGCCCATCGCACTCGGTCTGCTCGCCGCCATGGGCGTGCTGCCGCCCGATGCGCTGGCCGAATTTGTCGCTGTTGGCGAACTGGGGCTGGATGGCGCCATATTGCCCATCCCCGGCGTGCTGCTCGCCGCCATCCACGCCGCATCCCAGGAACAGGGCCTGATCTGCCCCGCCGCGCAAGGGCCGGAAGCCGCCTGGGCCGGGGAGGTCCAGCTGATCGCCGCGCCCGATCTGTTGCAGTTGATCAATCACCTGAAAGGTTCGTTGATTCTGCCGCAACCGATGCAGGCCGAAGCAGAAATCCGCCGCGCCGGCCCCGACATGGCCGATATCAAGGGCCAGGAAACCCCCAAACGCTGCATCGAGATTGCCGCGGCCGGCGGCCATAATCTGTTGATGAGCGGGCCACCGGGGTCTGGCAAATCGCTGCTCGCCGCCGCGCTGGCCGGCATCTTGCCCGATCTCACCCCGGCCGAGGCGCTGGAGGTCTCCATGGTCGCCTCCATCGCCGGCGAACTGGAAGGGGGCAAATTGAAACGCACGCGCCCGTTCCGCAGCCCCCACCACAGCGCCTCGATGGCGGCACTGGTCGGCGGCGGCGCCAAGGCCCGGCCCGGCGAAGTCTCCCTCGCGCATCTGGGCGTGCTGTTTCTGGATGAGCTGCCGGAATATCAACGCACCGTGCTCGACAGTTTGCGCCAGCCGCTCGAAACCGGCCAGGTGCAGGTCGCCCGCGCCGCCGCCCACGTCACCTATCCGGCCCGTGTCCAGCTGATTGCCGCGATGAACCCCTGCCGCTGCGGTCATCTGGCCGATCCCGGCCTCGCCTGCGCCCGCGCCCCGCGCTGCGCCGCCGATTATCAGAGCAAGCTGTCAGGCCCGCTGCTCGACCGTATCGACCTGCACATCGAAGTGCCGGCGCTGACCGCCGCCGATCTCAGCCTGCCGCCGCCAGCCGAGACGAGCGCCCAGGTCGCGGCCCGGGTCGCCCAGGCCCGCGCTCGCCAGACCGCGCGCTATGCCGGCACCGCCATCCGCAGCAACGCCGAAGCCGATGGCGAAGCCCTGCGCCAGCACAGCACGCCCGATGCCGAAGGCCAGCGCCTGCTCACCCAGGCCGCCGACACGCTGCGCCTGTCCGCCCGCGGCTATGCCCGCGTGCTGCGCGTCGCCCGCACCATCGCCGATCTGGCGGGAAGCGAAAGCGTGGCCCGCGCCCATATCGCCGAAGCGCTCAGCTATCGCCGCCGCCCGCCGGTGAATTAGGGCCATGCCGCCTATTGCTTGGGCGTCGGCTCGTTATAGCCCATGCGGTTGGTGCGATCCTGGGCCCAGGCCTCGACCATGCGGCGATCACAGCCGGTGAAGCCGGCGGCGCCCACCGCGCTGCAACTGCCAATGCTGCCGCCGGCACCGCCCGCGCCATCGCCCAGCAACAGGGCGCGGTTCTGGCTCAGCACGCTCTGGCGGTTTTCGGCGCGGCGCAGCGGTTCGGGGATGCGATAAATTTCCGATTCGGGCAGGCGGGCGCACACCACCACTTCATCGGCAGAGCGTGGCTTGGGGCAGGCTTCGCTGCCAAACACTGTCACCAGCCGCTGCCGGGGCTGGCTGCCATCGCCCGACGGGATGTCCGCCGGCTTCAATATGCTCGGCCGCGGCGCCGCCGTGGTCGGGATGGCGGGCTGGGCCGCGGCGGGGGCAGCCACAATCAGCAACAACAGGGAAAGGCGCAGGCGCATCAGCCGGAGGCTCCACAACAACAAGGCGGCAAGTCTAGGCGGATTTGCCGCCGGGGGGAACCGCCAAACTATGCCCGCTGCTGCCTGTCATCAGCCTGAACGGGCACGAAAAAGCCCGCCGGGCAGGGCCTGGCGGGCTGTTTCATTGGGCTTGGCTGCCTCAGTTGGTGGCAGCGGCCTGCATGGCTTCCAGCCGGGCAATGGCGGCATCATCGCCAGCGGTGCGCGCGGCGGCCAATTGGCTGGCCACGGCGGCCACATCGATATCAGCTACCGGGGTGGCCTTTTCGGCCAATATGGTCAGGCCGGTTTCGGTCACTTCGGCAAAGCCGCCGTCGATGAAGAAACGCTGCGTGGCCGGGCCGCCATCCGTTTCGTGGATGTGGATGGCGCCGGGGCGAATGGTGCTCATCATCGGCGCATGGCCGGGCAGCACACCAAAATCACCTTCCACGCCGGGCACGACCACCATCGCCACCTTGGCGCGGGCCAGGCGACGTTCCGGCGAGACGAGTTCGAAGTCGAGCAATTCAGCCATTTTTACCTCTTCTCCCCTCCCCTTCAGGGGAGGGGTCGGGGGTGGGGACTTGGCAGCAGGGACATCATTCCCCACCCCCAGCTCCTCCCCTAAAGGGGAGGGGAGTAGATTACGCCGCGTCCGCCGCCAGCTTGGCAGCCTTGGCAACGGCGTCTTCGATGGTGCCAACCATGTAGAAGGCGTTTTCCGGCAGATGGTCATATTCGCCGGCCACGATCGCCTTGAAGCCCTTGATCGTGTCTTCCACCTGCACGAACACGCCCGGCGAACCGGTGAAGATTTCGGCGACGTGGAACGGCTGGGACAGGAAGCGCTGGATCTTGCGGGCGCGCGACACGACCAGCTTGTCCTCTTCGCTCAGTTCATCCATGCCCAGAATGGCGATGATGTCCTGCAGGCTCTTGTACTTCTGCAGCACTTCCTGAACCGAACGGGCCACGGCGTAGTGCTCGTCACCCACCACGCGCGGCGCCAGCACGCGGCTGGTCGAATCGAGCGGATCGACGGCGGGATAAATGCCCATTTCCGAAATCGCGCGGCTCAGCACGGTGGTGGCATCCAGGTGGGCGAACGACGCGGCCGGGGCCGGATCGGTGAGATCGTCGGCGGGCACATAGATGGCCTGCACCGAGGTGATGGAACCCTTGTTGGTCGACGTGATGCGCTCCTGCAGGGCGCCCATGTCGGTGGCCAGCGTCGGCTGATAACCCACGGCCGACGGGATGCGGCCCAAGAGAGCGGACACTTCGGAACCGGCCTGGGTGAAGCGGAAGATATTGTCCACGAAGAACAGCACGTCCTGGCCTTCGACGTCGCGGAAATATTCGGCGATGGTCAGGCCCGACAGGGCGACGCGGGCGCGGGCGCCGGGCGGCTCGTTCATCTGGCCATAAACCAGCGCCACCTTGGAACCTTCGGAAATGGCATTGCCATCCGCGTCCGACGCGATAACGCCGGCTTCCAGGAATTCGTGATAAAGATCATTGCCTTCGCGGGTGCGCTCACCCACGCCGGCGAACACGCTGGTGCCGCCGTGGCCCTTGGCGATGTTGTTGATCAGCTCCTGAATCAGCACGGTCTTGCCCACGCCGGCGCCGCCGAACAGGCCGATCTTCCCGCCCTTGGCATAGGGCGCAAGCAGATCGATGACCTTGATGCCGGTGACCAGGATGCTCGATTCGGTCGACTGATCGACGAATTCCGGGGCCTTGGCATGGATCGGCGCGGTGTTCGTCTGATCAATCGGGCCGCGCTCGTCGATCGGCTCACCGATCACGTTCATGATGCGGCCCAGGGTGGCGGGGCCCACCGGCACGCGGATCTGGCTGCCGGTGTCGGTCACTTCCTGGCCGCGCACCATGCCGTCGGTGGCGTCCATGGCGATGCAGCGCACGGTGTTCTCGCCCAGATGCTGGGCCACTTCCAGCACGAGGCGGTTGCCGCCCACGCTGGTTTCCAGCGCCGACAGAATCGCCGGCAGTTCGCCTTCAAAGCTCACGTCAACGACGGCGCCGATGACCTGGCTGATGCGGCCGACATTGTTGGTGGTATTGGCCATGGGGTGTGCTCCTTAAAGGGCTTCGGCGCCCGAGATGATCTCGATCAATTCCTTGGTGATCGCGGCCTGTCTCGTGCGGTTGTAGGTGATGGAAAGCTTGTTGATCATGTCGCCGGCATTGCGCGTGGCGCTGTCCATGGCGGTCATGCGGCTGCCCTGTTCGCTGGCGGCATTTTCCAGCAGGGCGCGGAACACCTGCACGGCCAGATTCTTGGGCAACAGATCGGCGAGGATCGCCTCTTCGTCCGGCTCATATTCCACCGACGCATCAGCACCGGTCGCGCCGCCAGCGGGCAGCGCCGCCGGGATGATCTGCAGCCGGGTCGGCTCCTGGGTCAGCGCCGACTTGAAGGTGGAGAAGAACAGGTGGGCGACATCGAACTCGCCGGCTTCGAAGCGGGCAACCACGTCATCGGCCACGGCCTTGGCATCGGCGAACCCGACATTCTTGATGTGGGTCATGTCCACCGTGCCGACAATCAGATCCTTGTGCGTGCGGGCAAAGGGCGCGCGCGCCTTCTTGCCGACAAACATCAGCTTGACCGTCTTGCCCTGGCCTTGCAGCTCTTCCAGCGTGCGGCGCGCCAGCTTGGCGATATTGCTGTTGAAGCCGCCAGCCAGACCACGTTCGGACGAGCAGACCACCAGCAGATGCACCTGATCCTTGCCGGTGCCAGCGAGCAGGCGCGGGCTTTCCGGGCCCACCGTCACACGGCTGGCCAGGCTGGCCATCACGGCGGCCATCCGCTCCGAATAGGGGCGGGCGGCCTCAGCGGCTTCCTGCGCCCGGCGCAGCTTGGCCGCCGCAACCATCTTCATGGCCTTGGTGATCTTCTGCGTCGACTTCACCGAAGTGATGCGCATTTTCAGGGATTTGAGACTGGGCATCGTCTTCTTTCAATCGCCGTGATGGCGGCGAGCTTAGGCGAAGGTCTTGGCAAACGCGCCGATCAGCTCTTTCAGCTTGGCGGTCGTGTCAGCGCTCAGATCCTTCTTCTCGCGAATGTCGGCCAGCACATCGGCATGGGCCGATTTCACATGGGACAGCAGCGCGGCTTCGAAACGGGTCACGGCGGTGGCATCAATGCCATCCAGGAAGCCATTCACGCCGGCAAAGATCGAAACGACCTGGTCTTCAAACGGCATCGGCTGGAACTGGCCCTGCTTCAGCAGCTCGGTCAGGCGCTTGCCGCGGTTCAGCAGCTTCTGCGTCGAGGCATCGAGATCCGAGCCAAACTGCGCAAACGCCGCCATTTCGCGATACTGCGCCAGCTCCAGCTTGATCGAGCCGGCAACCTTCTTCATCGCCTTCGTTTGCGCGGCGGAACCGACGCGCGACACCGAAAGGCCGACGTTGATGGCCGGGCGGATGCCCTGGTAGAACAATTCGGTTTCCAGGAAGATCTGGCCGTCGGTGATCGAAATCACGTTGGTCGGAATATAGGCCGAAACGTCGCCGGCCTGGGTTTCGATGATCGGCAGCGCGGTCAGCGAGCCATTGCCGTTGGCATCGTTCATCTTGGCGGCGCGCTCCAGCAGGCGGCTGTGCAGATAGAAGACGTCACCCGGATAGGCTTCGCGGCCCGGCGGGCGGCGCAGCAGCAGCGACATCTGGCGATAGGCCACGGCCTGCTTCGACAAATCGTCATACACGATCACGGCGTGCATGCCGTTGTCGCGGAAAAACTCGCCCATGGTGCAGCCGGTGTAGGGCGCCAGGAACTGCAGCGGGGCCGGTTCCGAAGCGGTGGCGGCGACCACGATCGAATATTCCATCGCGCCATTTTCTTCCAGCGCGCGCACGATCTGCGCCACGGTCGAACGCTTCTGGCCCACGGCGACATAGATGCAATAGAGCTTCTTGCTCTCGTCCGTGCCGGCGTTGACGCCCTTCTGGTTGATGAAGGTGTCGATGGCGACAGCGGTCTTGCCGGTCTGGCGGTCACCGATGATCAGTTCGCGCTGGCCGCGGCCAACCGGCACCAGCGCGTCCAGCGCCTTCAGGCCGGTCTGCATCGGTTCATGGACGGACTTGCGCGGGATGATGCCCGGCGCCTTCACTTCCACACGGGTGCGGGTGACGTCCACCAGCGGGCCCTTGCCGTCGATCGGATTGCCCAGGCCATCGACCACGCGGCCCAGCAGGCCCTTGCCCACCGGCACGTCGACGATGGTGCCGGTCCGCTTGACAGTGTCGCCTTCCTTGATGGCGCTGTCGCTGCCAAAGATCACGATACCGACATTGTCGCTTTCCAGGTTCAGAGCCATGCCCTTGATGCCGCCCGGAAATTCCACCATTTCACCGGCCTGCACATTGTCCAGGCCATGCACGCGGGCGATACCGTCGCCAACGCTCAGCACCTGGCCAACTTCCGAAACCTGCGCTTCGGTGCCGAAATTGGCGATCTGATCCTTGATGATCCGCGAGATTTCAGCGGCATTGATATCCATGACAATCAGCCCTTCTTAAGCTTTGAGCGCCTGGCCGAGCATGTCGAGCCGGGTCTTCAATGACGAATCAATCAGTCGGCTGCCCACGCGCACCATCAGGCCGCCCAGGATCGCCGGATCAACATTCACGTTCAGCGCCACATCGCGGCCGATGCCGGCCTTCAGCTTGGCGGCCAGCGCCTTCTGCTGCGCCGCGCTCAGCTTGTGCGCGGCGGTCACCGTGGCAGTCACCTCACCCTTGCGGGCAGCGTTCAGCGCAGCAAAATCGCGGATCACCGCCGGCAACAGGTTCAGCCGACGATTGGCGGCCAAAACGCCCAGGAAATTCTTGGTCAGCCCATCCAGCCCCAGCCCGTCGGCCACGCCGGCAATCGCCGCGCCCGCTGCACCGCGACCCACAAGCGCCGATCCAATCAGGCCCTTCAGGTCGGCCGATTCGCCGAGCGCTTCGGTCAGAGTCGCCAGGCTGGCTTCAACCGCCCCAAGCGACTTGCCGCCAACAGCAAGTTCAAACAGGGCGCGGGCATAACGACCGGAAAGTCCGGTGGCCACGCTGGATGATATCTGTGCGTCCAAGGCTTGGGCCCCGTTTTGGTGCGGATATGACAAAAGGGCGCGGCAGCGAACAGCCACCGTGTGCCCCAGGCTCATTTGAGGGCGCGGCTAGCATGGCCCCCGCGATGTTGCAAGGCAGCATTACCGGTTATTGGACTTCATGATCAGCGGACACGCGGCAAAGCCCAATTGCCCCGCCAGCCCCAACAGCCCGGCCGGCGTCGCAAACCCCGCCAGCCACACCGCCGGCGCCTGCCCAAACGCCAGCCCCAGCCCGAATTCGGCCAGCATCAACCACAAAAACGCCGTCCCACCCATCACCGCCCGACCCGCCAGCGCCAACGGCCGCCGCGCCAGCAACCGCCGCGCCCACCACCAGCTCACCGCCCAGACAATCGGCACCTCGATCGCCACCGCCGCCACCGCGCCAACCGCCGGCGCCAGCCACAAGGTGCGGATGGTGCCCAGCACAAACGCCACGGCAAACACGCCGGCGAAATAACGAAAGCCAAGGGCGAGGGCGGTCATGGCCGGCATCATCGCACGATTTGGCCCCGACTGGCAGCAGGAAGCAGCCTCCGGCGGCAAGGGTCGCAGACCCTTGATCCGTAAGATTTCGGGCCGCCCTTTGACAAAAAACTATCGTCGCCTCGGACCGTCACCCCGGACTTGATCCGGGGCGGGGCCCCGCTTTTCCATCTTCACGCAATCCGCAAGACTGCTCCGATCACAAAGGGCGGCCGATCATCTGGCAACGGACCACAGCGCCGCTGCACTGCGGGTCAGGCGATCGCCCTGGCCGGCTTCCGGCGCCGCAGCAGAAAGCCGATCAAGCCAAAGCCGGTGAGCATCATCGCCCAGCTGTCCGGTTCCGGCACGGCACCGGGGCTGCCGCCGCCGCCACCGCCGGGGATGCCGGGGATGCCGCCACCGCCACCGCCACCACCGCCGCCAAAGCTGGCGAACAATTCACGCGCGTTGCTCACCGCAAAAATCATGTCGTTGCCGCTGTCGGTCAGGTAAAGCCGGTCGCTCTTCACATCATAGGCAGTGCCGGTGATGGCCAGATTGTCGCTGGCAAAGCCGCTGAACTTGTAATTCACATCAGACATCGCGCCCTTTTCAAAGTTGAACGCGTTGGTCACCACGCCTTCGCGCGAAGACGCGCCGGTAAACAGCGTGCCGTCCAGCATGAAGGCAAATCCCAGGCTCTTGGCTTCAAACTTGTGCGACGCTTCGATGTCCAGGCCCTGCATCCTGAACAGCGACCAGGTGCTGCTGTTGTGCGAACCCAGAACATAGGTGCCCGTATTGTCCTGAAACCAGTTGACCGAGGTGAGGCCGCCCCAATCAAATGTTGCGGCCTCCTTGCTCTCGCCAATGTCGGGCAGACTGGCGCGGAACCCGTTCACTTCGCCGGTCTTGCCCAGCCACGAAGCGATGGCGCTGTTGCTGTCCGTCTTGCCCCCGATGGCAGCGCCAAAAATCTGAAAATCCTGCGCTGCCATATAGGTGCCAGCCAACCCAGGGCCCTGCAGATCAAAGCTGAATGCGGGCTTGTTGGCGTCAAAGGCCTCCCCGCTTTCGAAAAACTGAAAGCTGCGGTCGTCAGGCGTGTGGCCGAAACGCTGAAAAACCCCGCCACTGCTGTTGTCAAAGGCAATGGCCGTTGTTTTGGCGCCGATTTCGCGCACCTTCGTCAACGCCACTTCCTGGGCCACGGCCGGCATCGCCATCATTGCCATGGCCAGGCCGACCATCGCCACACTGCCGCGCAGAAAAGCTGATTTCACCACTGGTTTCAACCTTTTGTGTCTGCAGGCAGGGCCTGCTGCTTCTTTGAATCTTGGCCTTTGCGCATCGAGCAGCGCGGCTAGGCCAAGGCGGATCACGGAATAATTAACTACTGGTTAGGGAATTTTTCAGGAAACATCAATAAATCAATTGTTAATTAACCATTCATTTCAATTCTGCCCGTTCGCTGGTGCGCGCCCGCACCGATGATGGCCCCGCATTCCCTGTTCCTGCTCTGTCCTACACCCCCGCCCCGGGGTTATAGTCGCCGCCATGAGCAGCGATCCCACCGCCCCCCAAACCCATCTGCGTCATCAGCACAACGGCTGGACGCCAGAGCGCCAGCAGCGGTTTCTCGATCATCTGGCTCTGCATGGCAGCGTGTCTGCTGCGGCGCGCGCGACGGGGATGACGAAGCAATCGGCCTATTGGCTGCGACGGCAGCCGCACGCTGCCGATTTCGCCCGCGCCTGGGATGCCGCGCTGGCAGACAGCGGGCGCTGGCTTGAGGATATGGCGATGGACCGGCTGATCGATGGCGAGGAGGAGGTGATCGAACGCGACGGCGTGATCGTCGAGGTGCGGCGGCGGCCGGGCGATGTGCGCTTGCTGTTGTTCCACCTGAAGCGGCTGGAGGACGGGCGCCAGGCACGGGCCAACATGATGGCGGCGGTCACGCTGCAGCGGATGGCGCGGCGTGATGGGGCGGCAGATGCCGTCTCAAACCGGCCAGATGCGGAAAAAGTGGAAAAACTGCGGGCCGAATTGCGGGCAATGCCCGATGTTGGCTGATCAGCCAAACCGCCGATCCCCTTGCCCTCGGGCCGCCGATGTGGCCATGGAAAGCCCAACACCCGCAAGACAGCG